>Ga0116216_10000717_pt1 | contig 25137 bp, 33 predicted proteins | sample Sb_taG_11_FD_89696 | JGI IMG/M metagenome (GOLD analysis project Ga0116216, IMG submission 89696) | Peat soil microbial communities from Weissenstadt, Germany - Sb_50d_3_AS metaG | ecosystem: Environmental > Terrestrial > Soil > Wetlands > Peat | place: Germany: Weissenstadt | collected 2010-09-21
GAAAGCGTTGTCCCATGAAGCGCGCCGCACTCTATGCCCGGGTGAGCACTGGCGAGCAGGACGAAGGAATGCAGGTCCGCGAAATGACCGAGGAAGCCAGCAACCGCGGATGGGAGCCGACCGTGTTTCCTGATTCAATGTCCGGTGCCAAGGAAAACCGGCCCGGCCTCGATCGCATGATGACCGAGGTGCGCCGGCGAAAGTTCGATGTGGTGATGGTCTATAAGTTTGACCGCTTCGCCCGATCCCTCCGGCACCTAATCCTAGCCCTCGAGGAATTCAACGCGCTCGGCGTGGAGTTTGTGAGCGTGCGCGACAAATTAGACACCACCACGGCGGGCGGCCGGCTCATGTTTCACATGATCGGCGCCTTTGCAGAATTCGAACGGGCCGTGATCGCCGAGCGGGTGAAGTCTGGAATTGCCCACGCTCGAGCGAACGGGAAACGCTGGGGAAGGCCGCGTGCGAACGTGGACCCCGTGTATATTCGCCAGCAGAGGGCTTTGGGTGTCCCCTGGCCCATGATCGCGGATGAGTTGAGGGTTTCGGTCGAGACGTGCCGGCGGGCGCTCCTGCAGGCCACAAAAACCCGATAATTTTCCGGGTTGTAACTGACTGATTTCACGTGGTACGTTTTGCACAGTTTTAGCACCACAGAAACATCTCTTTTTGAGGTACATGCCGATGAGCTGGCCACAAGCGATCGTTGAGATTGTCCGGATTGTCGGCGGCGTTCTCATCGTCGTCGCGCTACTGCGAACTCGGCCGGCGCTAACCTTTCCCACTTCGAAATCCGCAAAGCGTTTCACCGCCCCTCGTGGCTTGAGCGCTTGCGCCAAGCGATAGCCAGATGACCCCCGGCATTCATCTCGGTTACGAGCTCCGCAGCGGCCGGCCCATTGTGATCCCCATCGGCCACATGGCCGTAACCGGGCAGACCCAAGTTAGTGGAAAAACGACGTTGCTCGAGGGTGTCGTGTGCCGATCTGGGTGTAAGGCCGTGGCCTTCGTCACCAAGCGCGGCGAGGCCTCATTCCGTGTAGCTCACACCATGCCACCCTACTTTAAAGACCGCACCGACTGGCCCTTTATTCGGTCCATCCTCGAGGCTGCATCGGGTGAGAAATTAAAATTCGAACTGGCCCAAATCATCAATCTCTGCCAGACCCACACCGGCCCCGAGGGCTCCTGGCGGGCACCGAGCACGCTCGCCGACGTGCTGGCGAACGCGGAAACGGCGCTGCAGGGGAAGGCTCGCGGCTTCGTGCGCAATGTGTACACCGTTCTGTGTGAATACCTGCGGAGCGTGGTGCCCGATATCGAGCGGTTGCCCTACACCAAGAAGCTGCAGCTGGCCGGCGGATTGAACGTGATCGACCTCACCGAGTATCAATTCCCCCTGCAAAGTCTCGTGGTGCGCTCGGTGATCGAGTGGGTGCACTACAATGCGACCCATACGATCGTGGTCATTCCGGAGGCGTGGAAGTTTGCGCCGAAGCAGCGCGGCAGTCCGGTGCGCCTGGCTGCAGAAGAGATGATCCGCCAGGGTGCCGCGCTCAAGAATTTCCTGTGGATTGATTCGCAAGACCTCGCCTCGGTGAGCGGCGTGCTCTTGGGGCAGACCAAGGTCTGGCTCTTCGGAGTGCAGCGGGATCCGCGGGAAATCGAACGCACCCTCGAGCACATTCCCGCCGACACGACGAAGCCAAGTAAGCGGGATCTGATGACGCTCGGCCTCGGGCAGTTTATTGTATGCTGGGAGCGGCAGATGTTCCGAGTGTACGTGCAGCCAGCATGGATGACCGGAGCCCACGCGGAAGCGATAGCTCGCGGGGAAGAACCGGTCGAATCAGCACGAGAAATCGTGCGGGAGTTTGATGAGGAGCACGCCGTATGAGATACATGCTCAGCTTGGAAGTGAAGCTGTCCGAAATCCCCGACGAGCCGACCGCGGATGAAACTCTCGCCCTCGGTGCCGATCCGATGGCCATGCTCGGCAAGATGGCCTCGCGAGTCATGGCCAGCGGTGCGCCTGGCACGATCTACCCCATGCCACGGATGCCGGGCGGCCTGGATTTTCGCAAGGCGGTTGCGGTGACCGTGCCCAGCGTGGCCGGCCTTGGAAAAATCTGCGAACAGTTCGACCAGTTGGCCGAACAGATTCAGGTGGAGCACCCTTAGTCGAGACCGTTTTCTCGAAACTAAGAAAGGAGGTGCCAAATTGACAAAACGCTTGAGTTTGTTCTTGGCGATGGTTTCTACGGCGACTTGCGTTGCAGTGGCGACTTTTTTAACCCACACTGCTATCGGACGTGTCCAGAAAATCAGACCTGCCAAGTCCGCAACTCAGATTCTCCGCGCCCGTAGGCCACGTATCGGAGGCGGATTTGAGCACGTGGTTTTTCATGCAATCAGCTCGTCGTCCAGGTTCCGTTGAAGGTTAACGTTAAATAGTGATTGTTGCCGTCGCCTTCGATGCAGACGTAATCCCTCACCGCTCCGCCCGACTGGAACGTTCCAGTTCCTGCGGTTCCATAACCCGTCCCCGCTGTGTTTTCGTATTGATACACCCCACCGAGAGCGGCTAACGTAATTTTGCTGCTTACGTTGACTCCGTTGTAAACGCAGAGTTTCGTTCCCAATGTGGGCGGAAGCGGCGTAGGCGTACAAGCGGCGCTGCAGATGATGACTTCCCAGGCATTGGAAACTGAGGCAGAGCCGGCTATTCCGACCAACATAAAATCCGGCGCGTTGATGGAGGTGGCAGTCACGGCACCGCCATTGCCCACCGAAAAGCCTGAGCCGATCGCAATTCCTTGATCGGTTCTCCAAGGATGTTCATGACTGCTCGATATCTCTACGATCGAAGCGGAATCGTTCTGGTACAGGTAATTCGTGATCTGGACATCGTTCCAGACGTTGCCCGTCGCTCCGTTGAAGATGTTCAGAGCATCGCCTGATTGCTCTACGGTGTTCACCACTTGCACGTTGTTCGAACTGCCAGCTGCCGTGTTCGCTGGCCCGGTGTCGCTGGGATAATTCCCTCCGATGATTTCCCAGACCAAACTATGAGTGCCATCCCCACAAGTCGCGCCTACAGCGTAGGATGTGCATCCCGCGCCATTCCAAACGGGCTCAGACCCCCCGCCTTGCGCTCCGATGACTGGACTGAGGACTTCCATGATGTAGTTTGAGGGATTGTTGTTCGTCGGCTTAATCATGCCGTGCTTGGGGAAGTACTGGCTCGCGGACCAGGCGGGCATGTTGGTGAGCGGAATGTGGTTCGTGCCCGCGATGCAGACGTTTCCAAGCACGCCCTGAGTAGCATCGGCCTGTAATTCTTCAAGATAGGTGCCTTGGGCATTCGATTGAAAGCCGATGGCAATGTCGCAGAGATTGCCGCCCGCCGCATTGCCGAGGCTTCCGCCGCTGATCTGATTTTTGGTTGTGTTCTGAAAATGCACGTCCTGAATCCGTTGCTGCCCGGTGAAACCCTGTTGGCCGTCGATCATGATGTGGGCATAGGCGGAAGAGTTGAAAGTCACGTTCTTGATCGCGGTACGGCTCCAGCCATCGCGCAGCCAAACGCCTACGTGGTAGAGCCCGAAGGGAGCATGTACCCCATCCGAGTAGCAGTCGGTCGAATCGTGGGGATCGCCACAGTAATCTTCCCAGCCCTCAAAACCGGCGTTATTTTGCGAGCCATTGCCCGCGTTGAAATATCCGAAACTCATCATACTGGTTCGCATGACGGTGCGGGCGTTGGGAGAAGAAACCCCGACTTGTTCCTGCCCAAATCCGTTGTCTATGCCCACAATGCCGTACCCGATGCCGTCCACTTCGCCGAGGTTCAGCAGCTTATTGCCTTGCGAGATGCAGGAGCCGTCATCCTCGTTTCCGTTGATGTCCAGGCAGGATTCTTGCGTGGTGAGGGTGCCGGAGTTGGTCGGCATGTCCCAATAACGCAAGTGCATGTAGAACATGGGAGACTCGGCGGTGATGATGAGATGGGCGCCGCAACTCCCGGCCACACAGCTCACTGCAGACGGATTGTAGATATAGAACTTGCTGTAATCCCCGCCACTGCCGGGAAGCGCCCCGCCGCAAGGGTTAGTGTCGCCATCGGGAATGATCCGGTAAGGACCGTCGTTCAGAGCATCGCCGAAATTGATGAGGTTGACGATCTGCCCCCCGCGAAAGACTTGCGGATCGCCTAAGCCACCTAAATGCCCGATATTCAAACCACCCGCAGAAGTGGTGAGCGTAACCAGGACGCACTTGTTGTTCGTGCCCTGTCCGGCGGTAATAGCTACTTGGTTCGAGGCGGAAATGTTGTTCGCACAATCCCACTCAAGCCCTGTGTTATTGACCAGCGTCGGATCGGACGTGTAGCAGCGCGGTCCGGCAATGTTCTTTCGGAAGTTGGCGCTGGCGACGATCTTGACGCCGCCAATGTCGGTCCAAGTATTGCGCCCATTCGGACCCGAGCCGATGATCCAGGGAACATCAATATCGAGTTCGGGAGAGGTGCCGGCGATTGGAACGACTTGCAAGTTTCCGGCGAAAACAGGCCCGGAGGCGCCAGCGCTGGTATAGAACCCGGAAATCCAGCCTCCGCGAGGATCGACGGAACAGGAATTTTTGCCCGAGATGGCCATCAGGAGCGTGGCGCTGGGATTCGCTACGCCAGCATTGAATGCTTTGACGCAGATATCAGCGCCCGGATAACTGCTCACGTTGATGGGCACACTCACGCCGCTGCGTATCAGCGCAAGCGCTGCAGCTTGCAGGTTGGCGGAAATATTCTGCGAGGCGCCCGAGATGGTGATGGGTGCGGCCAGCGTAAAACACACCGGACCCTGCCCCACCGATGGCTGCACCGTGCCCACCGCAGAGCACACGGTGAAATTCCATTGCGTGCCCCCGGGCGAAAGCGTGGTATTGTCCGCGAGCTGTACAAGAAAGCTGCCGTTGCTATAAAGTCCTGTCGACTGCGTCGGCGGGGTGTAGGGCTGATTGCTGGCGGTAAAGATTGGCGTTCCGCTAGTCACCAAGACCGGCGTGATGGTGCCATAGGCATAGGGCAGGCCGTTCGGATCCACCACCGTGCCCGAGACTGCGGTGAACTGAGCCCAGGAGAGGGAGGAGGAAAGCAACAGAGCGAGAATGAGCGCCAGGCGGTTCATCACTGCACCTGAATCGGGTCGAACTTCACTCCCCCAGGGATTGCTGGCGTTGTGTTTCCTGCTACCCCCTCGAGAATGAAAGCCTGATTGATGGCGCTCGTGTAAGACCAGCCAACACAGGTTGCGGCGCAGGTCGTATCGGTGTTCAGCGTTCCCCCGAAACTGGTCGATGTTTTAAAGGTGAAGGCTCCCGAGGACTCCGCGAGCTGCACACAGGTAAAGGTTCCTGTGGTGCCGGGGTAGGTTTCGCCAGAGCCTGCACCATTCAGGATGGTGAGTGTCCCTGCAACGTCTTTCACAAAATAGATTTTGCCGTTGTAAAGTTCGATGTCGATGTAGTCCTGATAATCCTTCGCCATGAAGAACCCAGCGATGTCGGCATTGTCGCTCGCCAGCAGCGTGCTCGTGGGGCAGAAGGTGACGCTGTGCCCGGTGAAGTTGGAGATTGTTGAGGTGTAGAAACCCTTCACCAGCGTTTTCACTCCCCATGCCGTGCTCGCCGGCGGAGTAAAAACAAACGACGCGCCATTTTGACTGATTGAGACCAGGTTCGTGGGCAGGACGTTCACACCATCGACCAACGTCCCCCCGCCAGCCTGCCACTGCATACTTGCGACGTTGATCCCTCCTGTACACCAATCGTCCTGAATCGAGCAGCGGTTGACGCGGAGGCCCCCGTTGAGGATCAAGGTCGCGGGACTGACCACGTCGAACGGCGGACGGATTAAGTAGCTAAACCGGCCGGTGAGAAGGTTGGTCGGATCGTGGATGTCCTCTACCGGCGCGAACGTGCCCGCGAAGTGCTCGAGATCTACCTGCAGGTCAAAGGGACCTCCCGCCAGCGTTGAAGTCGTGGGATCGAGAGCCGGAGCAATCGCGTACTGCACGGCCTCGATATCGTTGTACACGCCTGTGCAGTTGTGGCCCGAGGGTTGATTGAGGCCATTGTCTATATTTACGGCGTTCGTGCCAATTTCGATGCCAGCGCTCAGATATCCAAAGCGATTGTTTTCCAGGTAGGCATGATCCCAGCAGAGCACTCCCACCTGATAACCGTAGACTTCGGAATCCTCAAAACTCGACTGGTTCGCGTTACCCACATAGGGCATGATGTAGCCGAAGCCATTGGTGGGCACCGACGCCGGCGGCTCGCTCCACGTGCTCAGAATTGAGCGGCGCACGTTGCAACGCGACACATACCCACACATGATTCCGTTGCCCGTGTTTGTCGGTACCATCCAGCGCATGTTCGTGGATTCGAAATCGATAAAATCGAAATTCGAGCAGGTTCCTCCGCATCCGGCTAGACCTGTGCCGCGGCCCCCGATCAAGCTGTAATTGGTAGCGGTATTTGCCGTCACGATCTGTGGGCCAACGTTGGGCACTGGATTTCCCGTGGCACTAATGGCAGGCCGCGTTTGCCCGATGAATTCACACACGGTGATGGGACCGTTGCCAAAAATATGAGTCCCCTGCGGCGTCCCGATCACGGGAAGTGGAAGGATGAAATTCGAGCCGTTAACAGCCACCGGTGCCGCGTTTGCGTACCAGATGCCATTCGGCATCAGAAAAGCCTGGGTGGTGGACGCGTTACAAAGATTCAGCACTGCCCGGAGCGCCAAAGCGTCATCGTGATAAACCGTTGCCCCACTCGCGGGCGCAGAAGTGCACGGCGGCGAGATGGAAACCTTGTTGCCTGAAAAGATGCTCGCCACGCTCGAAACGCAATCGCTCGTCCCCGATGCACCCGGCGCCCCGCAATGGATTGTGGCAACAGATCCGGCACCGGTGACACAAATTCCCTGATTCGGTTTGAAATCAATCGTGCTCGCCAGGTCCAATACGGAGGTGCTCGAGTTGGCATCGCCGATCGTAGTGGTTTGTGCGCTTCCGATAGATAGCGAGAGCGTGGACCCCGGTATGCCAACTGTGGGGTTGAACGGGCCCGGCACGGTAGCAAATGGCCCGGAGAGTGGCAAGGCAGCGCCCGTGAGTTGGGCGGAAATATCCTGCGAGGCTCCCGAAATGATCAGCGTGACGGAAAAACACCGCGGCCCGTTTCCACTTGCCGGCTGGACCGTGCCGAGTGCCGAGCACACGGTAAAATTCCACTTGGTTCCCGCTGGCAGCAGCACGGTGTTATCCGCCAATCGCATCGAGAAAACACCAGCCGCGTTTAGACCCGTCGGTTGAACCGGCGGCGTATAAGCTAGCCCGTTGAGCGTCGGCGAGGCCCCGCCCGGCAGGATCAAAAGTGCGCCGATGGCCCCGTTTGCATAGGGCAAACCATTGGGATCAACGACTGTCCCGGTCACTAAGGTGAACTGTCCCCAGGCGAGCGCAGAGAAAAGCAGGACCGCGACAAGATACTTCACCCAAGCCATTTGCTCACACCCCAGAAGAGGATCCCGCCGGCGATCACCAGAAGCACCAAACTGCCGGTATCCACACTTCCCTGCTCGCCGCTACTGTCCCCGGTCGCATCTGGTGCGCTTGGCGAGAAAACGCTGCTTACCGCGCTGCCCACTTTCGTGAGAATCGAAGAAACATAATTCGCGGTTTCCGCCGGCCAGTTGCTTGTGCCGTACTTCGCGACGTTCCCCGGACCCCAGTTGTAGGCAGCGAGCGCGAGCTGCGGATCCCCGAATTGATTCATCAGCTGCGCCAGGTAGCGCACCCCGGCGTCGATGTTCTGTGCTGGGTCAAACGGATCGGTGACGCCGAACTGTTGTGCCGTGGCCGGCATGAGCTGCATCACGCCCTGTGCGCCGGCCGGCGAAACTGCATTCGGATTTCCGCCTGACTCCTGATTGGCAACAGCCACCACGAGCGACGGATCGAGCCCGTACTTCCCGGCTGCAGCCTGTAGCAGAGATAGAATATCGGCGGTCAAAAGTCCTCCGGGTCCGGCAGTTCGTCGTCGTCAATCTCTTCCAGGTCCTCGCGCGTGCGGCCCTCTTTGATGGCCGCGGCGAAGTACTCGCAGGAATTTTGGTGCTCGCGCATGTAGGTGCGGCACTCGCGCTCGGTTTCTCCCCAGAAGGTGTGCGACACCTTGATGGTACCGTCCCCGCCGTCGATGATCGCCACCTCGAGAGCGAAGGCCATTTCAGTCCAACTCTCCCGGCTCATATCCCTTGGGATACATGATTTTCCCCGTCGGGCCGTTGATGTGGCGGTGTGGCGGAAAGTCCTGAAACACCGCCCGCAGACGCAGGGCGGTCCAAATCGTCGGCCCGGCGATGCCAAAGACCAGCACGATCAATTCCGTGACGTGGATGCCCAGCTCGATCTGACTCATGGCGCCGGCGGCCCGTTGCCTTTCTCTTTTTGCGTTAACGCCAACAAGAGAGCCCCAGTAAAGTTCGAAAACGTGGCCACAAGGACTGCTGCCCCCTGCCCTGCGTCGCCATGGTGCATCACATGGACCGTTGCGAGCCCAAGCAAACAGGTCGCAACGAAGAGCAGCGCGACGGTTCCGCCGCGTGTGTTCAGGGACTCGGTAAAATCATTCCACCACTTCATTTGGCATCACCAGCGCAGACCGAGATACGCCGCCGCTTGCGCGTAGTTCCCCAGCACGAGGTTCTGCCCCTGCGCGAGTTTGGTGCGCGTCCAAGTCACATCGAGCGGCCGCATCACCACTTTCGGCGAGAGCAGGATATTCATTCCCCCACCTATGCCATACGCGAAACTCCACGGCGCCGGCGTGGCGCTTCCCGTGTTTGGCCGAGCAGCGCCCAGGTCCGCGTGCGCGAAGAATTCAATTTTTGACGCGTTCACCGCGAACTGAGAATTTTTGAGCAGGTGCGCCGCCGAGAAAATGTACTCCGGGCTGGCGAGGATTTCGGTCGCGTTTGGCGTGTTGATATTGAACACGGCCCCGCGGGCAGCCCAATGCTGCGCCACACGTAACTCTGTGACGGTGGCAAAACCGTTGTTCGTGGACGCGTTGGCAATGTTCGAGATCCCGCCGCTTACCGTGAAGTTCCACGGTGCCTCGTTCGTGTCCTGCGCCCAGGCGCAGAGCGAGAGAAGCATCACAATCAGAAATGTGTTGAGTGTTTTCATGGTTTTTCCCTCTTTTCTACTTTTTTCGTGGCACCGGCGTCGGGCGTTGCGTGTACACGGGCCCGAGATTCGGCTGTCCCTTCACGGCGCAGCCCGTGAGCCATAGCAGCAACGCGACACCTGTAACCAGCTTTTTCATTTTTCAGAACTGCGCAAAGGAGATGGCAAAATCGGATGCTGGCAAGTTTGCATTCGTCACGACACAAACGCCGCTCCCCGGAGCACTGCGAAAAACCGTGTTCCCCATCGAAATCGGAATGACGGTCGGTGCGGTGGTAGCCAGCAAAATCGTGTGCAAAACGATTGTCCCGGTGCCGCAGGTTGTTCCTGTTCCGGATTCAAGCGTGATGGCCGATGCACTTGTCGGCGCCGCGGTCATGCTCATGGTAAAACCGCACACATAAACGGACTGCCCGGTTACCGGCGCGACCGGCTGATATGTCTGGCTCGCCGTCATGCCGATGACTTTTGACTGGTCGCAGTTCACCGGCGAATTCGGTCCGCTGCTACTCAGGGCAGCAGGGTTGAACGATACCGGGCCGGCGATGCCGGAATAGCCCGCACTTATGGAACCTGCGCTGTAGTTGCTCACCCGAGCGTGCACGGCTGGATAGTACCCACCAGCCGGCAATACGTGACATCCACTGTCTGCCGTGCCGTAGGTTGTCGCTGCAATCGGCACCGGATTCGTAAAAGTGCCGTCCGGTCCTGTAGCCTCCATGCTGATTGTGCCGATGAAACCTGTGTCACAGTAGGTGAGGCTGTGCGCAGACTGGCCGATATTATTGAAGGTTGCACTCACCCCGTTTGCAGCTTGGCCATTAAAGACGTTCTGCTGCGCTGTCGTTTGTAGCGACACATAGCCGAGGAATTGCGCGTGCGCGTACCCTACCAGCAACGCGAGAATAAAAATTATTCGAGTTCGACTCAGAATCTGTCGCATCACATCTGCTCCAAGGTCGGAAAAATTTGCACCGTTGGATTCGGCGAACAGCTGCCACCAGCGGTGAAGGTCGCCGTGTACTGCACTGCCGTGCCGGCTTTGGCGGTGAAGGTAAAGAGCGGCGTGGTAAGCACAGGCGTCAGTCGACCGAGCGCTCCGTTGGTGGTGATGGTGTACGTGTTTTGCGTGGTGCTCGCGGCCGAGGCTTCGTTGGGATCCTGCCACTTGACTGCGATCGCTACCACCGGATTGCCGGCACAGCTCGCGCCGATCACCGTTTCACTGGCATAGGCATGGAAGCGGTACGTGGTGCCAATGGCTGGGATGGTCGGTGTGGTCACCATGGTGACGGTGAAGTTATTCGCCGCGGTGACGATGGTTGCCGCGGGCAGGGTGTTGAAGATGCGCGACAAGTTTTGATTGGACGTGAGTGGGCCCGCAGCTGCCTGTAGCTGTACCGAGATATCCTGTGAACTGCCAGAAATTGTGCTCGCGGCCGAAGTGAAACAGTTCCCGCCGGGTATGGGGTAATCAATGTGACCCGTACCGATGGGCGGGCACACGGTTGCCGTCCACTGCGTTGAGCCTGGCGTGATCGCGGCATTGCTCGGAACGGTCGTATTGAGCACGCCCGTCGGACTCAAAACAAACGGGCCGATCACTCCGGAAATCGGTGTCGAAATCGCCGTGATCGAAGGCGGCGAAGAGAACGGCAACGGTCCGAGGATGAAAATGACCGTTGCATTCGCATACGGGATGCCGTTCGGATCCACCACGGTCGCGGTGACGTTGGTGAAGTTTTGCGCCGAGGCACACTGCATGCCAGGGATAAACCCGGCATACCCCAGAATGAATGCGTCAAACAGGAAGTACCAAAACAAGATGCGCAAAATTCGTTTCATGCCTGCACCTCAGATCCAGATATCGTTTTCCTCGAGCTCGCGCGGGTAGAGATAGCCGACCAGCCGGCCCCCGACGCGCTGCCCTGCTACCACCACGCCCCCGTTCGGACCGCCCGGATTGTTGAATGCGATGAGCGTGAGCACCTGATTTTCGAAAATGCGGAATCCGCCTGGCAGTTCCACCGGATTCGCCGGCGAACCGAGCGAGGCGACGATGCTTGAGTAGCTGTTCGCGCCCGGAATCCCGCCGCCATCTACGAGAATTTTCCAGATCACATCTCCGGTACCCTCTACCCAACCGCCGCCCACGAAGTTGTTCGCGACTTTCTTGATGACGCCGTTATAGCCAAGCGGCACCGCGATGGTGAGAATGGTGACGGTCGATCCGATCGCCGGCAGGAGCGCGTAGGCGAGCGAATCAATATTCAGCCAGTTCGCCGGCGGATCAATCCACACCGGGCGTTCGACAGCTTGCCATGGCGCGGCCGGATTGAGCACCGGATCGGTTGCTGTGGCCGTGTCTTGGCCGAGGCCTGCAAGTCTGCGTCTCACGGGCGCCCTCCCGTGTGCACGAAGGGTGTACTCGAAACCGAGCCGCCGGGGAATTCATTCTTGGTTGCGATGGCTTCGTTAAACCGCAGCGCCACACCATAGAGCACGAGTTGCACAGTGTTGGTCACCGCCTCGAGGTTTTGCATCATCACCAAAATCTGCGAATCGGCGTCAGGGAACTCGTAGGGCTCGCGCAAGAAAAACGGATTCGATGGGCTTACCGGACCGCACTGTCCGCCGAGCAGCGCTTCGTTGATCCCGCGATCCATCAGGCGCCGTTGTTTCTTCACGTCGTACAGCTGTGCGCGGAATCCGCCGGACACGACGGAACTGCTACTTACGGCGAGCGAGAGCAAGGTGTAATCGCGCTGCAGATTCACCCGCACATTTTGCGTAGCCTGCGCGGCGAGAATCATGGTCACGCATTCCCAGGTGGGTCCGTGACCGTCGAGTGATCCCGACGGCGGAAGCCGCTCACCCAGGCGATACACCATGGCCTGCTCGCGTGACAGGGGAAGCATGCGCGCGATCGGATTCTGCAGCACATAGCGGAGCGCGTACGGGTGCGCCCCGCGGCCGGTGATGCGTTGCGCCGCCATCAGGCCACCTTCGGCCGAGGCCACAGCTTGAAGCCCGAAAACACGAGCTCCACGGTGTTATTTCCGCCGCTCGTATCGGTGAAGAGCAGCGAGTACACACGCGTGGCCGGCATGATGTACGGCACAGCCAGCGGAAATGCGGCCGTAGCAAGCGCGGTGCCCGCCCACAAGTCGATGTTGATTCCGTTGAATGTGGCGGCACCGGCTACCGCCGAGGCCGTGGTACTGATAAAATCGCGCCCGGTTGCGGCTTCTTTCATCAGCACCTTGAGCCGGTTATCGGTGCGTGAGGCGAGGATCCACCACCACTCAAAATCGGCATCGCTCAAGATCTGCAGTTGGTTCGGATCCTGCACGGCGCTGGCCGGCACGACGCGATCGAGCACGTAGCTGAAATATTGCCGCTCAAACTGGTCATCTATCTGCGGGTCCATAGGTCCCTCTCTTGGAGACTTTTGTGTTTGCCGGGTTGCCGCTCTTGCGGTGCCCGACGTTTGTTCATCAAAAAAATCAGCACAGACCGCTCGCGTCTGCGCTCGCAAACAATGTGAAGCAGCGAGCGTGCCTTGCCATCACAGGATGGCGCGCGCCAGTACACCCTCGAGGTACACGTGCGCGTTGATGCCGGTGCCCACAAACTGCGTGGCCGGTGCGGCTGCGATCGTGGAGAAGGCAGCAGCGCCCGAAATCGTCGGGTCTAGGATCACAGCAAAGTTTTGGTTTTGCTCGATCAGTTGCCCGAGAATCGGTTCCATCGGATCCAAACCCGGGATCTGCGGGAAGGGATCGGTGATGGAAGCCACGTTCTGCGCCGATGGCCAGCCGTTGGCGCCGAGGTTCATTTCGGTGCCGCCCGCGGCCAGCGTTTGCGTCGATTGGTAGAAACCAAACGCGCCCGCGCCTGCCGGACACTTCGAAACCAACGAAGTCCAGTAATCTTTACCGGAAATCGTCAGCTGCGCCAGAGTGAGACCGATCCAAGACGCTAGATCCTGGCCTGCCACATCCGAGCGCACGACAATCGCGACTGCTTTGACCAGCAGCTTTTTCGGAGCGTCGAGCATTCCGGGCTGCACAAGGTTCGTGTGGTACAGCGTCTTGATGAACGCAGCACCGCCGCTCGGCGTGTAAGATGCTCCTATCGGTTGCGCGAAGAGCTGTTGTTTGGTTACGGCCGTGGCAACCGCCACGCCATAAAAATCAAACACGGGCTGCACGAGGTATTCCAGCTGCCCCGCGACGATGGGATTCTTACGGAGCAGATTGAGCCTCGGGCGGCCCACTTCGCGTTCTGCGATTTCGTGGCACCGATCGAACTGCGAATGGTACCGTGAAGCTGATTTCTGTTTGACCATTTTCGTTCACCCCCTTTCTAGGTCACAAAATCGTTGTTACCAAATCCTGTTCGGCAACGTCCGTGGCCAGGCTTACGGCCGCGTCCGTTGTGACCAGCGCTGCACCCGCTGCAATCGCAGCCGGGGTTAGTAGTTCCCTGCGTAGCGCGAGCGGAAGCGGTGGAACCCCATGCCGCTCACGCCCGCCGGAGGGGCCACGAGCATTGGAACGCCGCCCGGTCCTGCGACGATGGTTCCCTGCCCTTGCCGTCCTGACATATTCCCCGGATAGGCCCGCAAGTATTGACTTGAGGCCGTGGGCACGCCGAACCAACTCGGCGCGTAGAGCCCGAGACCAAGATTCTTTGCGAATCCCGCCAGGTGCAACGCGCTGATAATGGTTGCGGTGAGACCGCCTTTCAGCACCTCTTCCGCAGCCGATGGTCCGCCGATCATTTTGCCCGCGAACGAAGCCGCGACCGCAGCTCCTGCCGTTGCGCCTACGCCCGCCCAGCCGGACAGATTGAATTGTCCCGCCAGCCAGAGCGAGCCAAGAGCACCCGCCGAGTTATAGGCCGCGTCTTTGATGACACCGCCCGAAATCCCGAACGGATTCCGCCCGTGATGCCGGTGATGATGACGACGATGCGCCATATGTACGGTTCTCCTTTCTGCTCCCTGGCCGGCGAAGTAGCTGCGCGGCGTGTAGGACGCTGGATTAAATACCCGAACCTGTGCCACGGCTTTTACCTCCGTGATCGTTTTCGTTTGCGGAACTGCCCCCAGCGATTACGCGCTGGGTTCCGCCGCCGCCGCCGGCTGCGCGCTGCCTTGCGCCCCGCTGCCCGCCGTGCTGCTTTTTTCCGGGCCCGTGTCCGCGCTGCCTTGCGCGCCGCCGCCCGGCGCTGTCTCTTGGTTTTTGGCATTGCTGCCCCTTTCCACTGCATGAGTCTCAAACGAAACTCAGCCGATTTTCTTCGCGACTACCGCCCCGTTTTTCACCTGCACGCCCACTTGCTCGCCGGCGGAATCGGTTGCGATGACGCCAAAATTCACCTGTCCCGCCGTAGTCGGCGTGCCAGCGATTGAAATATTTCCGTTGCCATCCTCAGACAGCGCGAGCCCATCCGGCACAGTGCCCAAAGCCGGATCCAATGCGTAGGTGTAGGGCGGAACGCCGCCGGTCACTGAAGCGACCGGAGTTGACGGCATGATTGTGCCCACTTGACCGTTGAGCGTGTCCGCGGTCGGGTTGATTGTGAGCGGTGATGGCGTCGGCGCGATGGTGCCAGTGACAACTACTTCCACGTTGGACATATCCATCTCCTTGCACTGAATGCAAATTTCGAACTGAATGCAGATTTCGAACACAAGCCCGCCTTACTTAATTGGCTGTTTTGCTGTGTCTGTTACATCCGTGACCACCGTCACATCGGGCGCGTGCGCAGTTTCCACACGCGACACGCTACCGTTGCCGGCATCGGTCTTGATATCTACCACATCATCATCACCGTCATAAATTTTCGTGATCGTGCCGGTGAGCGGCGTGAACTTGTCATTGGGGCGGAAGAACTTTACTTTCTGCCCCACTTTCAGATTCTTCTTTGCCTGCGTTGCCATAGGTTTTCCCTTTCACTCTCCAAACTGAAAACGCCCGCCCACAAAATACCCCTGCAGGTTTCGCGGGTCGGAATCATCAATCAAAAGCGCCAGGTGCGAGCCGTCCGCCGGATCCACCTTGCCCGAGATGCGCGCGAAGGTTCCCTTGGCGCCCATGAGCATCACGCACAGCTCGAGCACGGGATGGAGAATTCCGTACACACGGCCATCCCGCGCGGTAATCTTGTCGCGCACGCGATCGCCCACGATCGGGCAGCCGGTTAAGAGTTGCGGAATCCGCGGCGCCACACATCCGCTGCAGCCATCTTTGCTGTTTGGACAGGCCTGGCGTGCGTGCTCGGAAACCCAGAGCGGATTCGGAATGGGCGGAAGCATCCCGAGGCCACTCGGGAGCAGCAAGTCTTTGCGATCGCGGGAAATCACGAGAATCGGCGCACTTTTGTGCGTGAGCCAATCGAGCGTGCACGAGGCCCACAATTTTGCCTGCGCCTCGGAGAAGGGTTTCATGGCCTCATACTCCGGATGCTCGGCGAATTGCTTGGCCTGCTCGGCGTTGTAGTATCGCGGCCGCGATTGCGAAAAGCCGGCGAGGTTGCGCTGGGCTTCGAACACCACCGAAGTCAGTCGGCCGACGGCGATGTAATCGCGATCGACAAAGCGCTGCTGCTGGATCTTGAGCCGGTCCGCCAGGGTGAAGGTTGGCCGGGTCAGAACGGAGTGCACCGCCGGCCGTGTAGGTGTTTGTGTCGCTGTACTCATTCTCTTTTCGCCCTCTCTTGGAGCGTCTTTTCTTTGCCGGGTCACCGCTGCGAGTCGGTTGCCCAGCGAAAATCCTTTATCAGAAAAAACTGACCTTGCGTTCGTACATCTGCTGCATAAACGCTGCCTTGATACGCCGTGCCGGATTGCGCTGGCACGCCTTACAGATCCACGCCTCGCACCGCCGGCAGAAGTCACACAGCTTCACCGAGTAATCCCCGTCCAGCAGCCGGCAGACATCACACACGGTGTTCATCAGTTCACCACCAACGAAATCCCGCTCGGCGGCGCCGGCGCCGGATAGCGGTAAATGTTCTGCCCGGTCACGCCCATGCTCGTGCTCACCGTCCACGAGAGGGTTACGGTGTGCGTGCCCGTCCCCGGAATGTTCACCGTGGGTGCATTGCTCGGGATGCTTTCTAAGCACACTTGCGGCACCGGGCAGCTGTACGCGGTGACCCAATACGCATAGGTCGCACCGTCCGCCGGCGTCGTATCGGTGTACGTCACGATTGTCGGCCCCACTTGCGCAATCTGGTTTTGATTGAGCAGGCGTTTCTGCTGCGCCCAGAGCGGCAACACGGAAAGCACCAACACGAAAATGAGCAGCAGCCGTTTCAATTCACGATCCCCTCGGCTTGGATTCGATATTCCCCACCCTCGAGCAGCAGCCGTTTTTTCTGCGCATCATAGAGCAGCACGGGCTTGATGCCGCTCTCTTCGCCGAACTCATGACGCCATTCGTCAATCTCGGGCTCGGGCACATGCTCTTTGCGCTGTTTGTAATCAATCCGCCGGCAGTCTCCCAGCCGCGCGGTCCAGCCGAACGGTGCCAGCGATGCGAGCTCCTGATTCCCTCCCACAAAATAAATCTGGCGGGCAGTTTCGTCGGAGACGACAAGCGGCCGCGCAGACTTGGGGAAAGTAATTTGCTGCACCTGCCCGCCGGAGCTTGGTTTCACATAGAGCGCCAGCAGTTCGCCGAGCTGCGCGTAATCCCCTGCCGGCATGTGCGGCTCGTCAAACACCTCAATCCACTTACCTTCGCGGCCAGTGAACTCTTCGTGGATGGCCGCGGCGCTCGGATTCCAGTGATGCCGCGAGCGAGGCCGGAGTGTCGCACCTTGCGGGAGATGCGGACCCTTGTGGCCGGATTTGCGCGTACACGGCAATCCGCCGATCAGGTGACCACAGATTGTCGGATTCGGGCCGTACAGCTCGTGGAAAAGTTTTTTCACGCCACGGGAGCCGGACCCTGTTGCGCGATATCGCTTGTAGGCGCGAGATGCAGCTGCGCTTTCGGATCCGGCTGCCCGACGGATCGCCCTGGCCACACGACGTTGGCGCTCAGTCTGAATCAGGCCGGGTGCGTGAAAAGTTGCGCCGGTTGCGCGCGCACGTGCGGCTGTGAAGCGATCCGGGTTGGTCGGATTCATACGGATGGTGATGGTGCTCCCCGCTGGCACAGTAATTTCTTGATCGTGCTCATGCGGATTTGCGCCCATCACGAGCAGCTCCGTGGGATTCGGTTTCTTCGCTTTCTTCTTGCGCGCATTCGTGCGCGGACTCATCACCAAATACCTGTGGCCCTGTTTCGTGTACACACCCTTGACCCACGCGCCTTTGGTCTTGCGCTCTTTCGCGACAGCATCCGCTTTTTTGGCGAATGCGCCGTGAAACATGTAGCCGTAACCCTCGCCCGCGTTTTTGCGCTTGCGGCTCATGCGTCCGCCTCACGTCTCAGCGCAATGTGCTTCTCATCGGGGAATCCGGCGAGCGCTTGCTGCCATCCCCGGTTGAGCGCTTTCCAGGCGAGTGATTCCGCAGCTTGTCGCTCCTCGAGCGTCAAATCCTTCGGTGCTTGGTCGGCGAGCATCAGGAACAGGGCCCACGTGATCTGTTCTTTTTTCTGATCCTCGAGTGCGGCCCCGATCAGCCAGAAGCAGTAATCGTAGGCTGCCCGCTGGCGGAAGCTCTGCGGCACTTCCCGGCCTTTTTCAACGCGCACCGAGTGCCCCAGCGGAATTGCATTGATTCGCCCGCCCTCAGCCCAGGTGTTGATGACCTGGCGCAGCTCGGATTGGATCAGATCAAACATCACAGTTGTTTTTTCAGGCGACGGATTTCCTCTTTGATTCCGTGCCGTTTTTCTCTGCGTTTCCGATAGTGGCGCACCGTGGATGCGGTGCCGCGCCACAGCCATGCAAACGCCAGCAGCGCGATGCCAGGGATGAGCAGATTCGGGTCCACCTGAAATGTCGCCAGTGGCCCAATCGCGCTCTCATCGCCCAGTGTGCCGTGACTGCGCACCACGTTGCCCATCATGCGACACGCTCCACTTGACAGCACACCAGTCGCGGCGAATAATTCGTCACCGGGAGGGTACTGCTATGCGTCGCGTACTGATCCTGTTTCTGCTTTTGTTTACCGTCGGGTGCTTGCCATGGCCGTCCACTGTTTTCAACACGCCGACCCTCGTAGCCAACTCTGATTTTCACGGCGCTCAGATTGTTCGTGCATCTTTCGGAGCGGAACAAATTCAAGCGACCTTTGAAGAAAAACTCCACCCCTACTTTCAGAACGCGAGAGTAGTGCTTAAACCAGAGGCTCATGGAGTTTTTGGACTGACCTGTATTCAAGGCGCTGGTCCACAGCTTGCGATAGAGGCGGGCGACATGGTCCAACAAGAGCTTGGGAAAAATGATGCTAGTGGCATCGCTGCACGGCTGTTTCTTGCTGCCAACAGCTATCGGTACATCCTGGTCGGCTTCGATACCTACATCGCCGTTTTTGATCTGCAAACAAAAACGGCTGGATACAAGCCCGTGGCCGATGCAGCCTACAGCCAGCTTTACCGAAGCGAGTGTGGACTGTAGTCTCACAAGATCCTCTCTGCAAGTGCTGGTAGCACGATGAGGCCGACGAGCCCGAGGCCAAGCCACAAGGCATTCTGCTGAAGCCATGCACTCCAATCGGTTGACGGAGCGGCCGGCGGTGGTAGGCCCGGAGTGGATCCTGGCACCGTCACCACAGACACGCCACTGCCCGACGGCATCGCGCCGCTAGCTGCGTAAACTTCGTGATCCACGATTGAACCGATATCGCTCGGCTCACCAAACCCCATCCCGTTCGCCACCTGAATTTGCAGCGTAACCGAAAAAGTGTTCCCTAAAACCTCCGTGTCCCAAAATCCAGCATTGGATGAACTTCTTACCACGTGCAAACCATCTGCATTTACCGCAGCGATCACAGCCGCGAGCAGTTCCGACGGATTCTGCGTAGCAACATTTGTGAGCTGCCATTGCCCGGTGTACGTAACGAGGCTACCATTCGGCACAATGTCCCCGAGCCCGTGTAATCTCCATCCCCCGCCCGGCGTGAACGGGTGATATTGGCCGAGCCGCTCGGGATCGAACGGAGTCCGCCCTAACGGCGATGCCGATGAGAACCCATCGAGTTGCGCAGCCGCAAAGGTATCGGTCGCGTTGATCGGCCGGAAGCCGGTGCGATAGATTCCGCGACGATTGGTGACGTAACCCATCAGCGTCGCCTCTTTCCTCCAGCCAGCGCCAGGATGACCACGCCACCGATCACCAACGGGAGATAGGGCGTCAAGCTGCTCATCGAAAAACCTGGTGCCTGATAGGCCACGCGCGGCGAAGGACCGTAAGGGAGCGAAGTTGCCGGCGTGCTCGGCTTGAAAAGATTCGCGAGCGAAGTCAGAAAACTCGGCGCACCCGCAGCGGGCACGACACACTGGCCCGGATAGTTCGGGTCACAATTTGAAGGGCCCCACGGCAAGCCACTCGGTGAGGTGGTGACCGGAGTTGCGCCCGTCCACGATGGTGCCGTAACCAGCGGAATGCTGTCCACACCAGCCCCACTCGGTACGGTGTCCGTCGGCATCGTCCAAGGCTGCCCTGTCGACGGGTCCACGCTCGGGATATCCTCGCTCCCGTCCTGCCCCAGCCATCCGAGCTGGTAGAGCGGTACGCTTGGCGCCCTCACGGTGTGCGGGTGACCTTGCAGGCTCGTATTCCCAAACGGCCGTGCATAGCGCCCATCACCGATTCCGCAACCATCGCAGCTCATGCGAGCACCTTCCATGCGACCAAACCAGCGAGCCACATCCAGATCGGGAAGCCGAGAAAACTTGAGGACGCGAGCCCTGTAATTCCACTCGCCGACGTTAGCGAAGCAGCCGCACCCGGCGTGTAACTCCAGCTTGGCGCTGCAATGTCCTGCAGGCCGTATTTATTCCCCACCACAGGTTCCCACGGGAGCGGTGCCGTGCCCGTCTGAATCAGCTGGATCGCGTTGTACACCCATTCGTTGATGACGTTGCAGCCGATGCAGCACGAAGCGGTGCAAGACTTGTCGCAGGTGGTGCCCTTGCCGACGGTGCTGGTCTGCGCCACACACTTCCCCGGTCCGCCCGCCTGCCCAGGTCCGCCCTCTACCTGCTGCACGGCTTGCCAATACTGCTGCTGAATATTTTGCAGCTGCGTAATCGCATCCGTCGGCGTCGCGGTGCCGTTGTTCAGCGCGTCGAAAACTGCGGTGATGGCTTGCTCTACCGTGGGCAGCAAAGAATTCAGGACGGCATTTTCCGTTTTTGCACCCTTCACCCGGGCGGCATGGGCGGCGAAGAGTCCGCCGATGAGCGCACCGAGCACCACACCCACGCCCGGCAGAATCAAATTCAGTGGAGCGGTGAGCAGTCCCGCGCTTGCCGCGGCCGAAACCGCGAGCGATGGCGCTGAGGTCGCAATTTTCGCAGCCGTGCCCTGCCCGAGCATGAACGGCATGCCCATCGCTGCCGGCGGAACCGAGATGGTGTTAGGCCTCATCGCTTCCCCCGGAAAAACAGGAAGTAAGCCGCGAGCCCACCACCGAGTGCAACCCAGAGATTTTCTACACCAGGAATTAGTGTGCTTTCCGTGAACCAGCTCGGCGTCTGCACGCACTGCCCGCTCGTGGCGTCCGTGACGTACCCAGTCGGACACGTACTCAGCGGCAGACAGAGCCCGCTTGTGGGATCGGCGCTGTAACCAGTCGGGCAGGTGGACGGTTGCACCGTTGCGGCCTGCCCGCTCGTGTCGAGCGTCGGAGCCGGATTCGTGATGCAGTTTCCAGCTGCATCAATCCAGCCGTTTTGGCACGGGCTTCCGGTGATGTTCTGAATGCAGTTCCCTTGCGAGTCCAGCGTGTAGCCGGATGGGCATGTTGGTTGCGTCGGGCTCAAACTTGGCGTTGCACCGGTGCGCTTGATCCCGATGCGACTCACGGGATATATGCCCCGCGACGGCGCTTGCTCTAGCGGAAAATTTCTGCGCGCCGGCGGCTGCGTTGGTTGCTTCGGTGCCAGCAGCCGCGGAGCTGGCCCATGAGGGGATCCACCACCACCCGGCGGTTCCCACGGGTTGAAATCCAGAATCGGTTTCAAGCCTAACCCGACGGCGATGGTGTGTGGCCTCATCGGCGCCCCCGCAACAAAAGAACAGCAGCCAACCCACCGCCGAGCGCGATCCACAGGTTTTCCACACCTGGAATCAGCGTGCTCTGACTCAGCCATCCGGTGATTCCCGATCCGCCAGCAGCCAAGGCAGCAGCCGAGGCCTGTGCTGCAGCTGCACTCGGGAAACAATTCCCGTACCCGTCCGGATAAGGCGAGGTCGCTGGGCAAGTGGTAGGCATGGCCACAGTCGGCGCAGGCGCCGGCGAAACTGGCAGGTACAGTGAGTATGGGTTCCGCTCATCGGCCGAGCAGTAACCCGCTGCGTCTGGCGTCTCTCCCGCCGGACACGGCGCACCCACAACAGGGGAAGGTTGCGGATAACTTGTGGGCGGCGGTTGACTCACCACGCACGTTGCCCCTGGCGTGTAGCAGGGCGGCCCGCCCGCCGGCCGATAGGAACCCGACGGGCACGCGGGAAAAGAAATCTGCGGACACGCTACTACGCCGAAAGATCCGAGGCCTTTGTAATTTCCAGGCGCGACGGCATAGCCAGCCGTGCGGCGGGTTTGCAGCGCTTGCACCACGTTTGCCCCACCGGATGCGTTTGCTCGCGGGCGGATTTCCGCCGAAGATCGGTACACGTAATCCGAGCGGTTTTCCCCTTCGGCGAGAGCCGTACCACCCCAGACATCATCCCATGGCGCCGGCGGTGTGGCCGGTGGAGGTCCGCCTGGCAGTCCACGCCAGCCTAATGAGTCCGCGGCGATAAACCCGTGATACTGTCCGCCCTCGGGTCCGCCAGGAATGCGCAGACGCCAACCCGACCAAGCCATCGGCGGCGCTTTGGTGTAGGCCCCGATCATGCTTGCACCTGAAGATTCGCCTTACTTAAGCACTCTTGCGCAAACTTGGCCACGAGGGCAGCAATAATCTTTTGGCGACTTTCCGCGAGTTGGCGTCGGCCGTTCATCCGCGCCCCCGGAAAAGCAGCACGGCACCCACGCCGAGCAGGAGCCAGCCCCATGGAAATGACGGATTGATCGCGGCGGGCGCGTACTGCGAACCGTAACCAGCGTAAGGCACTCCGTACCCTGGCGTGTATGGCGTCATAAACGAGCCGTAAGGATTGGCGGGCGAGGTTTGCACACTGCCGGCCGGCGTCGTGACCAGGCTTCCACCCCCGCCCGCCGTCGCCATGATCGCCGGAATTTCTGTCATGCCCTGCGAAATCAGCGCAGCCCAATCGGCGGAATCGTCGCCCAAGTTCACATACCCGTAACTGCCGAGCGATCCGCGTCGACGCCCCCCGCTCAGGTCTTGGAAACTGTCATCAGTGAGCGACCAGGCGCGTTTGCGGAAGTAGGTCGGAGGTTCCACGCCGAATTCGGAATTCACGCGGGCTGCATCCATCGGGATCCACTGGCCCGAGCCCGCCGGCACTTCCCCTTCCACGTACACGTGGGAAAACTCGGCTGGGTTCTCAGGATTCGCGCTCACGGTAATCAGGCGGGCCGGATATCCCACAGCCAGCAGGAATGCGCCGAGCAGCATGGAAATGTCGTCGCAATCTCCGGCCCGGATTTTCAGCAGCTCCTGGGGAGGATAGAGCTTTTCCTTCGTCACCGGGTCTTTGGTGAATCGAATGTTCCGGCGAACCCAGGTGTACAAGGCCTCGGCTTCGGCCACATCATCGAACGCCTGAACCGAGCGCACAATATCGATCGCCTTGCGGACAAAACTTGCATCCGCGAGCGCTTCGTCCACCAGTTGACGCATGAGTGCGATGGTTTGGGCGGTGCCCTGCTCGCCGTTGAGCAATGGAGCTCGGTACTGCGGTGGTGGTGCGCCGAGAAAGATCGGGTTCCCGCTCATGGCTGGGCTTCCAAAATCCCTGGCGCGGCGTGCGTCCCCGACCTTAGCGGGCACCGCGCCAGATTTTCTCAAGGAGGAAATCCCTCGCAGTGGTCCATCCTGCTCTGCAATTCTGGCGAGAGTCAAGCAAGCGCCGTACTGTACGGCGCAGGTACAGGTACTGTACGGGTCTAGTACGGGCGTGCACGGTTTATTTTTGGTGGTAGAATCCTCGGGAAAATCAAAACAGGCTGCCAGGCGTCGGCAACCGGACACGGAGCGTCACGTGAAACCTGCGTCCGCACCCGCCAATGGCGGCGAAGTTGTCGAAACTACCATCCGCAAACGCGTCGTACCCGCCGATCCCGCCGGAAAGAAAGAAAACCCTGACTTTTGGGACTATTTTGAAGCGATCAAGGCCGATGATTGGTCATCCTATCGGCACAAACTATTCATCTATCGCTACCAGGGCGACGTACCAGCCGGACTCTCCGAACAAATGGAAAAAAACGAGAGCGGCGTTATGACCATGCCGAGCGGCGAACAGGTCAAACTGGACAATCGCGAGGACGCAGAGGACGCGATTGCGCAGAAGTTCGGGGGCGGCCTCTTTCGCTTGATTCTCAAACGTGGGAGCGAGCGTGTGACAGAAACCAAGGTGCATACTTTCGGCCCACGAAAAGCCGTTCCGGCGCCAACATACCGCGAAATGGAAGGGCCAACGGTTTCCACCATGAGCGATGCCACGGCCGACGTTGCCCACCACGCCATCGACCAGATCGCAAAACAGGACCGCACGGCGATGGACGTGGCTGTTAACGCCCTCAAAGGCGCGGCGGATGTGGTGCAGAGGTTTTCGAAGCCGCAAGAGGCAGTTACAGCCACGACGACACCGACTGAAATGGATCAGATGTTCAAAACGCTCATGCTCCGCATGATGGAGCGCATGCTGGTTCCGCAAGATCCGATCGAACTGCTCACGAAACTCATGGCCCTACAGTCGCAGTTAAATCCATCTGGACAGACCAATCCGATGATCGGTAAGGTGTTAGATGTGGCTGTGGAAAAGCTGTTGAATCCTCCGGCTACTGGCCCGGTTTCATCGGCTGGCGCGGAGTTGGTACGACAGTTGCCAGCAGTGGCGAGTTACGTGACCCAGGCGATGCACGAGTGGCGCAGTGGAATGGAAGCCCAACGCGATGCCGTGGCACTGCAGCGAGGACAGGCCCCGCCGGCACGAGTAGTGCAGCCAGCGTTACCTCCGGCACCTGCGGCGGCACCGACACCAACGCCACCGCCCGGCGCACCATCGCTTGAGTTTATTGAATCGCGGATTGTGCAGATTTTGCGCGAGCCGCTGTCGGCCGAGGATGCCGCGGAAAATGTGTATGGTTTTCTGGACACGCTCGATCCGCCAAACGAGAGCGGCAATCCGCGACTGATTCAGCAACTCGTGATGCTTGGCGAAGGCGGGTTGCTCAACACGTTTCACATGCGGCCGACGCTGAAACCAGCCACACAGAACGTGCCACGGCTGCAGGAATTTATTAAGGCGTTTCTCAAGTATGCCGCAGATACAGAGGGTGCTCCCGCTAAACCGAACTGAGACGCCAGCGCCCGAGCTGGTGGTGCGCGAACGTGCGTCTCGGCGGATCCGGCGGGCCCGTTCCATCCTCTGTGAGCTTTTGATGTGTGACAGCTTGGGCGATGGTTCCCTTTTGGTCGGCTGCGTCAATGAAGCGCTGGACGCGGCGCAACTTGAGCTCGAGCAGCTCGCCGGCCAGCAGGAGTTGTACGAGCTGTGGATTGGATGATGCGGTTTTGGAGTTAAATTCGGTGAGGAAAGGAGGTCGCGGAGAATC
>Ga0116216_10000719_pt1:0-22500 | contig 25102 bp, 23 predicted proteins | sample Sb_taG_11_FD_89696 | JGI IMG/M metagenome (GOLD analysis project Ga0116216, IMG submission 89696) | Peat soil microbial communities from Weissenstadt, Germany - Sb_50d_3_AS metaG | ecosystem: Environmental > Terrestrial > Soil > Wetlands > Peat | place: Germany: Weissenstadt | collected...
GCGCCCGCGCAACACTCGACGGACTCGTCATGCTCCCCCGCACCATCGACAAGATGCGCGCGCTGCTGCCCGGCGGCAACATCGGCGACTATCATATCGACGGCTTCAGCGGACGGATGCTAAAAATTGTCGGCATCGATCCCGACGCGTTGGCGGCCGAGGTGGCTCGCGCTGCTTCGGAGGACGAAGTCGCGGCATGGGTTCGTGCGCACGCAGGAGCGGGCTCCTATGATGAGGCGAACCGTGTTCTGTTGAACCGTTCGTTCGAGGACATCGCGCCCGAGCGGCGCGCCGAGTTCGAAGAGAAATATCCCCGTTACGCCGAGGTGGCCAGCGGCAAGATCTGCGACATCATCGACGCGGATGACGCGGCGGTGTTCGGCCACAAGACGACGTAGCGGCCTGCGACCTGCGCGATGAGCGGCGCGACACACAAGCGCATCGCCAAGCCGGAGCTTTCGGATTATCTGGCGGTCATGAGCAGGGCGGTGTTCCAGGCCGGGCTGAGCTGGGCGGTGATCGATCGTCAGTGGGATGCGCTGTGCGAAGCGTTTGATGCTTTTGATCCGCGCGCGGTTGGGCGCTATCGCGACGCCGACGTGCGGCGCATCCTGGCACACCCCGGCATCCTGCATAGCGAGCGCAAGATCCGGGCCGCGATCCATAACGCGAAGGTGATGCTCGAATTGGACCGGGAGCATCGGGGCTTACGGCGTTATCTGCGTTCGTTCACAACCTATGATGATCTCGTCGCCGATGTGCGACGGCGATTTTCGCATGTCGGCGACATCAGCGCCTATTACTTCTCTTCAGGGTGGCCGAGAAGGTGCCACCGTTCGCGCACTGGATACGGACTGTCAAGGGTGACCATCCGCGCATCCGGGAGATGGTCAGCGCCCGCTGATCACCCGCCGCACGCCGTCTTGAGATCTACCCAGTAGAATCCAAGCCCGATGAGGGTCATCACAGCGCTGATCGGCAGCAGCGTGACCAACCCCTCGGCGATCCACACGGGAACTGCGCGGAGGTAGCCCTTCTGGACCGGGATGAGCGAGATCATCATGATGGCGATAGCGAGCGCCATGGCGATTGGGAGATAGAAGCCCTCATTGTCCAAGCGCACGATCGAGGGTGTTTGGCACTTGCGCACCACGAGCACGGCGAGCAGCATGAGGTCGGTTTCCCAGCGAAATGCGACTGCGACGAAGATGAGGTAGGCGAGCCAGGGAACGAAAAATCCCCGGTGTCCCGGCGTCATGAGCAGCTTGTAGCGCTGGCCAACCCCGGTGAGGTATTGCTCCCACGCGAGCCGGAGTCTGTACGGCATCGCCACTACCGTTCAAGGACTCGCTCGAGCGCGCCTGTGCGACGAAGAGAGGCAACATGCGTCGTGCCCCTCGCGCAAATCGATGAAGCACCGATGAGCGGCTGACCACCAATTCTATTGCTTAGCGTCCGTCTTGTGCTTGGCGATAAGCTCAGCACGGGAAGCAGCGCCGTATTTCGCGAGGATCGACGAAACATGGTTCTCCACCGTGCGCTCGCTAATGACCAACGTCTGCGCAATGGCGCGGTTGGACTTCCCCTCGACCAGAAAGCCGAGTACCTCTTGCTCGCGGGTGGTCAACTCGGTTGCCGCACGGCCACGACGACCCCGTGAGGCTAGCCTAGCCTCAAGCCGCCTGACGTCGTAGACGTCGCCGCTCTCGCGATACAGGCGCAGCGCCGCATCTTCTTTGCCGGCGAGCTCCAAGGCTTGTGCTTCCAGAAGAGGCCATCCGATATCGTAGAACAGGTGCGCAGCATGTTCGGCTCGCTCGACTGCGTGGCGATCCTGCGCCTCTGTTTTGGCCTCGTGCTCGTGGCGGGCCGTTCGATAGGCTTCGACCAAGGCCAGACATGCCGGCGTAGCCCGAACGTTCGAACTGCTGACGATGCGCTCGAGGTATGCGCGAGCACGTTCGACGTCGCCGTCATCTCCAAATCGCGCCGCGCTGATGAAGAATTCGTCGACGTCCCCAGGCCCGGGGCGGGTGGCAAGGGCATCCAACGCGTCGAGTGCACGATGGATCAAGAGGCGAGCGGCGTCAGTCTCTCCACGTACCGCAGCAAGTTCGGGGAAGGGCGCAAGGCACGCGATCGTGCGGGCTACACTCGAACGCAATGCATGCTCGACGAGCCGCTCATCCACGCACTGCTCAACCAGTTCGTTAAGGTCGAGAAGCAGGCCGAGCGGAATCGCCACCTGAGCGTAGGCCAGCTGAAATGCCGGCATATCGATGCCGGTCGCGAGGACCTCCTCGATGTAGCCGAGTGCCTCGGCCAAGAGCCCGGCACGCAGCTTCGCGTGCGCTGCGTGGATGAGGGTCCACGCCGCCGTCAGGCCGCTGACATCGTTGTCTTGGATCACCTTGAAGGCTCTTTCGAGCGCGCGAAACCCGATCGCCGACTCTCCGATTTGATCCATACCGCCGCCGAAGTTCCCCCAACAGGCTATCACGCGCTGGGTGCTGCACGTGCCCTCGGCAAGGCTGGCTGCGTTGCGGATGCGTACCACCGCCCCTTCGGGATCGCCGGTGCAGGCCTCGATGGCCGCCATCGCCTCCAAGAAACGAATCATCTCTTCCGGTGCCGGCTCGCCCGCGAAACGCTGCGCTGCCTCCATGTGGGGGCGCGCCTTCTCGAGTTCCCAGCTCGTCAATGCATTGAGCACGACCAGCTCGGTGTGCGCCGAGAAATACACCGGGCTGGCCGGGTTCGAATCCACGATCTGCAGGGCGCGCTGCGCGTAGCGTTCTGAACTAAGTCTATCGCCCGAAATGGCACTCGTAACCGAGAGCCAGATACAAACCTGACCCGCCTCCTCACTTTGTTTCCGCTCCTCATAGATCAAAAGCGCGGCCTCAGCTGCGGCCTTGGCGCGCTCACCAAATCCGCTTTGCCCCAATGCGCGGGCCAGCTTGACCTGCAGGCGGGCCGCGGTGAGCGGATCTTCCGCCACGTCGAGCGCTCGTTCGTAGGTGACAACCGCATCACGAAAGGCAAACACCGAAGACGCCTGATCGCCGGCCTGCTCGTTGTACCCAGCCGCCTTTCCAAATTCGCGAGCCTCCCACCAGTGGTGGGCGAGCTCTACCGTATGGTTCTCAGGGGTCTCCGCTTCAAGGAGGGTGGCGATTTTGCGGTGTATGTCTTGGGCTTCGATGGCCAACAGCTCCGAGAGCATGGCTTGCCGTTGTAGCTCGTGGCGAAATGAATAGCGAACCTCGCCGTTGATCTCTTCCGCGATGAGGCCCAGGTCGATGGCGCGCTTCAGGATCGGAATGATCTTTACAAGGTCGCTGCCGGATATCTGTGCCAGCACCGCGGGCTCAAAGCGTCGTCCGATCACCGCGGCGCAGGCAAGCGTCGCGGTGTCGGCGGCGCTCGCGTGCTGCAAACGGTCGCGCACGGCCTCCTGAATCGTCGTGGGCGGTCGGGCGCCCACGACGTCGACGCCTATCAGCGCCGCTTTGAGGAGCTCTTCGGCGAAAAGTGGATTGCCCTCGGCTCGTGAGCAGATAGCCTCCACTGCCGCTCCGGAGAGCGTGTCACGCTGGCCGAGCCCGTGCGCGACCAGCGAGTGTACCTGTCCGCGACTCAGCGGTGGAAGGTCAGTACGGAAAAAGTGCTGGTTGCGTTCGAGCTTGGCAAGCGTCGATCGAAGCGGGTGGCCGCGGGGCAGTTCGTCGCTGCGGTATGTGGCGATGACGAGGACGCGGGAGTCGGGCAGCGCGGCGGTGACGTGCTGGAGCAGCTCGAGCGTTCCAGCGTCGGCCCAATGGAGGTCTTCGACCACCACCACCACGGGGCGCTCCTGGCCGAAACGCTTGACAGCCTGGGTCATCAAATCGAATTGGCGCAGCTTGTCCAGGACCTGCGTCGGCTTTTGTTCTTGCGACGTGCGCAGCTGGGGAACCATAGCGGAGAGCGCTTCGCCGATATGCGGTGCGGAGGCAAGAACCCCGGGAGCTGTAGTGACCAGCGCTCCGATGACCTCCAGAAATGGGGTGTAGGGCAGCTGGATGTACTCCAGACAATGGCCGGTCGCAAGGTGCGTCTCGTTTGGATTGAGGGAGCTGCAGAACTGGGAAACGAGCCTGGTCTTGCCGGCGCCAGCTTCTCCGGCGACGAGAATAATGGAACCTGCGCCCTGCGCCGCCGCTTTTTGGCGCTCTGCCAACAGCGCAAGCTGCGCCTGTCGTCCGACAAACGAACTCGAGCGAACCGTAGGCATCTTTTCCTCTCTTCGAGGTTACCTTCGGCGCTGTACCCGGACGTCCATGCCCTGGGCGTTGTGTCCGGCACCCCCGCTTAGGTCCCCTGCGGCGCGCGTTCCTTTCTCTTCTTTTGCACTGCCGTTTTTGGTGGCACGTAGAGCGTCGAGGCAAGCGAGAGTGTGGCGCGGGCAGCCTCCTTCAACCGCATGCGCCGGATGACCGGGAGTGCGACCCGAAAGCGGGCGGCCTCATATACAACGACCTCGTGATTTTCGCCGTATATCTGGGCGAGCCGTTTGGTCAACAATCGAAAGTTCTTGGCGTTGCATTTTTTGGGCATGGCCCGCTCACCGATGATCCCCACCTGCAGGAGAATAAGCGAGCTCGTGGGATCGGGTCGGTGACGCCGAGCGATGAAGGCGGTGGCGTCATGGATTTGGCATCCATCAACTCCTGGATCCACGCCGAGGTCGGCGTACAACCAATCGATGGCGGAGATACCTGGCAGCATCGTTGCCTCGAAGTGCTCCGCTCGAGCTAGCCGCAAAGCTTCGTGCATCGGATGTGCAAAGACACCAGGGTGCCCGTAGCTCACGAGGCACACGTTGCGGCCGGCGCGCAGGTGCGTCAAGACATGCTCGGCCATTTCCGCATACGTGGTTCGACGCGGCTTGGCGTGAGCATAGAAGCTATGCAGCGACTCTGCACTAGGGTTGAGCTCCTGCAGCCAGGTTGCCGTGACGGGATCCGGCACCAGGTACAGGAGCTTGTCCGCGCCACGGATCTCCTCGCGCGCCGCCAGTGTCATGTCGCTTCCGGACTGAATCCCGGAGCCGACGATCACGAGCGACGCAACCATCGTGGACTAGGGATAATTATGGAGTGTCGGCCAGTCCTCGACGATAACCGGCATGCCTCCGACGAGATCGCCAGGATCCAACGGGTCCTTCTTCTTCTTTCGCTTTGCGCGAACCGCAACTGTGAATTCCCACCCGATCTCTATGTTCATCTTGTTCGGGCTGCGCGACCTGAGGGCGTTCCATTGATTTCTCGAGAGGTTCTTAATGGCCGATCGTAAGGGCTCATTCAACACTCCGGAAGTTCCCCGTTTCTCATACGTCTTGACAGCCTTGGCGTCTTTCACAAACCCTTCCCATGCCGGTTTGTTGAACGTGAACAAGAAAACGAGCTGTGTAAATGGATGATCATTTTGCAAAATCGATGCCTTTCGGCGAACTTTTTGCATGACACGCGCCTTTCACCGATGTCGAAATCCTCAAACGGTAATGCAAACCGTCGAGGGATGATAGTAGTACGTTCTGACGCACGGGTAGCCGTCCTCTAGCGGTCCCTATCTCCTGTGGCCCGCCGCTTGCACGGAATGTTAAGGAAACGTACAGTCGTTCGAGCGATGTACACCTGAAGGTCCGTAGCGACGGAAAGGCCGAAGCCCGGGGAAGGACAGATGAACGCAGTCCATCGATTTTGCATAGGCTTCACCGCGGCGGCTTTGTCGCTTGCCGGCGCGGCCGCTGTGTCTTTGTCGCCGGCGCTGGCGGACCAAAGCACGGTTGACGACACGACCGGGCTCATGTCCAGCACGGCGATCGCCCAAATCGACGCCCGCAACCAGCGCTTGTATGGCGCCACCGGCCGGGTCGTGGTCGTTGTCGTGGTGCGCGGCACGGATGGGGCGACCGCGTCGGGCGCCGGGATCACAAGCGCTGACAAGGTCGCCAAAGGGTACTACGGCGCGCTGGTCTTCGTCGCGACCGACGCTGGCAACGCGGACATCGTCTACACGGGCAAGGCGCTCAAGTGGATCCCTTACGACGAGCAAGTCTCGTTGCGGCAGACCCTCATCAACAGCATCCAGTATTGCTGTCCGAGCGACACGCTGCCCGCGACCGTCGACCAAGTCGCAAGTGCGATGGAAGCGGGTGAGAAGATCGCTCCCAGTGCTAGCAACTATGTCCGCGATCGGCTCGGCGTGCTCGATGACCAGCAGACGCAGGATATCGTGACGCGTGAGGAGCGGCTCGAAGCCGCGACCGGCAAAGGCATCGCCGTCGTCCTCTTCCCCGATCAGCCGGGCACGGTGCCGGACGATCTAGCCTATGCCGTGGCGCAAACCCTCAACGTCAATGGCCAGATCGCCGCGCTCATCTGGGTCGACCGCGCTGCCGATACATCGCGCTTCGCCATCGAGCAGACGCCGGGTTTCACCACGATTCCCCAAGCGACGGTGGAATCCATCAGCACGAGTTTCCAAGCCGATATGCAGACGGGAAAGTTCGGCGATGCGATCGTGGCCGCGGTCGATCGCACGGCGACGGCGCTTGAGGGCACCTCGACGCCGATGCCCACCCTCCCGCCGGAGCCGTTGGAGACGGCGGTGCCCCAGGGAGGCCCAGCCACGGGCTTAGCCCCAGGTCAGGTGAGCACGAGTCCTGGTCGAGGCGCCTCGGGCACCGGCACGGTCATCGCTATCTTTGTCGCGTTCGCGATCGTCGTCATCTTCGTGACCCTGGCGTTGCGACGAGAGCACCAGGACTAGCGCGGGAGCACCCTCCCACGACGTGCAATTAGCCCCCATCGTGCCGTATAGAATCCTCATCGCCGTGGCCGCCGGCCTCGTCTGGCTGGTTGCCGCTCTTGCGCCCGCGCTCAGCGACCAGGCTGCTCCCACCTGCGACTACGAGTTCCTCATCAACCAGCCCATCTTCAAGCTGGTGGCACCCGAGGAAAGCGGCACCGACGTCTCGCTCGTGACACCCATCGGCGTGGCCACCGATGGTGACAATTTCGGTATCATACGGGAGCTGCAGCTCGTGCCCGAACAGGGGCAGACCGTCGTCCTGCCCGCGAAGTTCAAACCGCTGCCTCCCGCCGGAGGCTCGCACCGCAGCCAGCACTTCGCCAGTCCCTCGACCGTGGTGGCGACCATGACAGTTCCTGAGCTCAAACCGTCGACGACCTATGACGTCGTGTTCATCGTCAAGGCCGTCGCTGCGCCATCAGGCTGCCCGAAGGTGTTGACCGAGCACATCGCCCGCTTCACGACCGAATCGGAGACATCGCTGGACGCGATCGCGCTCGCCCATGAAGCCTCGCAGGCCCCGTCGACGAACGGAAAGCTGAGCGGACCGGAGATATTTGAGAACTCGTTGCGCACGCTGCGCACTTTTGAATATCCAGACGTCATCTCGTTCTTGGTGACCTCGCGCTCGATGGTCAACGGCAAGCCGTTCGTGGAATCGTTCCGCTCGACGCTGCGGTCGAGCGACGGCATCGTCACGACCCACACAGTGCCCGTGGCCACCACCAATCAACCGGAAAATCCGTGGGGATGGCGGATCAACGTGCCGATCATCGGCTCGCTCTTCCCCAATCAGCGCAAGGGCAACTCGTCGCAGCCCTTCGGCGTGCCCGAGATCTCGCCGGCCTATACGTTCGGTCTCTTGCCGCGCAAGCCGGCGGCCTTCCCCGGCATGCGCACGCCTGAGCCTGACATCGACGTCAAGTCGCTGGGCCGCATCTTGACCGTGGCGCGCGACTACGATGCGACGCTGATCGGCGTCGAGCCGTACCATTCGCGCTGGGTCTATCATCTCAAGCTCGTGCCTCTGGACCGTCCCGACTTCTATCGTGTGCGTGAGGTATGGGTAGACACGCAAGCCTTCATCATCTGGAAGCTGCGCAGCGCAGGCATCTTCGACGACGGGCCTGCGACGACGGTGCCATGGGATGCCGAGTACACGATCGTCGACGGCCACTGGTTCATGGCATCTGAGTCGACGGCGTCGACCATCAGGACCGGCGGTTTTTTGGCCAACACGCCGCCTGTGAATTACGATGGCGTGCAGTACACATTGTCGGATTTCACCTATCCGGAGGATACGCTCGACGTGGACTTCTTCAGCGAGGCCAAGACGCAGGCGATGCAATTCTAGCGCCGCCCGCTGACGGCAGACCTTTGAAGCATCGGACCTTTAGGTCCGATTCACCGCAAGAACCGGAGGATCACCATCATGCCAGAACGGACAGCCGACGCTCGTTGGAACGGAGACTTACGCACAGGGTCGGGCAAAATGCGACTGGGAAGCGGAGCGTTCGAAGGGGCGTATTCGTTCGCGTCGCGTTTCGAGCAAGGTCAGGGGACTAACCCCGAAGAGCTTGTCGCCGCAGCTCACGCAGGTTGCTTCTCCATGGCAGCGGCGTCAGGGCTGAGCAAAGCGGGGTTCAAGCCCGAGAGCATCGCGACCAAGGCGACGGTGCATCTCGATTCGGTGAGCGGTGGTTTCAAGATCACACGCATCGACCTCGATATGGAAGCCGATGTCCCCGGCATCGACGAGGCCAAATTCCTCGAAGTGGCCGAGGCCGCTAAGAAAGGCTGTCCTCTCTCGCAAGCGCTCGCGGCAGTGCCCGAGATCAAACTCACCGCGCGGCTACGGCAAAAGACCGCCTAGCGCGCAGCATCGAGAAGGCCCGCCCTAGGCTGGGAGCCGGCGGAGCTGCGGTGGTGGCGCGCCTGCGTCTTTTGACCCGCTGCCCGATAGCGCGGCGAACAGCTTTGCAAGCGTACTGCTGAGCGCGCGCCGCTCGCGCGCATCCATGCGCTCAAGCTCCTCATGGATCATCGTGCGGCTGAAGCGGTTTTCCATCTGTGTGGCGAGCTTGCGGCCCTTCGGCGTGAGCTGCAATAAACGTACGCGCCGGTCCGAACCGCTCTTGACCCGCTCGACAAGGTCGGCTGATTCGAGACGGTCGAGTGTACCCGAGAGATTGCCCATGTCGCATGACAGGGTGCGGGCGAGGTCGCTTGCCTTCATCTGACCGGCGCGGTGCAGATGCCACATCGCCCCGGCTAAGCCGTCGGACAGCCCGCTGTCGGCCGCGATCCGGCGAAACTCGGCCATCAAGAGCTTGGCGATGCCCACAATGGACGGGACGATGCTCTCCTCGTAGGGACTGGAGGCCGGGCGCGAATTGGTGCTTGACATTGTTGTCTTTTGCAAGTATATTACTCCTACCCTACAAGTTGTCGACTACAAATATATCACAAACTCATATAGAACGCAAGACAGCTCCCGAAAGGCCCAGATTCCCTGTGGATAGTCAGATTCTCTCTCAACCCTTCGTCACCGAGATCACGGAACCGCTCCACGACCTCGCCGGAGAACGCCTGCGCAGCGCCGTCCGCGAGCACGTGCGCAGCGGCCGTCGCGCCCATCTCTTCGACCTGCGTGCCTTGGTCGAGCTGGATTCGGTCACGCTTGGCTCGTTGATCCGCGCGCTGCGCATCGTACGCGAATCCGGCGGATCTGTCGCGCTCATCGTCGATCAGCCCAGTTTCTTACGCATCTTGTCGATCACCGGGCTCGATCGCGTCTTCCCGGTCTTCAAAGACGAGACCGGTGCGCGCGCGTCGTTCGGCGCCGCTGACGCCGTGCCGGCGCTGGCTTGAAGGAGGACCTATCTGTGGCAGGCATCTCCGTTTTTTCATCTCTTGACGAGGCTGAAGCCGCCGGCTTCACCTTCTTCCTCCGCTCGGCAGACGCGATCATCGTGCAACGCACGAACGGACGCTCCCGAGCGCTTGCCGTGGTGGAGGCAGCGTCTCAGCCGGTGGCCGAGCTCCCGAGCAGATAAGCGAGCGGGCCGCCGCACGAGGCGGATCGGTTAGCGCTCGGGTTGCGCGCCTAGGCGCGGGAAGTGGGTGGCAAGTTCGTTGCCCGCTTCCTCGATGCCGTGGATCAGCCCACCAGTGAGATAGCTCGCTGTGATCGCTGCGCTCATCGCGCCGACGACACGATCCCAGAACTCCTGACCGACCTTCGTGTGAATGCCGGCGTCGCCGACGATGGCGAACTCACGGCGGGCGGGGACGACGAAGAAGAGCACGCCATTGTGCTCGGGCGTGCGGTCGAGGCGCAGGCGCCTAAAGAGCGCCATGGCGTGATCGATCGTCGCCCCTCTGAAATCGTGCGAGAGCGTGACGTGCAGCTTGCCTGTGGTCCGCGCTTCGGCCGCGTCGATAGCGGCGCGGATACGATGCTCGTCCACGTGACGGGCAAGTTTGTGGCGCCTCCGCTGAGGCACGGCTACGGCTGCCATCACCATCCTCCTGAAGCCCCTCCGCCACCGCCCATGCCACCGCCGCCCGAGAAGCCCCCACCTCCGCCGCCGCCACCCCAAGATCCGCCGGAACCGCCTCCCCAACCGCCTCCCCAGAAGATGGGACCGGATCCGATCGTGTAATAGCGGCCGGCGCGAGCGCGGATGATCGCGAACAGGAGGAAGAACACGACGACGACGATGATGACCCACAGACCGCTGACATCCGAACCACTGCTGCCGGCATACGGCTGTGGCGTCGCGCCGTTCTCCCCGCCGATCGTGGCGAGGATCGCGCTCACGCCCGCGGTCACCGCTCCGTCTCCATCGCCCTCGCGCATGCGTGGCGCGATCTCGTTGCGAATGATGCCCGACGCTATGGCATCGGTGAGCGTCCCTTCCATGCCATAGCCCACCTCGATGCGCGCCTTGCGATCCTGTGTGAAGATGAAAAGCGCCACGCCGTCGTCGAGTCCCTTACGGCCGACCTTCCAGGCGGTGAACGCCCGGATCGTCCAGTCCTCGAGCGGAGTGTCGCCCGTCGTGGTGCCGATCCAGACGACGACCTGGTGGCCTGTGGCGCGATTGTAGCTCGCCAAGCGCGCGTCGAGTGTATCGCGCGTCGCTGGCGTGAGGAGCGAAGCGTTGTCCGTCACCCAGGTCGTGGGTGAGGGCGGGATCGGCACCTCGGCTGCTCGCGCAGCGGCCGGCGCGAACGCCACGAGCATGCTGGCGACGACTGCGACCAGCAGCTCGCGCACGATGTTAGAAGGTCACCTTCGGGGCGGTTTCGGCGCTGGGTTGTGCCTGGAAGTAGGCCTTCGTCTTGAACCGGTCGCCGAAGAAGTTCGCGTAGATGACGGTGGGAAAGGTCTGCCGAGCGGTATTGAAGGCCTGCGCGGTGTCGTTGTAGCGCATGCGCTCGACCGCGATCCGGTTCTCGGTGCCTTCGAGCTGTGATTGCAGCGTGAGGAAGTTCTCGTTGGCCTTGAGCTCCGGATAGCGCTCGACGACGACGAGCAAGCGCGAGAGCGCCGACGTCAGGCCGTCTTGCGCCGCCTGGTATTGCGACAGCGCCTGCTGGTTCGTGGTGATCGCCGACGGGCTGGGGAGCTGTACCTGTCCGACTTTTGCGCGGGCCTCGGCCACGGCGATGTACGTGCTCTTTTCGAAGTTCGCCACGCCCTTCACGGTCGCGACGAGGTTGGGGATGAGATCCGCGCGCCGCTGGTAGACGTTTTGCACCTGACCCCATTGCGCTTGGACCGCCTGATCGAGCGCGACGAGTTTGTTGTACGCTCCGATGGCGGACGCCGCGATCAAGACGATGATGAGGACGAGCGCGCCAAGACAACCGAGTCCAAAGCGATTCATATCAAATTGTTCTCCCCGCCGACCCTTCGTGAGAAAGCCGAAGTCATCCCTTGAACCGCGTGGGCTGCCGTGCTTCCTTATGGACGGCCTTCCAGCGCGCTTTGTGCTCGGCGCGGGCCTTTACGTCGGTCTTGCGCTCTTGGAACTCGAGCTCGCGTGCCAGCTTTCTGAAATTGCGCAGGCGCGCTTCGTCCAGGCCATTGCCGAGCGCCGCGCGCACTGCGCAGCCCGGCTCCACATCGTGTGCGCAGTCGGCAAACCTGCAGTGTCGGCGCAGCGCCTCGATATCGGCGAACGCTTCATGCAGACCTTCGGCAGCCGCCCACAACTGGAGCTCGCGCATGCCCGGCGTGTCGAGCAGCAACCCGCCGGATGGCAGCGGCACGAGACTTCTATGGGTGGTCGTGTGCCGTCCGCGGGCGTCACCTGCGCGGACCGCACCTGTCGGCAAGATGTCGGCTCCGAGGAACGCATTGATGAGGGTGGATTTGCCGACGCCCGATGAGCCCACCACGGCCACTGTCTGGCCGACGCCGAGAAACGGCGCCAGCGTGTCGACGCCGTCGTCGTGGATGGCCGAGATGATGTGGACGGGGATACCCGACGACAGCGATCCGAGTTCGTCGAGCTTGCGCTCGAGATCCGAACAGAGGTCGGCCTTGTTGAGGACGATCACTGGTTGTGTCTGGCTCTCCCACGCCAGCGCCACGTAGCGTTCGATGCGCCGCGGATTGAAATCCGCGTCGAGCGCGCTGACCAAGAACATGGTGTCGACGTTCGCCCCGATGATCTGCTCCTCGGTCGCGCTGCCGGCGGCCTGACGGACGATCGCGTTGCGGCGAGACAGGACGGCATGGATGGATGCGCCGCCGTCGCCGGTAGGCGTGAAGACGACCCAGTCTCCGACCGCCGGGTAGTCGATGCGCCGCATAGCCCCGTGACGCAACCGGCCATCGATCCTCGCGCTGCGTTCACCCTCGGCGGACAGCAGGCGATAGGCTTCGCGGAACTCCGCGCAGATACGTCCGGGAATGAGGTCGGGAAACGACGTTTGCTGCTGCGTCGCGAAGTGCGGCGCCCAGCCGAGTTCGGATAAAAGCACTGCTTAGCTCCCTCATAGTCTGCAAGCGATGAAGATATGGCGCAGACGTGGGGGGAGTGCGCGGCGAGGACCGGCGGGCCTTAGGGAGTTGCCTGTATTAGGCGATGGGCGAAAGACTCCACGTGAGGGCCGGCTCTTCGTGCGCGCTGGACATCCCGCGACGTCCGCGCATGGCGGCGACGACAAGAACAGTCATGAGAACAGGCCCTCCTTTCGCAATAGCGATTGGCGTGATGCTTCTTCTGCCGCCCACAGCTGGACTCATTCTTGCGGCCAGCGCTGGGTCGTGCGACCGTAATCAGTCGGTCCTTGGAACCGGAGCCTGCGCGTACGCCCGCGCTAGATACACGCGAAGTCCGACGACCACGCCCACGGCGAGGACGAGTAGCAAGATGCTGATGATGTTGAACGCACCGACGCTCGCCGGCATGCCGGCAGGTGTCGTCCCGTAGACAAACCGGATGCCGACGCGCACGGCGAGCACGGCGAGGAATATTCCGGCTCCCAGAGGCGACATCTTGACGAACATCGCGCGAGCGGCGTGGTCGACGCGGATCGTCGTATGGGTGCCTTGGTAGAACCCGATCGCCCCGCCCACCACGAGCGCGAGGGCCGCGAGACCGATGTCGGCCGGGGTCGTGAAGTTGTCGGTGACCATGATCGCTATGGTCAGACAGGCGAACAACGCGGGAATCACCCACATGGTCAGGAGGCCGAAGCGTTGCTCTCGCACCATACGGCGAACGCGTAGCACGATGATCAGCGCGATCACCACAAAGGAGATGAGCAGGGCTTCGTTATGGATCATCGGCAACACCTCACGGACTGACGCGCGTGAGGTTCGATGGAGCTGTGGCGTAACCCTTAGATAGCGCTACGGGCGGCTCAAGAGCCGCCCCGTAGGAGTTATCGTCGTGGCAAGAACGCAGTGCTCAAGGCTGCTAGATACGTACGCCCCAGCCGCCGAACAGCTCTGCGATAACGCCCTGTGGCACGTGCACCAACGCGGTGCGGGACTGCGCGAGGAGCTCGCTTGCCGCCTCATCGCTCACGATCGCCGCTCGCTCTACCAACATCATCATCTCTTCTCGACTTTCCGGCCGCCTGTGGGCGGCGACTTCTGGTTTATACCTTGCGCTGGTGGAGCATGAACGAATTGCCTTCGCTATCCTCCACCTGGACCATGTGGCAGACTTCTGATTCGAACGGCTCATCGCTGATCTTGACCCCTTGGGATCGCAACTGCTTGATGGCTTCTTTGATGTCCGGCACGGCGAAGAAGACGCCCGCACTCGGATGCCAGCTGCCATCGGACATCTTCCAGACGCCAAACGTCGAGCCGTCTGCCAGCTCGAACTCTGCGCCTTGCTCGCCATCCCAGGAGGGGGTGAGCCCGAGCGTGTTTTTGTAGAAATCAACAGCGCGCTTCGCGTCTTTGACGAGATACGCATGGATGTCGATGCCGGTGGCCTTGATGCCGGTTGCTGTGACCATGATCGGTCCCTACCTTTCAGAAGAGCGTGGTTTCCTTACACAAACCATGCTACGACTTAATAGTTGACATCTGATGTCATATTTATGTAGGATACTGGAATCATGAAGTCAGGACGGCTGCTTGCCATGCTTCTGCTGCTTCAGGCTCGCGGCCGGATGTCGGCGCGTCAGATCTCAGATGAGCTAGAGGTCTCTCAGCGCACGATCTACCGCGATCTTGACGCGCTTAGCGCTGCGGGGGTGCCCGTGCACGCCGAACGTGGCGTTTCGGGGGGCATCGTCTTGGCGGATGGATATCGCAAAGCGCTGACGCAGTTCAACGAGGACGAGATCCGGGCGCTCTTCATCGCGGGCGACAGCTTGCTTGCCGACGTCGGGATCGAGGACAGGCGCCCGCATGCGCTCGAGAAGCTCGCAGGCGCCTTGCCCCACGCCCAGCGCCGCGCGGCGGAGATCATGCGTGGGCGCATCTACCTGGACCACCGGCGCTGGAAACAAACAGCTCCGCCGCGCGCGTTTCTCGCGACGCTGCGCGTGGCGATCTGGGAAGACCGCCGCGTCATCCTTCGATATCGGGACCAGAACCGCAAGATGAGCGAGCGCGTCATCGACCCGCTCGGGCTCGTCGCCAAGGCAGGCGTCTGGTATCTCGTCGCTCGATCCGGCGACGACATGCGGACGTTTCGCGCCGAGCGGATCCTGGGCGTGGAAGAGACCGACGCGCGTTTCGCGCGGCCCGAGGGATTCGACCTCACCGAATTCTGGCGGGATTGGACGGCGAAATACGAAGAGAGCATGCCCGGCTATCCCGTCATTCTCCGCGTCTCGAGCGAGGCCGTCGAAGAGGTGACCGGGTATTGGGAAGCACATGTTCTCGACCATGCTCACCGTTCGACGACGACGCTCGTCAAGGTGCTCTTCCCCGGCGAGAGTGCTGCCGTGCACCAGCTCGTCGCCTGGGGCCGCGGGGTCGAGGTCGTGGAGCCGCCCGAGCTGCGCGCGAAGGTCCTGTCCAGCGCACGTGCGGTCGTCGATCAGTACGGGGCAGGGCAGAGCGGGTAGCGGAGCCGTCGTCTGATGGCACTTGAGCGCGTGCGAGAGCTCTTCGAGCTCCAGCGGGCGGCGTTTGCGCGCGATCCGATGCCAAGCTACGACGTGCGGATCTCCCGGCTCCGGATGCTCCACGACTCGCTGCTGGCGAAGAAAGAGGAGATCGCCGCCGCCGCAAGCGCGGACTACGGTGGAAGATCGTGGCACGAGACGATGTTCCTCGACGTCTTCGGAGTTACGTCCATCATCCGCTATACGATGGCGCACTTGCGCGAGTGGATGAGACCGCGGCGACGAGCCGTCGATCTCTTCCTCCAACCGGCACGCGCTCAAGTGTTGTTCCAGCCCAAGGGCGTGGTTGGCATCATCGGACCGTGGAACTACCCCGTGTATCTTTCCATCGGTCCGCTGTGCGCGGCCTTGGCCGCGGGAAATCGCGCCATCGTCAAGCCGTCGGAGGTGGTGCCCGCCACGTCCGAGGTCATCGCTCGCATGTTGGCCGACGCGTTCGACGAGAATCTCGTGGTCACGGTCACCGGAGGGCCCGACGTCGCCCAGGCGCTCAGCTCTCTGCCCTTGGATCACCTCTTCTTCACCGGGTCGTCGACCGTGGCGCGATCCGTCATGCGCTCTGCAGCTGAGAACCTCACCCCCGTCACGCTCGAGCTCGGGGGAAAATCTCCCGCCATCGTGCACCGGGATTATCCGGTGGCCAAGGCGGTTAAGCGCATCGTCGTCGGCAAATTCTTCAACGCCGGGCAAACGTGCGTCGCTCCCGACTACGTGCTCGTCCACACGGACAGGCGCGACGAGCTCGTCGATGAGTTGAAACGAGAGATCGGCCGGTCGTATCCGACGCTGCGCGATAATCCCGATTATACCGGGATCGTCAACGAGCCTCACCGCAAGAGACTTCTGGATCTTGTCGACGATGCGCGCTCCAAAGGAGCGACGATGGTTGAGATCAACCCGGCTGCCGAGAGCTTCCGCGACGGCACCACAAAGATCGCACCCACCCTGATCGTCGGCGGCGACGATCGGATGCGCGTGATGCAGGAAGAGATCTTCGGACCGCTCCTGCCTATCGTAGCCTTCGACGATCTGAGTGGCGCCATCGACTTCGTCAACAGGCGGCCCAGGCCACTTAGCCTATACTATTTCGATGATGACGCAGCGCGCGCGGACAGAGTCTTGCAGAGCACGATATCCGGCGGTGCTGGCATCAACGAGGCCGCGCTCCAGGTACTCGACGCCGATCTGCCCTTCGGCGGGATCGGCGAGAGCGGCATGGGCGCCTACCACGGTGAGCTCGGATTCGAGACGTTCTCGCATAGAAAAGCGGTGCTCGCGCGCGGCCGCATCAATTCAGCCAATCTGCTAGCGCCGCCGTATGGACGGCTCTACGAACGGATCTTGCACTTCCTTATCGGTTCGTGACGTCAACGAGGATCAGGAGCTTCATACCGCGTCTCACGGTCGTTTAATGAGACCCGCCGGGAATTGCGCTATCCTCGTGGTATGAGATCTCGCGCCCTCGCCGTGCCGTTCGTCGCTGCCGCTTGCGTTCTTGGAACTGCCTGTAGCGGCGGCGGGGGCGCGATGTCGCCGGCGCCAGAGCCCTCGACGACGCCTGCGTCGGCGCAGATCCAGCACGTCGTCATCATCTTCCAAGAGAACCGCAGCGTCGACGATCTCTTCAATGGCTTGCCGGGTGCAGACACCGTGGCGAGCGGCCAGACCTCGACGGGAACGACGGTGGCCCTCCAGCCGGTTTCACTGGCCGCGCCGTACGATCTGGACCACAGCCATGCCGGGTTCGTCACCGAGTATAACGGTGGGAATATGAATGGGTTCGACCTCGAGAAGACAGGACCTCAGCCCGGTTTCACGCCGCCACCTGATGCGGCGTACGGATATGTGCCGCACTCTGAGACCGCTCCGTACTTCGCTCTAGCAGAAGCATTCACGTTCGCCGATCGGATGTTCCAAACCAATGAGGGGCCGAGCTTCCCCGCACACCAGTACATCATCTCGGGCACCTCGATCCCCACCCCTGGCAGCGATCTCCTGGTCGCGGAGAACGTGACCTTCCCAAAAAATGTGCCGCGCACCAATCAAGGCTGCGATTCGCCTGCCGGCAGCACGGTGGCGCTCATCGACCCATCGGGCAGCGAGGCTGCGACGCAGTTCCCGTGCTTCGATCATCCGACGCTTTTGGATCTACTCGACGCCAAAGGCGTCTCGTGGAAATACTACACGCCAAGTCCCTACTTCTTATGGTCGGGGCCCGATGCGATCAGCCACATCCGCTATGGCCCCGACTGGTCGAAGGTGTCTATCCCCGAGACCAATATCTTTAACGATATAGCGCTCGGGCAGCTGCCTGCCGTCTCATGGGTCATCCCCACCGGCACCGATTCCGATCACGCGAATACGCTCTCGACGGCTGGCCCCTCGTGGGTTGCGGATGTTGTGAACGCTATCGGTACGAGCAAGTACTGGAACAACACCGTCATCTTCGTGACGTGGGATGACTGGGGCGGCTGGTACGACCATGTCAAGCCGCAGATCCTTGATTCGTACGAGCTCGGTTTCCGCGTACCGCTGATCGTGATCTCGCCGTATGCGAAGCCCGGATACGTCTCGCACGTGCCGCATGAGTTCGGCAGCTTGTTACGCTTCACCGAGGAGCGGTTCGGTCTCGGGACTCTCGGTTACACCGATGTGCGTGCGGACGACCTGTCTGATTGCTTTAATTTTCGGCAGGCGCCGCTTGTGTATCACCCGGTCGCCACGAAATACTCGAAAGAACAGCTGATGGCGCGCTGGAAGCTGACGCCGCCTGACAACGAGTAGCCACGTTGCGCGGTTACTGTTGTGCTATGGCCTGCGCTTGTTCGAGATTCAGCGGCTTGTTAAAGAGTGCGGTGTTGGGTTCTTGCTTGCGGCCGTTCTTGAGCGATCCAAGGTCGAGCGGATCGTAACCTATTGAGTCGATAAACGACGCCACGGTGCGCTTGGCGTCTTTGTCGTCGCTTGCGATCGGCAGCACGATTCTCTCCGCAGACCCTGAAGGGCGTGCGCTCTTCGCCAAGCTATCGAAGTACAGCGTGTTCAAGGCTTTGACGACCCTCGCGCCAGGCAGTTCCTCGGCGACCAATTCTGCCGATCCGCGCCCGCCAAGATCCATGATTTTGAAATCTGCGCTATAGGGATTCATCGCGTCGACGACGATCTTGTCGCGGAAGCTGACGCCGCTTGTGAAGAGCTGCTCGCGGTCGCGGAACGGGACCGCGATGACGACAATGTCGCCCGCATCTATCGCCTCCTGCACCGTTCCCGCCTTAGCAAGAGGGCCGAGTTCGGTCACAAGCGATCGCAACGATGCAGGCCCCCTCGAATTGCTGATGACGACCGAATGGCCGGCCTGCGTTGCAAGGCGGGCAACCGTCGACCCGATCATTCCCGACCCGATGATCCCTACTGTCATTGGAATCGTCTCCCACAGCTATCTATATGCGTTACTCATCCGTCTTACAACGAATCGGGCTAGCACGCCTCTGTATGACCGCAACCAAGCGTCGCAAGGTTAAGATGGCAGGGATCCGAGTTGCTCTGTTACTTCACGAGCGGTTATAAGGCGGCGTTTCGAGTAATTTAGCGTCACGTAACTGTCCACCATTTTGGCGACCGCAACCAGCTGTGATCGATCTTCTATTCGTTGGGCCTTAGAGATTATCTTGAGAGCGGCATCGACCTGAGGACTCTTTGCAACGACATATGGCTCTACGAGTTTGAGCAGGCGGTTAACGGCGGTGTAACCGACCACCGCGTAATCTGCCATCACGCCACGGTGTCTTATATAGCCTCCGCCGACTCTACCCTTGATCCAGTCCAACACCTTAACACCTGAGCGCCTCTGGTAGAAACATACGCTAGCTCTGATCTGAAACTTAAGCCGGTAATCTGCCCGACGAACGATTTGCAAGATGATGCTTCCGTCGCCGTCCAGGAAGCCGGCGATGTATGCGCGCTCGAGCTTGGTTATCATGGAACGGCTATCACGCGTTCTGGCCAAACGACAAGAGCCGGCCGCGAATGCGCAGCCGGCTCTCAAAACTAATCCGGCACCTACCTACTCTCCCAACAACCCTGCGGTTGCAGTACCATCGGCGTTAGTGGGCTTAACTGCCGTGTTCGGAATGGGAACGGGTGTGACCCCACCACCATCGGCACCGGAAACTTTATAAATTTTCAAAGGCGAGCGTGGGGCTTAAGGGCCCGAGTGCCTCGCTCTCTGAAAACTGCATAGCGATAAGTAATAGAAGTGTTGTGCAACTTTGTCCGCTCATAGTATTTGAACTATTATTGCGAACGAATAACTCTCTGACTGATTAGTACCGGTCAGCTTCACAGATTACTCTGCTTCCACCCCCGGCCTATTGCCTGGTGGTCTACCAGGAGTCTTCACCTTGCGGTTCCAGACCTTATCTTGGGGCCTGTTTCACGCTTAGATGCTTTCAGCGTTTATCAGATCCGAACGTGGCTACCCGGCTCTGCCACTGGCGTGACAACCGGTTCACTAGCGGTTCGTCCGACCCGGTCCTCTCGTACTAGGGTCGGCACCCCTCAAGTCTGTAACGCCCACAGCGGATAGGGACCGAACTGTCTCACGCATGTTTCTCCGCCATTCCTGGCGGCATAGACTATATCTTCATCCTCATGTGAGGAGTCGGCGTGTGATCACGGCCGTGAATTTATCACCTCGCACTCGCGTGCTTGATGATAGTGACGCATGATCTCGAGCTTGCGCTCTCAGTCGTTACGGGGTCAAGGCGCTTGCGCGCCCGACTTCCCTCGGTATTGCCCCGCCAGCATCGGTCGATGCTGACGTCGGGTTTCACCGATATAGCCGATGTGCATCCTTCGATTACTCGAAGGAGACGCAGTAATTCTACGTTCTGAACCCAGATCGCGTACCGCTTTAATGGGCGAACAGCCCAACCCTTGGGACCTACTACAGCCCCAGGATGCGACGATCCGACATCGCGCTTTTGTCCATCATTCCTGATGGCGCAGACTATATCTTCACCTTGCACGATCGCTCGTGCGAAGGGCTGGCGTATTATGGCGGCCATAGATTTGATCGCTTGCGCGACCGGGCACGCCATCTCGAGCTTGCGCTCTCAGTCGTTACGGGGTCAAGGCGCTTGCGCGCCCGACTTCCCACGGTATTGTCCTCGTCTTCAGTCCAAAAGACGATCGGAGTTCACCGTTATTAGCCAGTACTACATTGGTAGATGATGTTTCCACCATCTCACCCCTAATGTTGAGGTGCCAAACCTCCCCGTCGATGTGGCATTCTGCAATCACTTGCAGCCTAGACTATACCTTCATCTCTTTCGAGATGGTGACGTATTATGAAAGCGATAGATTTGCGCTTGTCAGCGCAGCACTTCCATCTCTCGCCGATGCGAGAAGTCGTTACGGGGAAAGCTCACAAAGCATATCTGGAAATACATCCAGACGTAGCTCGCATTGCTGCGGTGAACTTTCTTCCCTCGGTGTTGCCCTACACGTTGTAGGGTTTCTCCGATATGAGTCACTCTCGAGTCGCGTCCTGTTACAAACGCGACTCATCCCCATTCGATCGCTCGAATGGCGAGCCCAATTGACTCTTGGGGGAGATAAGCCTGTTATCCCCGGGGTAGCTTTTATCCGTTAAGCGATGGCTCTTCCATTCAAAACCACCGGATCACTTAGCCCGACTTTCGTCCCTGCTCGACATGTACGTCTCGCAGTTAAGCCGACTTCTGCCTATGCACTCTTACGGTTGATTTCCGACCAACCTGAGTCGACCTTTGGGCGCCTCCGTTACTCTTTGGGAGGCGACCGCCCCAGTCAAACTGCCCGCCTGACCATGTCCACCGACCGGATAACGGCCGAATGTTAGATTCCCGAAACCGACAGGGTGGTATCTCAAGGGTGGCTCCACCACAGCCGAGGCCATGGCTTCGAAGTCTCCCACCTATCCTGCGCAGTCAATTTCAAAAATCAAGATCAGGGTACAGTAAAGCTCCACGGGGTCTTTCCGTCCTGCTGCGGGTAACGGGCATCTTCACCCGTATTGCAACTTCGCCGAGCCCCCCATTGAGACAGTGCCCAAGTCGTTACGCCATTCGTGCAGGTCGGAACTTACCCGACAAGGAATTTCGCTCAGTTTTGTTACGACCGGCGTCTGTTAGAACGCCGGCGGACTCATCATTTCTGTGAATCTCCTCGCATCGCTGCGAGGCTCGGACTATATCATCTTCCGCCTTGCGGCGGAGTTCGGCATGTAGTCTCTGAGGGGATCCGCAAGGGATCTTCCCTGCTGATTGTCCGCACCGATCGGATTTTCACGCGCTCCTTGGAGCTCGTACCGTCGGATGCTCGGATGTTCCAGCATATAGCCGAAGACTCGCACGATCTTACGACCGTGCGGGGCAATCGTTAATTACCTTAGGACTGTTATAGTTACAGCCGCCGTTTACTGGGGCTTCAATTCAAAGCTTTGCCTTGCGGCTAACCTCTCCTTTTAACCTTCCAGCACCGGGCAGGCGTCAGCCCCTATACGTCCGCTTTCGCGTTTGCAGAGACCTGTGTTTTTGTTAAACAGTCGCTTGGGCCTGTTCACTGCGACCCGTTCGCGCCACCACAGCAAGTGCGTGCACGCTACTAGGGCACCCCTTTTCCCGAAGTTACGGGGCTAATTTGCCGAGTTCCTTAACAGGGATTCTCTCGTCGCCTTGGCATTCTCTGCCAGTCTACCGGTGTCGGCTTGCGGTACGGGCACCAATGACCCTTGCTAGACGCTTTTCTTGGCAGTTGAGTATCGTTCACTTCGCCGCGTTACCTTGGCTCGTATTCGCTCCTCGGGCTTTGACTTGCGCCGGGCCACGGATTTACCTATGACCCACCCTACGTGCTTAAACATCCATCCGATAGGATGCTGAACTAACTTCCTGCGTGACGCCTTCGCTTCAAAATTTCTCCCTTAACGATGAGATCGCGAACGATCGTATCGTTAAGAGAGAAGTCTAACGGGATCGGTGATAGCCG
>Ga0116216_10000721_pt1 | contig 25033 bp, 24 predicted proteins | sample Sb_taG_11_FD_89696 | JGI IMG/M metagenome (GOLD analysis project Ga0116216, IMG submission 89696) | Peat soil microbial communities from Weissenstadt, Germany - Sb_50d_3_AS metaG | ecosystem: Environmental > Terrestrial > Soil > Wetlands > Peat | place: Germany: Weissenstadt | collected 2010-09-21
ACCACGGCCCCGCCGCCCACGACGACCACCGGGCCCGGCTGAGCCCGGCCCGTAGACTGACCGGGATGGACTCGCTCTGGGAGCGCGTCGAACTCCTGCTCGGATCGGTGAGCAAGCCCGCCCGCTACGTCGGGGGAGAGCAGGGGGCGCGCGACGTGGTGCACCGCGCCGGGGCCGTGGCCTGGCTCCTCATCTACCCCGACACCTATGAGATCGGGTTGCCCAACCAGGGCCTGCAGATCCTCTACGAGCTGCTGAACGACCGGGACGACGCGGTGGCCGAGCGCACCTACGCGCCGTGGGTGGACATGGAAGCGGCCATGCGGTCGGCAGGCGTCCCGCTGTTCAGCGTCGAGAACCACCTGGCCGCGCGCGCGTTCGACGTCCTCGCCTTCAACCTCTCGGCCGAGCTCGTCTACACGAACGTGCTCAACCTGATCGACCTGGCGGGGCTGCCGGTCCGCCGCGCCGAGCGTGAGGGCGGCGATCCGCTGGTGCTGGCCGGCGGGCACTGCGCCTTCAACCCCGAACCCCTGGCCGACTTCGTCGACGCGTTCGTCCTGGGGGACGGCGAGGAGGTGGTCGGGGAGATCAACGCGGTGCTCGGCCCCTGGAAGGCCGGAGCCCGCCGGGTCGAGGACCGCCGGCGGGTGCTCGCCGCACTGGCCGGTGTCGAGGGGGTCTATGTCCCCAGCCTCTACGACGCGTCGTTCGCCGAGGGCCGCCTGGTCGGCGTGACCCCCCGGGGGCCCCAGGTGCCGGCCGTCGTGCACAAGCGGACGGTGGCCGACCTGGCGGAGTGGCCCTACCCGCGCCAGCAGCTGGTCCCGCTCACCGAGGTCGTCCACGACCGCCTGAACGTCGAGGTCTTCCGGGGCTGCACCAGGGGCTGTCGCTTCTGCCAGGCGGGCATGATCACGCGTCCGGTGCGCGAGCGTCCGGCGGCCCAAGTCCAAGAGATGGTGCACGCCGGGCTGGAGCGAACGGGCTACGACGAGGTCGCGCTCACGTCGCTGTCCACGGCCGACTTCTCGGGCATCGAGTCGACGGTGCGCGACATCGTCCAGGACCCCCGCCACGGTCGGCGCGTCGCCGTCAGCCTGCCCAGCCTGCGGGTGGACGCCTTCACCGTCGGCACCGCCGCCCAGATCGGCCAGGTGAAGCGCACCGGCCTCACCTTCGCGCCCGAGGGCGGCACCTGGCGGATGCGCAAGGTGATCAACAAGCTGATTCGCGAAGAGGACCTCTACGGGGCGGTGGACGCGGCCTTCAGCCAGGGCTGGCGGCGGATCAAGCTCTACTTCCTGATCGGCCTGCCGACCGAGCGCGACGAGGACGTGCTCGGCATCGCGGAGCTCGGGGCGCGCTGCGTGGAGATCGGCCGCCGCTACCAGCGCGGGGTCACCGTGACCGCCTCGGTCGGGGGCTTCGTACCCAAGGCGCAGACGCCGTTCCAGTGGTTCGGGCAGGACACGATCAAAGAGCTGGCGCGCAAGGTCATCCTGCTGCGCAACGCCTGCCGGGGCGTGAAGGGACTCACGCTGCGTTGGCACGACCCCGAGGCGACGGCCGTCGAGGGAATCGCGAGCCGCGGCGATCGGCGCGTGGGCGCCGTCATCGAGCGCGTCTGGCGGGCCGGGGGCACCTTCCAGGAGTGGACGGAGCGCTTCGACCTCTCGCTGTGGCAGGAGGCGCTGGCGGCCGAGGGCCTGTCGCTCGAGTCCGTGGTCTACCGCGATCGATCAGAGGACGAGGCCCTGCCCTGGGACCACCTCTCGGCCGGCCTGCATCGGGACTTCCTCTGGTCGGACTGGCAGGAGGCCCTGGCCGGCACCGGGGTGGAGGACTGTCGCTGGACCCCTTGCTACGACTGCGGCGCCTGCACCGAGTACGGGGTCGAGCACGTCGTCGCCTCGGCCCTGCCCCCGGCCGGCGGCAGCCAGGGGACCGGCCAGGACCTGAGGACGGGCGACCGGGTGCCCGTCCGCTTCGTCACGGCCGTGGGCGCCGGGCGCCAGTGATGGTCGACGCCGTCCGGTTCCGGTTCGCCAAGCAGGGGAAGGTCCGCTTCACCAGCCACCGGGACCTGGCCCGGATGTGGGAGCGGGCGCTCCGGCGCAGCGGGCTCCCCGTCGCCTGGACCCAGGGGTTCTCGCCCCGCCTCCAGATCAGCTTCGGCCTGGCGCTGCCCACCGGGTGCGAGTCGGTGGCCGAGTACCTGGACGTCCATCTGCCCGACGGCGGGGCGGCGGCCTGGGGCCTCTCGGTGCCCGAGGCCGGCCGGGGCGGTGGGGCGGCGACGCTCTGCGCCAGGCTGTCCTCGCTCCTGCCCGAAGGGGTCGAGGTGACCGCGGCCGAGGCCGTCGCGGGTGGCCGGGGCTCGCTGCAGCAAGAAGTAACATCGTGTGCCTGGGAGTTGGAGGTGCTCGGTTTGGCTGCAGGGGATGTCGCGGGGAGGGTCGAGCGGTTCCTCGACGCTCCGAGCGTCCTCGTGCGGCGTGAGCGCAAGGGCCGACTGGACGAGGATGACCTTCGCCCGGCCGTGCGCTCGCTGAGCGTGGTCGGTCCCGCCGCTTCGGGGCCCGACGGAACACCCGGTTCCCGTCTCCAAGCCGAGCTGGCGACCCACCCGCGCGGGGTCCGTCCAGCGGAGCTGATGCAAGGGCTCGGGACCGATCTGGTCCTGCGACGAGCCTGTAGGACGCAACAGTGGATAGAGCGTGACGGTGTCCGATTCGAGCCGCTGGTCACCACCGGCCCCTCCGTCGACACCGATGCTCCGCACGCCCGGCGTGCGTCATGACGAAGTCGAGGAGGGGTTCCCCTCATGTCCAACACGCAGAGCGGCTCGCCCGGAACGGGCGCGGCCGACATGAGCCCGCGCCCGAACGGGGCCGGCTCACCCGACGGCGCCCCCCCGGAGGCGACGCCACCCGCTGAGGCCGCCCCGCGGGGCGAGCTCGGCGCGCTGGCGCCCCCCCGACCGCGCATCGGTGACACCCGCCCGGCACGCCCGGTCGCCCCGGCCCCGGTCGAACCGCCGGTCGGCACCCGGGCGTCGGCCGTCCGCGGCACGACGCTGGCGCCGCTCGTCCCGGCGACCGACGAGCGGGAGGAGTACGAGGCCGACGAGAACGGGGCCGAGGAAAACGCCAAGGCCGAGGGCCCGGGCGCCCGCCGCCCGCGCGCCCGTCGTCGCAGCAGCCGGGATCGCAAGGGCAAGTCGGTCGGTCGCTACCTCGTCTGCGTCTCGGTGCGGCCGCACGCCACCCAGATCGCCATGCTCGAGGGACGCACGCTGGTCGAGCACTACGTCTCGCGCGCCGCCGACGAGACGACCCAGATCGACGGCAACATCTACTGGGGCCGCGTCCAGAACGTGTTGCCCGGCATGGAGGCGGCGTTCATCGACATCGGGGTGCCCAAGAACGCGGTCCTCTACCGGGGCGACGTCCGCTACGACCGAGACGACATCGAAGGGGGCTCGACCAGTTCGGCCCGGATCGAGGACGTGCTGCGCCCCGGCCAGAGCATCCTCTGCCAGGTCACGAAGAACCCGATCGGCGCCAAGGGCGCCCGCCTGACCCAGGAGGTCTCGATCCCGGGTCGCTTCGCCGTCCTCGTTCCCAACTCGAGCGCCTTCGGCATCTCCAAGCGCTTGGGCGACAACGAGCGCAAGCGTCTGCGGCGGATCATCGACGACGTGCGGCCCGAGGGTCACGGACTCATCGTGCGCACGGCGGCCGAGGGGGCCTCCTTCGAGGAGCTCGAACGCGACGTGCAGGGGCTGCTGGAGAAGTGGGTGGCCATCGAGGCGGCCTCCCGGCGCTCCGACCAGCCCCGCCTCTTGTACCGGGAACCCGATCTGGCGGTCCGGATGCTGCGCGAGGAGCTGAACGCCGAGTACCGCGCCGTGGTCATCGACGACCGCGACCTCTACGAACAGGTGCGCGACTACGTGGACACGGTGAGCCCGGAGCTGGCCGACCGGGTCGAGTTCTACGACCCCGACACAGAGCCCCTCCCCATCTTCGAGCGCTACCACATCCACGAGCAGCTGCATAAGGCGGTCGACCGCAAGGTGTGGTTGCCGTCCGGCGGGTCGCTCATCATCGAGCGCACCGAGGCGTTGACCGTGATCGACGTCAACACCGGCAAGAACGTGGGCAAGACCAGCCTGGAGGAGACCGTCTACCGCAACAACCTGGAGGCGGCCGAGGAGGTGGCGCGCCAGCTGCGCCTGCGCGACATCGGCGGCATCATCGTCATCGACTTCATCGACATGGAGATCCGCGAGAACCGCGAGAAGGTCTCGGCCGCCCTGCGCACCGCGCTCTCCCGGGACAAGACCCGGACCCAGGTCTTCGACATCTCCGAGCTGGGTCTCGTCGAGATGACCCGCAAGCGCATCTCCGAGGGCCTGCTCGAGTCGCTGTCGACCGTCTGCGAGACCTGCGCGGGCCGCGGCGTCATCATCGACCAGGACATCTTGTAGTGTCCGGGCCGCTTCGGCCCTGGTGCGGCTCACCGGGCTGCAGCAGGCGCCGAGAGCCGTTCGGTGAGGAGGCGAGCGCGAGCGGGCACCGCGAGTCGATGCCGGCGTTCGTCCCGTAGCAGCGCTCGAATTGCATGTCGGGCACCCAGGCGGGGGTCCCGTGCGGTTCGGGTAACATGGCCAGCTCATGTACGCGGTGATCCGGACCGGAGGCAAGCAGGAGCGCGTGGCCGAGGGCCAGACGCTGCGCGTGGAGCTCCTGGGTGAGCCGGCCGGCAGCGACGTCTCCTTCGAGCCCGTCCTCCTGGTGGACGGCGACACGGTGTTGGCGACGCCCGACCAGCTGGCCGGCGCCAGCGTGGTGGGCCGGGTACTGGGCGAGGAGGCCGGCCCCAAGATCCGGGCGATGACCTACAAGTCCAAGTCCAACCAGCGCCGCCGCTGGGGGCACCGCCAGCACTACTCGACGATCGAGATCACCGGCATCTCCGCCCCGTCGGCCCCGGCCGGCCGCAAGCGCGCCACCGGCGCCTGAACCGAGGAGCTCACCGTGTCCAAGACCAAGGGTGGCGGTTCGACCCGCAACGGCCGCGACTCGAACGCCCAGCGCCTCGGCGTGAAGACCTTCGACGGCACCGCGGTCAACGCGGGCTCGATCCTGGTGCGCCAGCGCGGCACCCGCATCCACCCGGGGCGCAACGTCGGGCGCGGGGGCGACGACACGCTGTTCGCGCTCGCCACGGGCACCGTGAAGTTCGGCTCCCGGCGCGGCCGCAAGCTGGTCGACGTCCTGACGGACTAGGCCTTCGGCCGGCGCGAGCTGGCCTTTCGTCGGGGGCCGGGGCCACGGGCCGTAGGATCGGCGACGTGGACCGCGCAGAAGAGGGCTTTCACCCACCGGTCGAGGAGTACCTCGAGGCGGTCCACGCCCTGAAGGAGCAGGGCACGCCCGTGATCCAGGCGCGCCTCGCCGAGCGGCTCGGCCGCTCGGCCCCCTCGGTCTCCGAGATGGTCGACCGTCTGGCCGACGAGGGCTACGTCCGGCGCGACGGCCGCACCGTCGAGCTCACGCCCAAGGGCTCGGCGTTGGCCGCCAAGGTGGTCCGCAAGCACCGCCTGGCCGAGCGACTGCTGGTCGACATCATCGGCCTCGAGTGGCACAAGGTCCACGAGGAGGCGGGGCGCTGGGAGCACGTCATCTCCGACGACGTCGAGGCACGCCTCGTCATCCTGCTCGGCGACCCGGCCACCTGTCCCCACGGCAACCCGATCCCGGGCTCGTCGACCGCCCCCTCCGAGGAGGTCCAGCGCCCGCTGGCCGAGGTGACACCCGGAACGCGCGTGCGCCTCGAGCGGATCTCAGAGGAAGTGGAGATCGACATGCGCTCCCTCGTCTACCTCGACGAGCACGGCTTCACGCCGGGGGCGACCGCCCTCGTCACCTCGCGCGCTCCCGACGGCACGCTCGTCCTCGAGGTGGGGGCGTCGACCGTGGCCTTCGGCTCGGAGCTCTCCCGCCGCCTCTACGTCGCCGTCGCCTGAGCGGCGGGCGTCATGTCCGGCTTCGTCGACGAGGCGCAGCTCCACGCGAAGGCCGGTGACGGCGGCGCGGGCGCCGTCTCCTTCCGGCGCGAGGCCCACGTCGACCGGGGCGGTCCCGACGGCGGGGACGGCGGGCGGGGTGGGGACGTCTGGCTGGTCTCGACCAACAACCAGGCCTCGCTCCTCGGATTCCGCGACCATCCGCACCGGCGGGCGACCGACGGGGTGCACGGGCAGGGGAAGCGCAAGCACGGCGCCCGCGGGCCCGACCTCGAGGTCCCCGTGCCGGTCGGCACGGTCGTGCGCGACCGGAACGGGGAGGTCCTCTGCGACCTGGCCACGCCCGGCGAGCGCTGGTTGGCGGCCGAGGGCGGTCGCGGCGGGCGCGGGAACGCCCGGTTCCTCTCCAACCGCCGGCGCGCGCCGGCGTTCGGCGAGCAGGGCGAGCGCGGCGAGGAGCGCTGGCTCGGGATCGAGCTCAAGCTCATGGCCGACGTCGCGCTGGTGGGGTTTCCGAACGTCGGTAAGTCGACGCTGATCTCGGTCGTCTCGGCGGCCAAGCCCAAGATCGCCGACTATCCCTTCACCACCCTCGAGCCCAACCTGGGCGTGGTCCGCGTCGGCGACCCCTCGAGCCGCGACCTGGTGGAGTTCGTCATGGCGGACATCCCGGGCCTGGTGGAGGGCGCGGCCGAGGGCCGCGGCCTCGGGCACCGGTTCCTCCGGCACATCGAGCGCGCCCGGGTCCTCGTGATCCTGCTCGACTTGGCGCCGGCCGACGGCACGACACCCTCGACCCAGCTGTCGGTCCTCCTGGACGAACTCGGCCGCTACCAACCGGACCTCCTCGAGCGCCCGCGCCTGGTGATCGGCTCCAAGGCCGACCTGCTGGTGGGCGACCGGGCGGTCGACCCGGCCTGCGAGTTGGTTCTCTCGGCCGTCACCGGGGCCGGCGTGCCGGCGCTGCTCGGTCGGTTGGCCACCCTCGTCCGCGCGGCCCGCGCGGCCGACGAGGTGCCGGTGACTTCGGTCGTCGTCCACCGGCCCCTGCCAGAGGGGATCGGCGTCGAGCGGCTCGGTCCGGGCCGTTGGGAGATCACCGGACGGGCCGCCGTGCGCGCCGTGGCGCTGTCGGACCTGAACGACCCCGGCGCGCTCGAAGAGGCGCTCGGGCGGTTGGGGCGCCTCGGCGTGGACCGGGCCCTCGAGCGGGCGGGGGCGGCCGACGGCGACGAGGTCGAGGTGGGCGAGCTGTCGTTCACCTGGTACCGGGACGAGTCGGCCGCGCCCGTCGCCGCGCTCCCCGGCACGCCGAGACGGCGCCGCAGCGGTTCGGGCCGCAGGGGCGCGTCGTGAAGGCCGGCCAGCGGACGATCGTGGTGAAGGTGGGCTCCTCGTCGGTGACGACGGCCGCGGGCACGACCGACGCGGCCGTCATCGGGCGCATCTGCGACGAGGTGGCGGCGCTGCGCGCCGAGGGCCACACCGTGGTCGTCGTGACCTCGGGCGCCATCACCGCGGGCTGGTCGGCGCTCGGGCGGGCCGGGCCGCGGCCGAGCGACCCCGCCGTGCTCCAGGCCGTGTCGGCCGTCGGCCAGAGCCAGCTGATGACGAGCTGGCAGGAGGGCTTCGCGGGTCACTCCCTGCTCGTCGGCCAGGTGCTGCTGGCGCCGCTCGACTTCGTGCACCGCCAGCAGTACCTGCACGCGCGCGGCACCCTTTCGCATCTCATCGACCTCGGCGTGGTGCCGGTCATCAACGAGAACGACGCCGTGGCCGACGAGGAGATCCGCTTCGGGGACAACGACCGCCTGGCCGCGCTCGTGGCCCACCTGGTGCGCGCCGACCTGCTGGTCCTCCTCACCGACGCGCCGGGCCTCCTCACGGCCGACCCGCGGCGCTCGGCCGAGGCGTCGCTCATCGAAGAGGTCCTGGAGATCGACCACACCCTGGAGGCGTTGGCCGGCGGTTCGACCAGCGCGGTCGGGAGCGGCGGCATGGCCTCCAAGCTGGCCGCGGCCAAGATCGCCACCTGGTCGGGCGTGGAAACGGTCATCGCCGACGCCGGGCGGACGGGCGTGCTGGCGGCGATCCTCTCGGGCGCGCCCGGCGCGGGCACCGTCTTTCGGGCCCGCAGCTCCCGGCTGTCGGCCCGCAAGCTGTGGATCGCCTTCGCCCTCGGCTCCTCGGGCTCGGTCGTGGTCGACGACGGGGCCCGGCGGGCGCTGGTCGAGTGGAACCGCTCGCTGCTGGCGGCCGGCGTCCTGTCGGTGACCGGCGACTTCTCGCCCGACGACGCCGTCGAGATCGTCCTGGTCGACGGGACGGTCATCGCCAAGGGCCTCATCCGCTACCCGGCCCGCCGCGCCGGCGAATGGGTCGGGCGCCGCAGCGAGGAGCTGCCCGCGGACCTTCCCGGAGAGGTCGTCCACCGGGACGACCTGGTGGTCCTCGGCCAGTAGGGGGAGGGCCGGCGGTAGGCTGGTCCGGTGGGATCAACCGACCTCAGGACGTTGGGCCGTCGCGCCCGCGACGCGGCCAAGGTCCTCGCCGCCTCGTCCTCGGCGCCGCGCGACGACGCCCTGGCCCGGGCGGCCGAGCTGCTGGAGGCCGAGACCGACGCCATCCTGGCGGCCAACGAGGCGGACCGGCGCCTCGGGCAGGGGGCGGGACTGAGCGAGACCGCGCTCGACCGGCTGACCCTCAGCGCCGCCCGGATCGCCGGCATGGCCCAGGGCCTGCGGGACGTGGCGGCGCTGCCCGACCCGGTGGGGGAGATCGAGGACGGCTGGCGGCGGCCCAACGGGCTCAGCGTGTCGCGCGTCCGGGTGCCCCTCGGGGTGGTGGGCGTCATCTACGAGAACCGGCCCAACGTGACGAGCGACGCCGCCGGCCTGTGCCTGAAGGCCGGCAACGCGGCCTTCCTGCGCGGCTCCTCGTCGGCGCTCCGCTCCAACCAGGCCGTCGTGTCGGTCCTGCGCCGGGCCCTGGCCAAGGCCGGCCTGCCCGAGGACGGCGTCCTCCTCGTCGAGGACCCCTCGCACGAGACGGCCATCGAGTTCATGCGCCTGCGCGGGTTGATCGACTGCCTGGTGCCCCGCGGCGGTCGGGAGCTGATCGCCGCCCTGCTCGAGCACGCCACGGTGCCCTACGTCCTCGACGGCGACGGCAACTGCCACGTCTACGTGGACGCGGCGGCCGACCTCGCCATGGCCGAGGAGATCGTCGTCAACGCGAAGACCCAGCGGCCCGGCGTCTGCAACGCGGCCGAGTCCCTGCTCGTCCACCGCGCGGTGGCCGGGCAGTTCCTGCCGCGGGTGGCCGACGCCCTGGTGGGAGTGGAGCTGGTGGGCGACGAGCGCGTGCGGGCGATCCTCCCGCAGGTGGCGCCCGCCACCGAGGACGACTTCGCCACCGAGTTCCTGGCGCTCAAGCTGTCCGTCGGGGTGGTCGACGACCTGGACGGGGCGATCGCCCACATCGACCGCTACGGTTCGGGCCACTCCGAGGTCATCGTGACCGGCGACGTGACCGCGGCCGAGCGCTTCGTGCGCGAGGTCGACGCGGCGGCGGTGCTGGTCAATGCGTCCAGCCGCTTCATCGACGGCGGCGAGCTCGGGCTCGGGGCCGAGGTCGGCATCTCGACGCAGAAGTTGCACGCACGCGGGCCAATGGGGCTCCGCGAACTGACCTGCCTCAAGTGGGTCGTGAGAGGAGAGGGGCAGGTTCGGCGATGACGTTGAGCGAACTCGGGCTGACCGACACGGGTCCGGCCCGCTTCGGCTCGGTGGCCGATGTGCGCACCGGGCTGGCGGACGTGGGGTACCTGGCCGACGACGGCATCGCCGGCGTGGTCTACCTGGCGGACCGCCTGGCCAAGCCGGTGCTGGTGGAGGGCCCGGCCGGCACCGGGAAGACCCAGCTGGCCAAGTCGGTGGCCGAGTACACCGGCAGTCGGCTCATCCGCCTGCAGTGCTACGAGGGCCTGGACGAGTCCAAGGCCCTCTACGAGTGGAACTACCGCAAGCAGCTGCTGCGGATCCAGGCCGGCAGCGTGCTGCTCGGCGAGGGCGAGGGCGCCCCCGCCGACGCGGACCACGCGGGCGGGCCCACCTGGAAGGAGCTGGAGGAGGACATCTTCTCGGAGGACTTCCTCCTCACCCGGCCGCTCCTGGAAGCCATCCGGGCCGACGAGCCGGTCGTGCTCCTGATCGACGAGGTCGACCGGGTCGAGCTCGAGACCGAGGCCCTGCTCTTGGAGATCCTCTCGGAGTACCAGGTGTCCATCCCCGAGCTCGGCACCGTGCGGGCCACGCGGATCCCGATGGTGTTCCTCACCTCCAACAACACCCGCGAGCTCTCCGAGGCGCTGAAGCGCCGCTGCCTCTACCTGCACATCAACTACCCGGACCTCGAACGCGAGCGCCTGATCGTGCGCACCCGCGTGCCGGGTATCACCGAGGAGCTGGCCGACCAGGTGGCGCGCATCGTGCGGTCGCTGCGCACCATCGAGCTGCGCAAGCTCCCGTCGGTCTCAGAGACCCTCGACTGGGCCCGCACCCTCGTAGTCTTGGGCACCACCTCGATCGACGCGACGTCGGCCCGCGACACGCTCCACATCCTGCTCAAGTACCAGACCGACATCGACCGGGCGGCCAAAGAGCTGCTCACCGCGCCCGACTGAGGCCGCGCCCAGCCCCATGCTCGAGCTGCTCTCGGGGTTCATCAACGAGCTGCGTCAGAACGGGCTCCCGGTCTCGTTGACCGAGCACCTCGACGCGGCCGAGGCCGTGCACTTCGTGCCGCTCGAGGACCGCGACGCCCTCAAGTACGCGCTGGGGGCCACGCTCGTGAAGTCGAGCTCGCACTGGCGCGCCTTTGAGACGGCGTTCGACGTCTATTTCGCCAACCGGCTGAACACCGAGGAGGCGGGCGACGAGGAGGGAGAAGCGCCGGGCGATCGGGCCGGCGAGCGCGATCGGATGCGGGGCGGGGAGGGCTCGGGCGGCGCCGGCGGCGAGCTCATGACGCCCGAGGAGATCGCCAGTTTGCTCTACCGGGCCCTCATGGCGGGGGACACCTCGCTCATGCGGGTGGTGGCCCGCCAGGCCGTCAGCCGCTACGCCGGCATCGAGCCCGGCCGCCCCGTCGGCGGCACCTACTACCTCTACCGGACGCTGCGGAACCTCGACCTCGACGGCGTCCTGCAGCGGATCATGGCCGCGGTGCGCCCCGAGGCGGGCGCCGGCGAGGAGGGGCTCACCCCCCTCCAGGAGCGGCTGCTCGGCGACGAGTACCGCCTGCGCATCGAGCAGCTGCGCCAGGAGGTGGAAGAGGAGATCCGACGCCGCCTGGTGGCCGACCGGGGCGCCGAGGCCCTGGCCCGCTCGGTGCGCAAGCCCCTGCCCGAGGACCTCGACGTCATGCACGCGACACGCGACGAGTTGGCCGCCCTGCACCGCGCGCTGCGGCCTCTGTCGCGCAAGCTGGCGGTGCGTCTCGCCCGCCGGCGCCGCCACGGGCGCCGGGGACCGCTCGATTTCCGGGCCACCATGCGACGGTCGCTGTCGACGGGCGGCGTGCCGATCGACCCCAAGTTCCGCCGGCCGCGCCCGCACAAGCCCGAGATCATGGTCATCGCGGACGTCTCGGGCTCGGTCGCCTCCTTCGCCCGCTTCACGCTCCACCTCGTGTACGCCATCAGCTCGCAGTTCTCCAAGGTGCGCAGCTTCGTCTTCGTCGACGGCATCGACGAGGTGACGTCGTACTTCGAGGGGGTCGACGACCCCTCCGACGCGGTGCACCGCATCAACACCGAGGCCGACGTGGTCTGGGTGGACGGGCACTCCGACTACGGGCACGCCCTGAGCGTGTTCCACCACAAGTGGGCCGACGAGATCACGTCGCGCACGAGCGTCCTCATCCTGGGCGACGCCCGCAACAACTACCACGCGCCCGAGGCCTGGGTGCTCTCGGATCTGCGGGCCAAGGCCCGCCACCTTTACTGGCTGAACCCCGAGCCGCGCGACTACTGGGGGTCGGGCGACTCGATCGTCGGTGAGTACGCCGGGCACTGCGACGCCGTGGTCGAGTGCCGGACCCTCCGCCAGCTGGAGCGCTTCGTCGGGGAGCTCACCTGAGCCAGGTGAGCGCCGAGTCCGAGGCCACCCGGGTCGTCCTCGTCCGTCACGGGGAGTCCAAGTGCAACGCCGACGGCGTGGTCGGCGGCCAGCGGGGCTGCACCGGCCTCACCCCCGACGGGGTCGACCAGGTGGCGGCGCTGGCCGACCGGCTGGCGGCCACCGGCGAGCTCGGCGAGGTCGCCGCCCTCTACGCCTCGACCCTGCCGCGGGCCATCGAGACGGCCGAGATCCTGCGACCGGCCCTCGAACGCGGCGGCGCGGCGCTGCCAGTGATCGTGGAGCACACGCTGCGCGAGATGGAACCGGGGGAGGCCGACGGGCTGACCTGGCGGGAGGTGGACGAGCGCTGGGGTCCCATCGACCCCGAGGTCGTGGACCGGCCGTGGGCGCCGGGCTGCGAGGCCTGGCTCGACTTCGCGGCCCGTGCCGCCGGGGCGGTCGAGCGCGTGGCCGACGCGCACCCCGGCCGGCTGGTGGTCATCGCCTGCCACGGCGGGGTGATCGAGGCGAGCCTGGTGCGGTTCCTGCCGAGCGCGCCGGGGGGTGGGCGTCTCGGCCTGCGCCCCAAGTACGCGTCGATGACAGAGTGGGAACGCGAGGACGGTCGCTGGGTCCTCCTCCGCTACAACGACGGCGGGGAGGGCCTCGGGCCGCGCCTCTAGGTGCGCAGGAGCTCGGTCACCCGGAAGGCCAGGTCGAGGGCCTGCCGGGCGTTCAAGCGGGGATCGCAGGTCGTCGTGTAGTGGTCGCCCAGGTCGGCCTCGAAGACCTCTTCGGCGCCCCCCAGGCATTCGGTCACGTCGTCGCCGGTCAGCTCCACGTGCACGCCGCCGGGCCAGCTGCCCTCCGCCCGGTGGACGGCGAAGAAGCCGCGCAGCTCGGCCAGGATGTCGTCGAAGCGCCGGGTCTTGCGCGCCCCGCTCGTGAAGGTGTTGCCGTGCATGGGGTCGCAGGCCCAGACGACGGGGTGCCCCGCCTCGCGCACGGCGCGCAAGAGCGGCGGCAGCAGCGCCTCGACGTTTTCCGCACCCAGCCGGGTGATGAGCGTGAGCCGGCCCGGGATGCGCCCGGGGTTGAGGCGCTCGCAGATGGCGACCAGCTCCTCGGGGGTGGCGGTCGGCCCGACCTTGCAGCCGAGCGGGTTGATGACGCCCGAGAGGAATTCGAGGTGGGCACCGTCGAGCTGCCTCGTCCGCTCGCCGGCCCACAGCATGTGCCCCGAGCAGTCGACCCAGTCGCCGGTCAGCGAGTCCCGGCGGGTGAGCGCCTCCTCGTAGTGGAGGATCAGCGCCTCGTGGCTGGTCCAGAAGTCGACCTGCTGGACGCCCGACTCGACCGCCAGGTCGATCCCACACGCGCTCATGAATCGCAGCGCCCGGTCGATCTCGCCCGCGATGTGCTCGTAGCGGCGGCCCTCGGCCGAGGTGGCCACGAACTGCTGGTTCCAGGCGTGCACCTGGGTCAGGTCGGCGAAGCCCCCCTTGGTGAAGGCCCGCAGGAGGTTGAGGGTCGACGCCGACTGGTGGTAGGCGGTGATGAGGCGCGCCGGGTCGGGTCGGCGCGCCTCGGGGTCCAAGGCGTCGTCGTTCACCATGTGGCCCCGGAACACCTCGAGCTCGCGCTCGCCGACGCGCTCGGTGCGATCGCTGCGGGGCTTGGCGAACTGGCCGGCGATGCGGCCGACCTTCACCACCGGCACGCCGGCCGCATAGGTGAGGACCGCGGCCATCTGCAGGATCACCTTCAGCTTGTCCCGGATGGCGTCGGCCGAGAAGTCGTCGAAGGACTCGGCGCAGTCGCCGGCCTGGAGTAAGAAGGCCTTGCCGGCGGCCACGTCGGCCAGGGTCGAGGTGAGCCGGCGGGCCTCGCCGGCGAAGACGAGCGGGGGCAGCCTGCTCAGCTGGGCCTCCACCTTCTTGCGGGCGACCTCGTCGGGCCACACCGGCTGCTGGGACGCGGGGCGGTCGCGCCAGGAGCCGGGGTACCAGGGCGCCCGGGCGTTGGTGTCCTGGCGGGCCTCGGGCATCCACGAATGCTATGGGGTGGGCGGGGGGTACCAACGCACGGTCTCGTAGGCTGACCGGCTGTGCCCGCTGCGAGCGCCCGCGCGGAACGCCTCGGCCTTCTCGGCGGGACCTTCGATCCGCCCCATCTCGGACACGTGGCGGCCGCGCAAGCGGCGCGCCGAGCCCTCTCGCTCGACCGGGTCCTCCTCGTCGTGGCCAACGATCCGTGGCAGAAGAGCCCGCTGCGCCCCATCACCGGCGCGGCCGACCGGCTCGCCATGACCGAGGCGGCGGTCGAGGGGGAGGCGGGGATCGAGGCCAGCCGGATGGAGCTCGACCGCGGGGGGCCGAGCTACACCGTCGACACGGTCGAGCAGCTGCGCACCGAGGCGGTGGCGCGCGGCGCGGCCCCGCCCGAGCTCTTCGTCATCGTGGGTGCCGACATCGTTCCCACGCTCCCGACCTGGCATCGGGTGGACGAGCTGCGCGCCCTGGTGACCCTCGTCATCGTGGCGCGCCCGCACGCGCCCGCGCCCGCCGGCCCCCCGGGGTGGCACAGCGCGGTGGTGGGCGGGCTCGACTTCGACGTCTCGAGCTCCCAGATCCGGGAGCGCCTGGCCGGTGGCGAGGGGGCCGGCCAGATGGTGCCGCCCGGCGTTGGCCATTGCATTGCGGCCCGGGGTCTGTACGCTGTGGCCAGATGAGCGCATCCCTGCCTGACACGGCCGAGCTCCCCCGCTACCGGCCCGCCCACGGCTCGCCCGCCGCCCGCCGCCCGCTCACCCCCGCCGCCTCGATCGCCCCGCCCCGGCCGGCCGGCCGGGGCGCCGCCCCCGTGGCCCCCCCGGCGCGGCCCGCCCGGCCACCCGCCCCGGCCGCGCCCCGCCGGCCCGCGGCCGCGCCGGCGCTCGAGATCCCGCCGATCGCCGCCACCCCGTCCCCGCCCGGCCGCGCCGCGCTGCGGGCCGAACGGCAGGCGGCTCGGCGCGAGCGGCGTCTCTACATCTGTCTCGGGCTCGGCACGATCGGTGCCATGCTCGGGGCCACGGTCGTCGTCTTGGACGTGCTCCATTGAGCCAGGCGGACCGCCGGCGCGGGTCACCGCCCGCGTGGGGTCGCCCGTGAGGGGCCGCCGGTGAAGGGGTCCGGTGTCGGGCGTCCCTTCGGTCGGCTCGTCCCGGGCCCCCGAACCAGATGAGTGAGGAAGCGGTGTCGCACGCCGCGTCGCGAACCCGACCCGGAGCACCGATGATCCCCTCCCTCGCGCTGGCTGCGGCCAGGGCGGCAGACGACAAGCTCGGCCAGGACACGGTCGTCCTCGCCATGGCCGACCTCATCGGCGTGGTCGACGCCTTCGTCGTGACGAGCGGGCGCAACGTGCGCCAGGTGCGCACGATCGTGGAGGAGGTCGAGCTCCGGGTGAAGGCCCAGGCCGGCCCGGCGCCGCGCGCCGTCGAGGGACTCAGCGACGGGACCTGGGTCCTCATGGACTACGGGGACTTCGTCGTGCACGTCTTCGCCGAACAGACCCGCTCCTACTACGACCTGGAGCACCTCTGGTCGGCCGCGCCGCGCGTGCACTGGCGCGACGGGGCCGAGGTCCCGGCCTGAGTCCGCTTCAGCAGCTCGTCGACACCGGGGTGACCCCCGGGTAGTCGAGCGAGGACACGGCGCGGGGCACCTGGGCCCCGGTGGCGACGGGCACCTCCGTCGGCTGCCCCTCGATCTCGAAGAGCAGCGGCGCGCCGGCGTCGAGCTGGTTGACCGTGTAGACGATCTGCTCGACGGCCAGCACCTGCTCGGCACCGGCCACCTCGCCGAAGGACTGGTTGAAGTCGACGGTGATGGGGCCGGTCAACGGCTTGGTGGGCACGCTGCGCGGCGTCACCGACAGGACCTCGGTCCCGCCGGGGATGGCGCTGAAGAAGCCGTCGCCCTGTTCCTTGGAGTCCGGGCCGGCCACCAGGCGTTGGAGCAGCGTCTCGAGATTCGTGCACTGCGCGGGCGGCACCTGCCGCACGAACGGGGTGGGCGTTCCCGACGCGTCGATGAGATAGATGTAGACGGGCGTCCCCTCGGGCAGCGTCGTGGGCGGCGGCGCCAGCGCGCCCGGGTTCACCAGCCGGTTGGCGATGACGGTGGGGGTGCCGCCGATGGGGACGCCGCAGGCGCCGAGGGCCAGCCCGCCGAGCGCGACCAGTGCCGTCAGCCCGGTGCGGGTCCGCCAGCGCGTCACGACCCGTCCCCCTCGGTCACCGGCAGCTCGATCACGAAACGCGCCCCGCCGCCGTCGGTCTCCTCGGCCCGCACCGAGCCGCCGTTCAGGCGCACGTGCTCGGCCACCAGGGCGAGGCCGAGACCGGTCCCGCCGCCGTCGCCGCGGCGCCCCGAGACGCTGCCGCGGTAGAAGCGCTCGAAGATGCGCGACCGCTCGGCGGTCGACACGCCCGGTCCGTGGTCCTCGACCGACACGAGCAGGGTCGGGCGCCCGTCGGCCCGGGCCGGACCGGGCCGGGCGGCGACGAGCGTGGCCCCCCCGCCGTAGAGGGCGGCGTTCTCGAGCAGGTTGGCCATGACCCGCTCGAAGCGGCGCTTGTCGACGCTCAGCCGGGCGTCGATCACGGCGGGGTCGATCGCGACCTCGGGCGGCGCCACCGAGTTGGGGAGGGTGTGGGCGCTGGCGGCGACGGCCCGCCGGACGAGTTCACCCGCCTCCACGTCCTCCAAGGACACGTCGGCCGAGCCGGTGTCCGAGCGGGAGATCTCGAGCAGGTCACCCACCATGCGCTGGAACCGCCGCAGGTCCGCCCCGAGCAGCCCGAGGGCCTGGCGGGCCCGGACCGACAGCTCCTCTTTGTGAGCCTCCAACACGTCGAAGGAGGCGGCGATCGTGGTGAGCGGCGATCGCAGCTCGTGGCTCACGTCCGAGGTGAAGCGCTCCTCGCGTTCGATCCGCTCCTGGAGCTGGTCCACCATGCGGTTGAAGGAGCTGGCGAACGCGGCCAGGTCCGCATCGCCGGTGCCGGCCGGCAGGCGCGTGTCGAGCTGCCCGCCGGCGATCGCGACGGCCGCCCGGGAGACGCCGGTGAGCGGCCGCAACGACCGGGCGCTGGCGGAGCGACCCACGACGATGCCGAGGACGGTTGTCAACACCCCGGCCGCCACGATGGCGAGCGCCAGGATGTGCAGCGTGTGCTCAAGCTGGCTGAGGTCGAACAGCGAGAAGTAGTAGGCGTGCTGTCGCGTGAGCGGGATCCCCACCGCGACCTCCGTCACCCCGTTGATCACCAGGTTCTCTCGGGCGGCGGTCCCCGAACCCACCAGGTCGCGCAGGGCGACCGGGATGTCGCTCGCCCGCAGCGAGATCACCGACGAGTACGTCTTCCCGTCGCGCAACAAGACGGCCGAGGAGCCCGAGCCCTCGTAGGTCTGGAGGATCTTCAAGACGTCGGGGTTGGGCAGGCTGAGCGCGACGCTGATGGCCGCGGCATTCGAGGAGGCCTGCTGGATGGCGGCGTTCTCGGAGTCCCCGACCAAGAAGTGCTGGGTCGTGAGATAGGAGATGGCGCCCACGCTGGCCGAGAGGACCAGGGCGCCCATCCCGAAGAGGAAGGTGACCCGGGCCCTTACCCCGAGGTGACCCCACGGACCCCGACGGGGGCGCCAGCGGGCCACCCGCATGGTGCGGCGGGCCGGAAGCGTGCGCTCCTCCGCCAGGCTCACCACGTCAGGGGACCAGCTTGTAGCCCATTCCGCGGACCGTGAGGATGTGGCGGGGGAGAGCGGGGTCCGGCTCGACCTTGGTGCGCAGCCGACGGATGTGCACGTCCACCAGCCGGCCGTCGCCGAAGTAGTCGTAACCCCAGACCCGGTCGAGCAGCTGCTCGCGCGAGAGCACCTTGTTGGCGTTGGCGGCCAGCTCGCAGAGGAGGCGGAACTCGGTGCGCGTGCAGTGGATGTCGACGTCGCTGCCCTGTCGGCGCAGCACGCCCTGCTCGGGGATGAGCTCGAGGTCGCCGAAGGTGAGCACCGTCGGCTCGTCCTCGGCCGGCCGGGCCCGGCGCAGGAGCGCGCGGATGCGGGCCCCCAGCTCCTTGGCCACGAAGGGCTTGGTCACGTAGTCGTCGGCCCCCGCCTCCAAGCCGGCCACCACGTCGTGGGTGTCGGTGCGGGCGGTGACGATGATGATGGGCACCGCGCTCTGGCGCCGCAGCGCCCGGCAGCATTCGAAGCCGTCCATCCCCGGCAGCATCAGGTCGATCAGGGCGACGTCGGCCGCCTGGGCGGCGAACCGGTCGAGGGCGTCCTCCCCGCTCGCCGCCTCGTCGACGTCATAGCCCTCGTCCTCTAAGGCCATGCGCATGGAGGAGCGGATGCGCTCGTCGTCCTCCACCACCAGTATCCGGCTGCTCATCGGATCGGCTCACCCCGCGCCCGCCTGCGGTCGGGTGCATCCCGCTGGCCGCGGACCTGGTCCCGATGCCCGGATCTGCCCGGCCAGATTGCTCCGAGGATCATGGCACAGCCCCCCGATCGCCCCGACCGCACGAGCGGACCGTCCCAGTGTCCTGCGCGGGTGCCCGATACCGTGAAAGGAGTGTCGGAAGCCGTATCAGACGTCGACGGAGCCGGCGGGACACCGGTCGCGGGCGATTGGCAGTTCGAGGCCTTCTCCTGGTCGCTCCTGGCCAAGTCGGAGGCCACGGCCCGCGCCTATGCGTCGGACCTGGTCGGGTTCGCCCGCTGGGCGGAGCGGGCCGGTCACGCCTCGCCGGCCACCGTGGCGCGTCTCGTGCTCCGGCGCTACCTCGCGTACCTGGGCACGCGCGGCTACGCGCGCGCGTCGATCGCCCGCAAGGCGGCCGCGCTGCGCGCCTACTTCGCCTGGTGCCGCCGCCATGGGCTGGTGCGCGAGGATCCCGCCCGGCAGCTCTCGGCGCCGCGCACTGCGAGCCGGCTGCCCCGGGTCCTCTCCCACACAGAGCTCGACGTGCTGCTCGACCCCCCGGCCGCGGGCCCGGGCGGGTCCGCCGACCAGGTGGCCGGGGCCGTCTTCCTGCGCGACACGGCCGTCTTGGAGCTGCTCTACGCGGCCGGCGTCCGGGTGGCCGAGCTGTGCGCCCTCGACCGAGGTGGCGTCGACCTCGGGGCCCGGACGGTGCTCGTGCGCGGCAAGGGGAACAAGGAGCGCCGGCTGCCCATCCACGACGAGTGCGTCGAGGCGCTCGATCGGTGGCTGGCCGAGGGCCGCCCGGTGCTGGCGAACGACGAGACCCCGGCCGGCGCGGTCTTCCTGAAGCGCCGGGGCCACCGCCTCGACCCGCGCGAGGTGCGCCGGATCCTCGACCGGCGCTCCCCGGTGCCGACCCACCCCCACGCGCTGCGCCACAGCTTCGCCACCCACCTCTTGGACGGCGGGGCCGACCTGCGGGTCGTCCAGGAGCTGCTCGGCCACTCCAGCCTCCAGACCACCCAGGTGTACACGCACGTGAGCAAGGAACGCCTGCTCACCGTGCACGCAGAGACCCACCCGCGGGCCTGAGCCCGGTAGCCGGGGTCCTGCGCCCCGGCTAGGATTGCTCCGCTCCGCCGAAGGCGGGGCACACCACCGACGTAACTACGCACCCGAACGCGTTCCACGGTCGCCTCGACAGAGGTGTTGGCGCTCGGGGAGGAACAACCGACTGGAGGAATTACCCCCATGGCCGTCGTCACGATGCGCCAGATGCTCGACGCGGGCGTGCACTTCGGGCACCAGACCCGCCGCTGGAACCCCAAGATGCGCCGCTACATCCTGGGGGAGCGCAACGGCATCTACCTGATCGACCTGCGCCGCACCCTCGAAGGGGTCGAGTCGGCGTACGCCTACATCCGGGACCTGGTGGCGGGCGGCGGCAAGATCCTCTTCGTCGGGACCAAGAAGCAGACCCAGGGCCCGGTGGCGGAGTACGCCGAGGCTTGCGGCATGCCGTACGTGAACCAACGCTGGCTGGGCGGCATGCTCACCAACTTCACCACCGTCTCGGGTCGGGTGAAGCGCATGCAGGAGCTCCGCGCCATGCAGTCGGCGGGTGACTTCGACGCGATGCCGAAGAAGGAAGGCCTGCGCCACGTCCGCGAGCTCGAGAAGCTGCAGCGGAACCTGGGCGGCATCGCCGGGCTCGACCGGCTGCCCGAGGCCATCTTCGTCATCGACACGAAGAAGGAGCACATCGCGGTGACCGAGGCTAACAAGCTCGGCCTGCCGGTGGTGGCCGTCGTCGACACCAACTGCGACCCCGACGTCGTCACCTATGTGATCCCCGGCAACGACGACGCCATCCGGGCCGGCACGCTCATGTGCCGGGTGGTCGCCGACGCCGTGGCCGAGGGCTGGTGGATCGCCACGCACCGGCCACCCAAGGTCCAGCCGGCGCCCGAAGCGGCGGCACCGAGCGCGCCCGCCGAGAGCCCGCTGCCGATTCCGCCCCCGCCGACGGTTGTGGCCGCGCCGGCCGCGGAGGCGGCGCCCGCGGTCGAGGCCGCGCCGACACCGGACGAGCCGGCCGCCGAGGCGGCGCCCGCTGCCGCGGTGCAGGACGTCGCGGTGCAGGACGCCGCGGTGGAGGACGCCGCGGTGGAGGACGCCGCACCCGCCGAGCCGGTCGTAGAGACCGTCCCGGCCGCGGCCGAGGAGGGCTGACGGTGGCGGGGTTCAGCGCCAAGGACGTGCAGGCGCTCCGGCAGTCCACCGGCGTCGGCATGCTGGACGCGAAGCGCGCCCTCGAGGCCTGCGACGGCGACATGCAGGCCGCCATCACCTGGTTGCGCGAGCAGGGCCTGGCCGACAAGGCGAAGCGCCAGGACCGTGAGGCGAGCCAGGGGGCCGTCGCCGGGGTGCGCGACCGCTCGGTCGCCGCGCTGGTCGAGCTGCGCTGCGAGACCGACTTCGTGGCCAAGTCCGCCGAATTCGTGGCGTTGGCCGACGAGCTGGCCGAGCTCGTGGCCGCCAAAGGCGAGGGTGCGGTGGCCGAGCACCAGGGCGACGTTGACCACCTGGTCACCACCTTGAAGGAGAACATCTCGATCGGACGGGTCGCCCGGCTCGAGGCGGGCGACGGCGAGGTCGTCGACCTCTACCTGCACCAGCAGTCCGGCCGCGGCGTGAACGGCGTGGTGGTCGTCCTGCGCGACGGCAGAGAGGAGCTCGCGCACGAGGTGGCGCTCAACGTCGCCTTCGCCCGGCCCACCTACCTGCGGCGGGAGGACGTCCCCGCGGACGAGGTCGCGGCCGAGCGGCAGACGCTCGAGAACATCACCCGCAACGAGGGGAAGCCCGAGGCGGCGATGGCCAAGATCGTGGAGGGCCGGCTGAACGGCTGGTTCAAAGAGCGCGTGCTCCTAGAGCAGCCATACGTCCAGGACGAGAAGCGCTCGGTCCAGGACCTCCTGGGCGACGCCCAGGTCGTGGCCTTCGCCCAGGTCGTCATTGGTGCCTGAGGGACGGGGCGCCGCCACGAGCTCGGATCGGGGGCGATGACCCGTGGGTGAGTACCGGCGGGTGGTGCTGAAGATGTCCGGGGAGGCGCTCGCTTCCTCCGCGTCGGACGAGACGATCGATGCCAGCACGGTCGAGCGGCTGGCCCGCGAGATCGCGCAGACGCGCGCCGAACTCGACCTGCAGCTGGCGGTGATGGTGGGCGGCGGCAACATCTGGCGGGGCGAGACGGGTGCGGGGGCCGGCATGGACCGGGCGACCTCGGACGCCATGGGCATGCTCGGCACCGTCATCAACGCGCTGGCGCTCCAAGACGCGCTCGAGCACCACGGCCAGGCGACGCGGGTGCTGACCGCGGTGCACATGGCCGAGGTGGCCGAGCCCTACATCCGGCGCCGAGCGATCCGTCACTTGGAGAAGGACCGAGTGGTCATCTTCGCGGCCGGGATGGGGAACCCCTACTTCACGACCGACACGTCGGCCGCGCTCCGAGCGGCCGAGATCGAGGCCGAGCTGCTCTGCAAGGGCACCCACGGCGGGGTGGACGGGGTCTACAGCGCCGACCCCCGGCTCGACCCCTCCGCCACCAAGTTCGAGGAGATCACCTTCATGGAGGTGATCTCGAAGGACCTCCGGGTCATGGACCTGACCGCCATCACCTTCTGCAAGGACAACGGGCTCCCGATCCTGGTCTTTGACCTCATGGAGCCTGGGAACCTGCGCCGTGCGCTCGGCGGTGACCGGATCGGTACGCTGGTCCGATGAGCGACGGCGACCTCGCCGGGATGGTGCTCGAGGAAGCCAGGGAGCACATGGCCAAGGCGGTGGACCACGTGCGCACGGAGTTCGGCGCCGTCCGGACGGGCCGCGCCACGCCCGCGCTGGTCGAGACCCTCATGGTCGACTACTACGGCAGCCACACCCCCCTGCGACAGCTGGCCGGCTTCAGCGTGCCCGACGCCATGCTGCTGGTGATCACCCCCTATGACAAGAGTTCGCTCGGAGCCATCGAGAAGGCGATCCAGTCCTCGGACCTCGGCATCAACCCGACCAACGACGGCACGGTGATCCGTCTCGCCTTCCCGCAGCTGACCGAGGAGCGGCGCAAGGAGCTGGTGAAGGTGGTCCGCCACAAGGCGGAGGACGGCCGGGTGGCCGTTCGCAACGTGCGCCGCGCCGCCCGCCACGAGCTCGAGGGCCTGAAGAAAGAGGGCGAGCTGAGCGAGGACGACGTCGAGCACTGGGAGAAGGAACTCGAGAAGGTCACCCACCAACAGGTGGCGGCCATCGACCAGGTGCTAGGCCACAAGGAGCGCGAGCTCCTCGAGGTCTAGGGGGCAACTATGCCGAACGACAGGGACGATTCGGGGGACCAGTCCGGTCTCGAGCAGACCGGCCACCGCAGCGGACGCGTGCGCATCGTCGGCGCCGAGCCCGCCGGAGCCGGCCCGACCCGACCGCCCGACGACGACGCCGAGGACGATCTCGAGGCCTGGGGCCTGTCACCGAGCGACGAGCGTGCAGTCGAGGCGCCGAGCGGGCACCCGCCGCTCCCGCACTGGACGGAACCGCCGACGGGCGAGGTGCCCTCCATCCTTTCCCGTGCGCTCGACGACAGCGACCGTTCCGATCCCTGGGCCTCCCTCCCCGCGCCCAACTGGAAGGAGGGGAAGGCGGACTGGCAAGCCGAACAGGACGACTACGAGCCGTCCATGCTCGCCGAGGCCGAGGCGCGCCTCGGTTCGCTCGACGACACCGGAACGTCGGACCGCCAGCCCTGGGCCTTCGACCTGCCGACGTCCACCCCGGCGTTGCCGGGCGACGACGATGACGATTGGGCCGACGAGCCGGTCGACTGGTCCTCGGTCCCGCAGTCGGGCGGATCCGCCGTCAGGGTCCCGCTCGACCCACTGACCGAGGTGTTGCCGGCCGTCGGTTTCGCGGCCGACGAGGAGCTCGACCCGACGGGCGAGGTCGAACGACAGGCCACCCGGCTCAGCATTCCCGAGATCGACGAGTCCGACGTGCTGACCGAGCCCCGGCCGTCCGCCGCCACCCCGACGGACGCGCGGCGCTTCGGGCGACGGCCGGCGCGGCCGCCGGCCGCCTCCTCGGCCGGTGACCGGGAACCGTCCCCGACCCCGGCTCTCGCCCCGCGTCCGGCCACCCAACCGCGCGAGGCCGACTTCGGCGGCGACGGCGCCAGCCGCCGGAACGTCCCCGTTGCCATCGGGACCGGTCTGGTGCTCGGCGCCTTGGTGCTGGCCGCCTTCAAGCTCGGCCCGCCGGCCGCGGTCGGCCTCGTCACGGCCGTCGTCACGCTGGCCGCCGCCGAGGCCTACGCCGCCTTCCGCCACGAGGGCTACCACCCCGTCACCCTCCTCGGGCTGGTGGCCACGGTGTCGGTCATGGTGGCCACCTACCGCAAGGGCGAGGCGGCGCTCCCCCTCGTCATTGTCTTGCTGTTCGCCTTCAGCCTCGTCTGGTACCTGGCGGGGGTGGAGCGGGGCGACGCGGTGCGCGGCACCGCCACCACGATGTTCGTGTTCTGCTGGGTGGGCGCCTTCGGCTCCTACGGCGCGCTCCTCCTCAGCCCGACGTTGTTCCCCGAACGCCACGGCATCGCCTTCATGTGGGGGGCGATCATCGCGGCCGTCGCCTACGACGTGGGGGCCATGGCCATCGGTTCGTGGCTGGGCCGCCATCCGCTGGCCCCTTCGATCAGCCCCAACAAGACCTGGGAGGGGTTCATCGGCGGCGCGCTCACCTGCATCGTCGTCACCGTGGTCATCGTGCACCTCATCCACCCCTGGACGGTGGGCAAGGCGGCCGCCCTGGGCCTGACCGTGTCGATCGTGTCCCCGGTGGGCGACCTCTGCGAGTCGCTGGTCAAGCGCCAGCTGGGGCGCAAGGACATGGGGCGCCTCCTGCCCGGCCACGGGGGCCTGCTCGACCGGGTCGACGGTCTCCTCTTCGTGCTCCCCGCCACCTTCTATCTGGTGAAGGCCCTACACCTCGGGTGACCCGGTCGGCTGGCCGCCCGATGGCATGCTGGCCAGGGTAGTGGGTCAATTTTCAACCCTCCGCGTACATATGTGTTTTACGTCGGAAGCTCAGACGAGCAGTTTCACGCTCCCTCCTACCGAGGGACCGACGGTTTTCGCTTCCTCAAAGGTAGGTGTTGGCTGTGACAACCGAATTGGCCCAGCACCAGGAGAAGCGCTGGCGCATGGGTGAGGTGACCGTCAGCCTGGTGGGCTCGACCGGATCGATCGGCACCCAGGCCATCGAGGTCGTGGCGGCCAGCGCGGGGCGGTTCCGCGTCGTCGCTCTGGCGGCCCAGCGCTCCGTCGACCGCCTGGCCGAGCAG
>Ga0116216_10000727_pt1 | contig 24934 bp, 23 predicted proteins | sample Sb_taG_11_FD_89696 | JGI IMG/M metagenome (GOLD analysis project Ga0116216, IMG submission 89696) | Peat soil microbial communities from Weissenstadt, Germany - Sb_50d_3_AS metaG | ecosystem: Environmental > Terrestrial > Soil > Wetlands > Peat | place: Germany: Weissenstadt | collected 2010-09-21
ACGCCTCCAGCGCCTTGCTCTCATATTCTAGCGGATGTGTCAAGCTGGCCGCTGCGAGCCACACATCGACCATCGCGCACGCTTCGACGGGCTGCTGGTCGTAGATCGCGCGCTGGCCACCGCGTTCGTAAAAGCCGTGGTTGCCGATCGGCACGAACCGGTCGTTCTCGTGGGTCACCGACGCCAGAAACGTCAACGATGCTTGTCCTGCGTCGCACAGCGCCTTGTCGGCGAGGGCGGCGCCAGCGCGTAACAGCGCCTCGGGCAATCGCGCGTTGCCCCAGGTGAGCCGCGGTTCGAACCACTGCCACCCGTCATCGGCGTTGCTTGCCAGATCAGCGGTCAGACGCGCGCACAGCTGCTGGAGGATGCGCCGGCACGTGGCAGCCGCCGGTCGCGCCAGAGCGGGCTCGAGCGGCGGGATGGGCGCGGCGAGCGCAGGCGCGATCGCTGCGGCAAGGCCAAGCGCTGCGTACGCCGCCGGCCGGAGGTCGACGAGGTCACTCGCGTGGTCGAGGGCACAAGCGAGCAGGGCCGTCGCGCGCGCGCGCCAGTGCGCTGACGGAGCGCAACAGGCGGCGACGCCGCACGCCCAGATGAGACGGCCGAGACTGTCCTGCGAGCCGACCTCGTCTGTGAACGAACCGTCAGCGGCCATGAGGTTGTGGAAACGACCATCGGGCCGCCGGCACGCCTCCATGAAGCGCAGCGCTGCCTCGCCGAACTCCGCTGCATCGGCGTGCTGCGGGTCGAGATAGAGCGTGATGATCGCCGCCAGGAAAGCGCGGGCGTTGTCGTCCAGGCAATAGCCGAAGTCGAGGTCGGGCGTCGCACCGCGAGCGAACTGCACCATGCCGTAACGGTCCGTCATCCGCCGGCAGTGGACGAGCGAGGGCGGATGGCCAAGCACGACGTCGGGCAACAAACGCATGGCGCCCGATACGCCATCGCGCTCGTCGGCAACACCTTTGACCGATGAGGCGGGAATCAACGATATGGCCTAGTTCGAGCTGACGCCTTCGCCGATTGAGGCCGCGCGACGGGAAAGCGCGTCGGTCCACAGCTTGGACGCGGCGACCTCGAGCGTGGTGCTCGGGCGCACGATCCCGCGGCGGCTTATGGCACCGCGGAACGCGCTTTCAAAGCGTTTGGCAACGCGCGACCACGTCATCGAGCGGCCGAAGCGATAGGCCGTCATCTCCATCTTCGCGCGCAGCTGCGGATCATCGAGCACGGCGTTGACGGCCTGCGCGACGCTTACGCTGTCACGGAACGGCACGGTGGTGCCGCGACCGTCGGCGAGCAGCTCTCGCGCGTAGACGGATGCAGTGGCCACGACCACGCGGCCGCACGCGACCGCATAGGACAGCGTGCCGCTGACGATCTGATTGGGATCGAGCGACGGCGAGACGTAGACGTCTGTGGCTTGCAGATATTCGACCACTTCTTCGTCATGCATGTAGTGATCGATGAAGCGGACGCGATCGCCCAAGCCCAGTTGCTCGACGCGTGCGGCAAGCGACTCGCGGTACGCTTCGCCGTCGCGCTTCTTCACTTCGGGATGGGTCTCGCCCAGCAAGAGATACATCGCATCCGGGTGCCGTGCGAAGATGGCGGGCAGCGCCTCGATCACGTATTCGATGCCCTTGCCGCGGCTGAGCAGCCCGAACGTAGAGAGGACCTGGCGGTCACCGATGCCGAGATTGCGCTTGAAGTGATGACTGCGGCGCAGCGGTACGTCGGGCACGCCGTGGAGGATGACCTCGACCTTGCGGGGGTCGATGCCGTAATGCTCCTCGAGGATGCGTCTGCCGGCATACGCGAGCACCACGACGGCTGAGCTGCGGTTGCAGAGCTCACGCGTGACGAAGCGCATGCGCTCGTCTGGTTGCGGCAACGTCGTGTGCAGGGTGACCACCGCCGGCTTGCGCAGCTCGGCCAGGAAGTCGAGCAGATAGGCGCCGCGCTCGCCGCCGAAGAGGCCATATTCGTGTTGGATGTTGACGACGTCCGCCGGGTGATCGTTGGCGAATCGCGCAGCCGCAAGATAGGACTGGCGGTCGTCGCGATGGATCTGAGCGACGACGCAGGCCGGGTAGTCGTAGTGCCGTCCCTCATCGGTGATGGCGATGACGTCACTGGGGTGACCGTACAAGATGTCATACGAGCCGCGAATATCTTCGGTGAAGGTCGCGATGCCGCACTCGCGCGGCGGGTACGAGCCCAAGAAAAGGACGCGCGGCCGCGAGACACCATCTGCTGATGTGCGAAATAGGAGCGTCGACGGCGTCGCTGCATGCATGCGTTGAAAAAACCTTGTAAGTGAGGCCGGTCGTGGCCGGATCAGTAGACTGCTAAACCTGTTCCTACATTATACCACATTATGTCGCTCGACAAACGAGCGCTGGATATGACGCCTCCGGTTAAGAGAGACTTAAGGCGTTCTCGCATGCACGCGCTCGTCGCGTCCCAAAACTGAGCCCGGTTCGACGACGGCGCCTGGTTCTACCACGACTTCGAGTCCCAAAATCGCGTCCCGCACAATTGCGCCGTGGCCCACGAAGCAATCGGGCCACAAAATGCTAGAGGAGACCACAGCCTCTCTTCCGATCTTGCATCCTTCGTAGAGAATCGCGTACGGGCCGATGCGCGCTCCCGGTTCGACGTGCACGCGCGCACCGAGGTAGATCGGGCCGTGAGCATCGACGCCAGCCGGCAGCGGCGTTCCGTCAGCGCTCCAGATGCGCTCGCCTACTTCGTGTCCGACGGGACGCTCGAAGGTCCGGTCGAGGATGTCGCGATGCGCTTGGATATAGGTCGAGGGCCGTCCAACGTCGATCCAATAGTCTGGCGTGGAGAGCGCGTAGACGCGGCCTGTCTCGCTGATGAGCTTTGGAAAGGTCTCGCGTTCGATCGATACCTTTTGGCCAGTGGCAATTGCATCAAGGGCTGCCGGCTCGAGCACGTACGTGCCGGCATTGATGTCCGTGGCTTGCGTCTCTCCCGGCTTGGGCTTCTCCACAAAGCGCAGGACTTTGCCCGACCCGTCGGTCTCCACCACGCCGAACTGGCTCGGATCTTCGACCGCCCGGGTGTGTATCGTGGCGATGGCGCGCTGCCGTTTGTGGACCTCGCGCAGCGCGACGAGATCGACGCCCGTCAAGATGTCGCCATTGCAGACGTAGATGGTCCCGCTGACCTTGTGGACCGCGTTCTTGACGGCGCCGGCGGTGCCTAGCGGCTCTTCTTCAAACACGTAGTGGAGGTCGACGCCGAAGCGGCGTCCGTCGCCGAAGTAGGCTTCGATCGCCTCCGGCAGATAGCAGCACGAGAGGATGACCTCATCGACGCCGGCTTCCCGCAAACGCTCGATGATCCAGCCGATGAAGGGCCGCCCGAGTAGCGGTGCCATCGGTTTGGGAACTGCGTAGGTGAGCGGTCGCAAACGCGTGCCCTCACCGCCCACGAGTACAACTGCTTGCATCGGTTCCCGACTGACGTTACTCTCGAACGGGCGCGCTTCCTTGCGTCGATGCACGGGCTGCGGCGACGTGGGTCATCTGTTCGCTCAGCTCGCGCAGCCGCTGTTGCAGACCAACGTCGTTGGAGCGCGCCGATGATGTCTTCGGCATGCATTCCGCGAAATAGACGCCGCTGACGTCTGCGACGTCGCGCGATGAGGCGAGGTAGATCGACGTGCGAGCTCCCTCGCGCGACCCCCGTATGAAGCGATTGCGAATCCAGATGAAGAACCCCAGCCAGTCGTGATTGTTGAGCCCGAAGTTGGATGCGATGACGCCGGGATGCAGGCAGTTCGCGGTCACGCCGGTTCCGGCGAGGCGCCGCGACAGATCGTACGCGTGGAGCACATTGGCAAGCTTGCTCTGACTGTAGGCGCGAGGTGCCCAGTAGCCGCGGCTTCCGGAGATGTCTTCGAAATCTATGCGGCCGTCGTAGTGGGCGTCAGACGCGACGTTGATGATGCGCGCCGGCGCGTTTGCGATGAGCGTGCCGGCGAGCGACTCCGCGATGATGTAGTAGGCGAGGTGATTGACTGCCCACTGGGTCTCGATGCCGTCGCGGGTCAGGATGCGTCTACTGACGATGACGCCCGCGTTGTTGATGAGGACGTTGAGCTTGGGATACCTCACGCGCACTTGTTCGACGAGCGCTTTGACATCGTGCTGCGACGAGAGGTCGGCAATGAGATGCTCGACGCGAGGGTTGCCGGTTTGGGCTTTGATCCGTGCGACTGCGGCTTCACTGCGCGACGCATCGCGACCGACAAGGATGGTCGTCGCTCCGAGCTGTGCTACGCCGAGTGCGGTCTCAAACCCGATCCCGTTGGTTGCGCCGGTGATGAGACAGACCTGATCAGTCACGCTTGAGCTCGCCATATATAGCTACGGCTTTGCCCGGGGCGTGACGCCCTTCAACATGTCGCGCCAGGCTTGTGAGAACGCAGGGTAGATGGTCCCCAATGGATGGCCGCCGTCAGGTTGTTCGTAGTAGCCGGCGATGACGCCGGCGGCCCGCAGCCACGACACCGTCCATTCGGGGTAGGACGGTGGCACAGCCGTATCGAGCGCACCCTCGACGATGTAGACACGCTTGCCGGCCAGGGCGCGTGCCGCCGATTGCTTGTTGTCGTCGGTCAAGCTGCCGGACGCGCACAGGAATCCCGCCCACAGTTCGGGATGCAGCGGGCCGACGACGAACACTCCGAAGCCGCCCATCGAATGGCCGGCGAGATATACGCGCTTCCGGTCGATGGAGAATGCGGTCTCGGCGATGTCGATGGATTGATAGACCTCGAGTGGAGCCGGATCGGCATACCCGCTGTCGCCACGGGCGTATGGCGCGATGACGATGGCTCCTGTCGCGTCGGCTTCCTTGCGCACCCACGGCGATGCGATGATGTCCGCTTCGGACTGCGACGCGCCATGCAGAAAGACCACGAGCGGGGCCGGCTTGTGTGGATCGTAGGAGGGCGGGATGTACGCAGCCCACGGTTGCATGCTGTGATCGACGACCGAATGGATGGGCACGTCGTCGAGGCTGTGGATCGCGGCGATCGCGTGCGGCGTGCCGCTCGCAAGCTGATCGATCAGGCTGCTGTCCAGGCGGGCAAGGGTGTCGGCGAAGTCGAGGAACTCATCCGGCGTCGCCCACGTCGGTCGAGCGACGGGCTCGAGAGCTGCGTCCGCGTTCAACCGATCTTCAAGCGTGGCGGCGAGATGCGACCGCTGGTCTATCGCTTTGAAATTTTCCTGGAGGACGCTGAGCGCCGAGTGCATTCGATTATGGTAGTCAGCCCATGTCGGTGAGCTCGACGCCGTCAAGGTCAAGAGCATGGCGACCGCGAGAGCGCTTTTCACGGCCGCGAGAAGTATCTGCATGTTGGCGCCAATAGCGGACGAGAGCGTGGTAGCCCCAAGGGAATTCGAATCCCTGTCTCCGCCTTGAGAGGGCGGCGTCCTAGGCCTCTAGACGATGGGGCCGCATAGCCGCGCATTGTGCGGCTGAGAAATGTTGGCTCCCGGGCAAGGTCTCGAACCTTGACTCTTCGCGTTCAGAGCGCGACGTGTTGCCAATTACACCACCCGGGAACGCATTTCGATTCGCCGCTTCGTGCCCGTTTGCTTTTTGTTTCTGGCGGCGAACGTCGCTGTCTGACTGTGACAATTGGGGCATAGCATTGCGAGATTCTCCACGCTGTGGTCATCCCTGACACCATTACGATGGTGTACCAGCATGGAAAGAGGCTTCGCTCTCCATTCGACGAGTCCGCATTTCATCGCAACGGTTGACTAGCAGTCCTGCCTGCATCAAGCGTCTCTTTATGGAACATCTCGATGTCGATTCAGCAAGGATCCGCTCCAGCGGCAGTCTGCTCGGCCGCGGTACAAGCACACCGCGTTGCACGGCTTTGCTCCAAGAGCCGGCCGCAAAACCAAACTGTTTCCGGCACTGTTGATACGTGTGGCCACCATCATAGTAGCTTTGTACGCCGGCCCAGTCTATGAGCCGGCGGTCCACCCTTGCCCGAAACCTGCCCGCACTGATGGCCTTATACCAGGTTGATATTGTGAAACCAAATCGCGCCATGCAGGCATCTCGATCTTTACCAGCGTCGTAGTAACGCTGGATTGCTCCCCAATCGTAGACTTTCCGTCCCATTGACACACTCCTCGCCGCTCTTGGTACTGTTTCACCTCGAGAGGCGCAGGGGTCAAATTTCTGACGCGGGGTGTTGCCTTCAGATGGCGAAAATCGCCGAGATGGTGTTTGATGCAACGACTCTGGAGTTGCTCGTCCGTTCGGCCTTCGCCCAACGCGAACGCCTGGCGGATGCCGACGTGCGCGGCGCGATCGAGCAGGTCGTCGCAGGCCTCGACGAGGGCGCGCTGCGCGTCGCCGAATTCGACGGCAACACGTGGATCGTCAACGATTGGATCCAGCAGGCGATCTTGCTCTACTTCATGATGCGCGAGGCGATCGCCATCGAGGCCGGACCCTTGAACTTCTGGGACAAGATCCCGCTGAAGAAATCCTGGCGTGATTCGGGCGTGCGTGTCGTGCCGCCGGGCGTCGCACGCTATGGCAGCTATCTGGCACCCGGCGTCATCTTAATGCCCGCCTTCGTCAACATCGGCGCTCGCGTTGGGGAAGGCAGCATGATCGACACGTGGGCGACGGTCGGCAGCGGCGCGCAGATCGGCGCGGGCGTGCACATCTCCGGCGGGGTTGGCATCGGCGGCGTGCTCGAACCGCCCAGCGCGCGTCCGGTGATCGTGGAGGACGGGGCGTTCATCGGATCGCGCTGCATCATCGTCGAGGGCGTGCTCATCGAGCGTGAAGCGGTGCTCGGCGCCGGCGTCGTGCTCACCGCGACCACGCCGATCATCGACGTCACCGGTGCGGAGCCGCACACGCTGCGCGGGAGAATCCCCCGGCGAGCCGTCGTCATACCCGGCATGCAACCCAAGCAGTTCCCGGCCGGCAACTATTCGACGCCATGCGCGCTCATCGTGGGCCGCCGTTCGGAATCGACCGATCGCAAGACATCGCTCAACGCGGCACTGCGCGACCATGGGCTCTAGGTCGTGATGCAGTCGTTCGGCAACGCTCGACTCGCTGCCATCAAGCCGTCTGCGATCCGCGCGATCCACGACAAAAAGCGCGACACGTCGATCGACCTCGGCATGGGCCAACCGAGCCTGAAGCCCGACGTCGAGCCTTTCGAAGCCGCCCTAAGCTGGGTGCGCAAGCACGGATCTCCCTACGCCCCGCCTGGGGGCCTGCGCGAGCTGCGCGAGAGCGTGGCGCGCATCTACGGGGGATCACACTTCCCGAGCGCGGCGAACGTCGCTGTCCTCAATGGGTCTCAAGAAGGCATCTACCTCGCGATCAAGGCGCTCGTGGATCCGAACGCCGATGAGGTGCTGCTCACCGATCCCGCCTACCTCTCCTACCAGCGCTGCTGCGACCTCGAGGGCGTGCAATACCGCACAATCACGTTGTCCGCGGACGACGGGTTCGCGATCAAGGCCGATGCGCTGCTCGACTCGATCACGCCCGCGACCAGACTCATCATGCTCGGCTCGCCCGGAAACCCGACCGCGAGCGTCATGGAGGAAGAGCAGATCCGCCGCCTGGCACGCGGCTTGATGGACCGCCGCGGACCGCCCGTCTTCGTCGCCGTCGACGAGGTCTATCGCGAGCTCACCTTCACGGGCAAGCCATATCCCTCGCTGCTCGACCACTACCCGCACGCCATCGGACTGCATAGCCTCTCCAAGTCCTGCGCGCTCACCGGTCTGCGCGTCGGGTTCCTCATCGGCCCTGAAACCTGCGTCGAGGCCGTGGTCCGCGCGCATGGCCTCATCATGCTTAACGTCAACATGTTCGCACAACGCGTGGCTCTCGACATCATGCGCGACCCGCGACGGCTGCACGCTCACCACGCATGGTACGAAGCGCAACGCCGGGTCCTCATCGAGTCGGCCTACAGCAACGGCCTCCACATCATCGAACCGCAAGGCTCGTTCTACAGCCTGCTCGCGCTCCCCGAGACGTGGAGCGGCTCGGAAGCCGCGGCCGACCACCTGCTCGAACGCTACGACGTCGTGACCATTCCGGGCGCCATCTTCGGCGCCGCGAGCGAAGGATATCTGCGCCTCTCGTGGGTGGCGCCGCCCGACCTCCTCGTGCACGGTCTCGAACGCATCGCCCAATTTTGCTCCTCGACGCCCGGGTAATGGACCACGGGCTTGCGGCGCGCGCGCTGATCATCGTGCTGTGTCTTGGCGGCGTGTACATCTCGTACGTCATGCTGGGCAAACACATCCGCGCGCAGCGCGGCGAGCTTGGCGAGCCGAGCGTCGTCTTGAGTCCGCGCGCGACGTTGGCGCGCGTGCCCAACGCTCGCATCGGCCTCATCTACTACGCGCTGCTGCTTGTGCTGGCGCCCTTTCTCACACCGCAACACCCGCTCGCCGTGCATGCCGCGCTCGGCGCCACAGCCGTCGCTGCACTCGCGTCGCTTTACCTCGCATACAGCCTGCTCTTCGTCACGCGCCTGCCGTGTGTCTATTGCTGGACTGGTCACGCCATCAACTGGTCCTTGCTCGCAATTGTAATCGCGATCGAACGGTCGCTGCCGCGATGAAGATGGAGGTGGTCTCGGAATCGCTCGCCGTCGGCAAGAGCCGGCTGTTCGAGACAAACGCGGGGATCTTCGCCCGAAATGGCGACACCTATCTCGTCGATCCCGGCATTTTTCCAGACGAGATCGAGACGATCGTCGCCGCCGCTCATGGCGCTCGCATCCGTGGGATCATCATCACCCACAGCCACTGGGACCATATCCTCGGCCCCGAGCGCATCCCCGGCGTGCCGGTGATCGCTCACGCGTCGGCCTCGGCACGTCTCACCGCCGACGCGCTTGAGATCGCCCGCGTCGTCATCGATCGTTTGGCCGCCGAAGGCGTCGCACGCGATGCGCCATTTGTGGTTCCCCACGTCGACATCAAGGTCGGCGATTCGCTCACCCTGCCCTTGGGAAAGGGGGGACTGCGGCTCATGCACGCGCCTGGTCACTGCTCGGATCAGATCGTGGTCTACGATCTGCAGGATCGTGCCTTGTGGGCCGCCGACATGCTGAGCGATGTCGAGATCCCTTTCATCGACGACGCCCAGGCGTATCGGGCGACGCTCGAGCGTCTTCTACCGTTGGAGATCGCCACGCTTGTCCCAGGACATGGCAACGTCACGACCGACCAACAGGCCATCCGCGCCAGGCTGACCTCCGATCTGCAATATCTCGTCGATGTGGAGCGCGAGGTCGCGGCGCTCGTGCAGCGCGAGCGGTCGCTTGACGAGACCCGCGACGAGCTTCGCCACTGGCCGATGCGCCATCCGGAGATCAACGCCAAAGAGCATGTGCGTAACATCGAGACAGTGTATCGTTCGTTGACAGGAGGCCGGTCGTGAGACTTGCACGCTACTGGACACGGGCCCAAGCAGAAGCGACAGCGCCCAATGGCAAGAAGATCCGCGTAGGGGCGCGCGGCTGGTCCGACGACAGTCTGGACGCGGCCCGCAGCAAGGCGCTGGAGATCGCGCAGCGCGTCGTCGAGCGCGTCTTATCCTCGTCGTTCTCGAAGCAGCGATACCCCTATGGCGAAAGGCCGTTGCCCGAGCCCGTGATCCGCGAGTTCCGCTCAGGCAACGGAGACCCCACGGCCATCGTCACCCAAAACGTCTACGGAGCCCTCGTGCTCAACGCCGACAGGCTGATGTTCGTCGACGTCGACCGCCCTGACGGCCGGACGGCCGGCGCATCATTGGGGAACATGATCGCGGGATGGTTCGGAAAGCCCAAGGGAGATCCGCAGGCGGCGACGCGGGTGATGGAGACACTCGGTTCCGTGGTGCAGCGCCACGGACTATCCGCCAGGGTGTATGAGACGGCGGCGGGTTTCCGCGTCGTCATCACGAGCGCACCGTTCACGGCGGGCAGCTCGGACGCCGAAGCGCTGCTGGCGGAGTTCGGCTGCGATCCACTCTACGTCCGGCTCTGCCGTCTGCAGGAGTGCTTCCGCGCTCGGCTCACGCCCAAACCGTGGCGGTGCGGGATGACGAATCCGCCGGCCTCATTCCCGATCGAGACACCGGCGGATCAGCAGCGTTTCGACCATTGGCAAGACGCGTATACCGCGAAGACTACCGCGTTCGCGACCTGCCGTTTCGTCGCCGGGATCGGACCGGGAAGCGTACTCCCAGAGTTCGACGAGCTCATCCACTATCACGACGGGTCCACGCGTGCATCGACTGACCTGCGGCTCGCCTAGCTCGCGCCGGACACGTTTATGCCTTGGGCGAGCTGTCGGAACAACCGCTCGATGATCCCCGTCATGCACGGATCCCGCTCGAAGAGCATTTGCCGGGTGACCGGCAGCCAACTCGACCGGTCGTCGTTGACCTCGACGTAGGCGCGCAGGCACTCGGCGAAATATTCGTCAAGCCCACTGGCCGCATACTCATTCACAAAGCCGGTCGCGTGCGTGAACGCGTGGCGCACCGCCGCGCTTTCAAAGGAGAAATACGAGCGTGGCCGTTGCGCCAAGACCGCATCGAGGGCATGGGCGAATTCATGCGCGGCCGCCATGCGCAACGCGTTCGGACGCAAGAGCAGCAATCGCTCCTCCAAGACGAAGAGCCCCGCCGGCGGCGCCTGCCAGCGGTCGATATCGGGCACGAGCGCGGCGACGCTGCGCGAACAGCGCGAGAACGAGCGGTTCGCAGGGACGATGAGCGCACGAACCCCGCTGCTCACGACACGTGCGAGCGCATCGCATCCGAAAGGCGCGAGCGCTCGGACAAGTTCGCGCGGTGCAATCTTGCCGAGCAGGACTGCGACCTGGGGTGCCGCCTGCTCCTCCGGCGCCGGCCGCATGACGCTCGGTCGTGCGTTGAATGGCTCGGAAAGCACGATGCCCGCAGCCGATCTGTAGGCGACAAGCGCCGGATTCTGCAGCCGCCGCAGCGCACCCAGCTCGCGCTCCACGAGCGCTCGGCCTGCCCCACGCGCGGCGAGAGTCTGGCGCCGCCTGAGCTCGCGGGCCGATATCGCCGCGACCGCCCGGGCAGTCTCGACGTCGCTGCAGCGTTCGAGCCGTGAGGTGTCAGGAGGATCGGAGAGCTGGGCGAGGGTGACGCGATAGGCCGACACCCGCTAGAGTGTGCTGGCCGGCTGTGAGCGCGCTGCGGCCGGCTCGTTGCCACGCCGCGCCGTAGCACCTTCACCTCACAAGAGACTGAGCGGTGACGAAGGTGATGCCGGCGGCCTGCATCTCGGGGATCGCCTCAGCAAGCGCCTGCGCGGTAGATTCGTTGGGGTGGCCGATCGCGATCGCGCTGCCCCGTTCAAGCGCCACGCGTTGCACCTGTTCGAGCTGGCCTTGGATGTACTTGAGGTCCTTGGAGTTGTCCAAGAACACGTCGCGCTGCGCGGTGGGAATGCCAAGCTCGCGCGCCGTCGATTCACCCACCGTCGATCCACTCGTCATCGAATCGATGAAGAACATATGCCGTTCCCGCAGGACGTCGAGCACGTCGTGCATCACCCGGGGATCGCTCGTCGCCTTGCTCCCCATGTGGTTGTTCGCACCAGGGACATTGGGCAGCGAGTCGACGTCGCTCTCGACCTGGGCATGCACCTGCTCGTCGTTCATCTCCGTCGTGATCGCACCCGCGCCCGGGTTCGCTTGCGGGGACTCGGGCTCCATGGGCAGATGCAGCATCACCGATTTGCCTGCGGCCAGCGCGTCTGATTCGATCTGCTTGCCATGCGGCGTCAACGGCAGGATCGAGAGCGTGATCGGGATGGGCAGCTGCAGGAAGAGCTTGCAGCGCGTCTCACTGTAGCCGCAATCATCGATGATGATGGCCACCTGCGGTCCCGGGCTTTGCGCTGTTCCGGACGGCACCGGAGCGGTTAAGGAAGCGCCGGCCGGCGAGCCCGTTGGCGCGATGGTGGCTGGGGGTTCTGTCTGGGCGGGCACCGCGGCGGGCGCATGCCGTCGTGTGCCGCCCGCGAGATAGCCTTTGATCTGTCGGTTGATGACGACCACGCCCAGGATGACACCAAGCACGACGAGCGCAGCCAGGATCGCGGCGAACACAAAACGCGGCCGGCCTGAACGGCCGGCGGTCCTGCGGCGTTTGGATGGTGCCATCGGCGAAGCATGTTCGCGACGGCCGAGGCCTGACCCCTTAGCCCTTAGCGGCGCTCGCTGCCGGCGCCGGCTGGAGCACAGGTGGAATCGGAAGGTCTTTGAGCGCGTGCACGACGATATCCAAACGGCGCTGCGCGATGACGTCGCCGCTCGGGCCGAGCACCCGCACCATGACGTACTTCATGCCCGACAAGGCGACGACCGCCCCGTTGATCGGGAAGGTGAAATCTTTGTCCACGGTGATGCCGAACGGAGAGGCGGGGATATTCTTGTCCACCTCCTCGGTCTGGCTCGCCAGCTCCGCATCTGCCGCGTTGTAGACGGCGAACTGCAGCGAGGTGATCGGCACCTTGCCGAATCCCGTGGCGACCGCGTGCGCATGCACGGTCGCCTGCGTGTCGACCAGGCCGACGATGAGCGGATTGGGAGTGAGATCGAGCGTGAGCGAGTGGTCGTTGCAGCCCGCGAGGGTTATGGCACTGACCAGGGTCAACGCGGCGAGGTGTCGACGCATGCTTCTTCTTTCTGGTTGACGGACCTCAAGGTCCGTCGCTTCAAGGCTCCGTTGAGTTCAACGGTCCGTAGCCGTCAAAAGTTCGTTGGGGCTATATTGTGAAGCTACTGCAGTCGAGGTCCCTGTTGGGTCCCTGGCGGAGGGAACCCGGACGCAGGAGCGGCGCCCCCGGGTGCCGGCGCGCCGGCGGGAGCGGGCACGATGTGCGGCGTGACCGTGATGACAAGGTTCGTGTCCGTCTTCGTCTCGGTGTAGAAACGGAACAGGTAACCCACAAGCGGTATGTCGCCCAGCAACCAGACCTTCTGAAGATTGCGGATGTCTTGGCTCTGCAGCAGACCCCCGATCACAAGTGTCTGGCCTTCCAGCAGATTCACCTTGGTCTGCGCCTGACGCGTGGAGATCTGCGGATCGCCGCTCGAGTCGAAGCCGGTCACTGACGACACCTGCGAATACACATCAGCATCGACGCCCCCGTTGCCGGTCACGCGCGGGAGTATCTGCAGGTTCACGCCGACGTTGATGTACTCGACCTGGCTCGAGACCGCGCCGATGCCGCCCACGCCGACCGGCGTCGTGACCCGGATGGGCAGCGAGTCGCCCGTGAGGATGGAGGCTGAGAGCCCGTCTTGGGTCAGGATCTTGGGAGAGGCGAGCACTCGCGCTTTCCCCTCGTCCACCAGGGCCCAAATGTCGCTCTGGATGGCGAGGGCACCTGCGACCGCTTGCGAGGGGATGTTGTTGAGGATCTGGGCCTGCGTGTTGAAGATGTGCGTGATCGGGCTTGTCGTGCTCTGGTTGTAGGGGAGGCCGATCGACTTGTTGCCGCTGATGGTCACCTCGAGCACTTCGGTGTCGAGCAGCACGCTCTGCACCGGGATGTCGATCTTACTGATGAGCGCCTCGGCTTGCGCGATTTGATCCGGCGTGCCGGTGAGGATGATGGCGTTGAGGCGGCGGTCGATCGCGATGTTGTCGGTGATGCGCTGCCCTAACGCTTGCTGCTCGGAGGGAACGGCCTGCTGATACTGGCTGAACTGCTGAAACGGCTGAATGGATTGCCCGGCGTTGACCGCCTGACCGAAACTATTCCCGCCGAACGCTCCCTGCTGCCCCATGTTCGTCGGCTGCGGATTGAAGGTATTGCCGGGCGCGACGTTCGCGTTGCCCGAGAGGATGCCCACCACTTCCGACAGATCTGCATAGCGCAACCGGACGATCTCGGTCTGCATCCCGCCCGGCGCGGCGACTGGCGGCTGCTGTTGCGATTGATATCCGTTCTGCGGCTGCGCCCCGCCTTGGGAGACTTCGATGATGCTCACGTATCCGGGACCGTTGATGAGCTTCGGCTGCACGGCAGTCGTCATGGCCACGGATACGGTCAGCGCGTTGCCTTGTTGGGTAACGCTCACCGTCTGGATGGGCGGCAGATTCACCGGGATGATGTTGGGCACGGTCGGCGCAAGCACGGCGCCGAAGAATTGCACGACATAGCTTGAGGTCGCACCCACCGCCACCGCGCGCGCCTGCACCGGTCCGGAGAACTGCAATAAGATGCGCACGCGGCCATTGGGCAGCTGCTGCGACTGCACGTATTGCAGGATCGAATCAGCGGCGACGCGGTAGGCCGGACGCACACCGCCCGTTGCGGCAGCATGGCCCGAGCTCGGCATGAAGGATCCGCAGGCCACGGCAAGCGCTAGGACGATAGGACCGGCGCGCAGTGCGCGCGCCGCCGATCGACCGATCGTCGCCGGAAAAACCCCCATGCTCACGACGAGCGTCCCCCCGCTTATAGCGCTCTTATAATGTAGGTTTCGGCCGCTTCGCCCCAGCTCTTCATGCAGCCTGTTCCCGAGCGCTGAACAGCTGGAGAAAGTTGATCATCACAAGGTTCGCCACGAGGCTTGACCCGCCATACGAGATGAATGGCAGTGTGATACCGGTCAGCGGAAAGAGCCCGACCACCCCACCGATGATGATGGCGACCTGGAGTCCCAGCGTGGCCGAGAATCCGACGGCTAAGAGAGCCGTGAACGTATCTCGTGTGGCGAACGCGATATGCAGACCGCGGATCACAAGCGCGCCGTAGAGCGCGAGTATCGCAAGACCACCGAGCAATCCGAACTCTTCTGCGATGGCCGCGAAGGGATAATCGGTCGCCGCGTCCGGGATGAATCCCGGATGACCCAAATGATACCCAGTACCGAGCAGATTCCCAGCGGCCAGCGAGAAGTATGCCTGCTCGGCTTGATAGCCGCGGCCCAACGGATCGCTCCACGGATCTTGCCAGATCGCGATGCGCGCGTGGACGTAGGGAAAGCTCTGCGCGAAGAGCCATGCGCCGAGGATAAAGACCAACGCCGAGACGATGACGAGATCGAGCCTCCGCGACGAGACGTAGAGCATGATGAGGAAGATGCCCAAGAACAGACCGGCCATGCCGAAGTCGCGTTGCAAGCCGAGGCTGGCGATGGACACGCCCCATACGAGCAAGAGCGGCAGCACGAGACGCGGCTGGGAGAAGAACTCGAACGGACGCAGCTCGGACAGCGCCTTGCCGTTCTTGGTCAGATACGCAGCCATGAAGAACACCATGAACAGCTTGACCGCCTCCACCGGTTGCGCGGTGAACGTGCCGAGCTTGAACCACAGGCGCGCGCCATTGACCTCGCTGCCGAAGAATTGGAGCAGCACGAAGAGCGCGAGCGAGAGCACGACCCAGGTGTAGGTGACTCCTTCGAGCTTGCGATATTGCTCGAAAACCCGCTGGCCTAAGATGATGATCGCCAGTCCGACGAGCATCGAAGCGACCTGGTGGCCGCCGAGGTCGGTATCGAGCCGCGTGACGGTGAGGATGCCGACCGTGCACAGCGCGGCGACGATCGGGATGAGCGCGCGGTCGGCGTTTGCCGAATCCGGGATGCTCGTCCACCACCCGATGAAGCCGAGCGCGAGCACCGGCAAGAGCCACCACCAACCGATATGTCCATCAAGCGGCAACAGCAGCGCGCAGGCGAGCGCGGCCGCGCCGATGACGACGAGCAAGACGGTAGGTATGCGGCGCGGCGCCGCGCGTGAGGGTGCTAGTGCCGGGGCGTCGCTTGCCATTGAGCGACGAGCGCAGCCGCCGCGGCGGGCGACGCGACCGCTATCCCATCATCCAATTCGCCGCGCACGGCGGCGGGCAGCTTGCGCACGACCACGCCATAGGTCGTCCGCGCGACGTGCATGGGAAGCCCGAGAACGTTCGTCGGCGAGCCCGAATACAATGTCACCTTGCCATCTGCATCGGTGCCCAGATAGAGCCTCGTGTCGGCGGTCCACATGAACGACATGGTGAGCAGCACCGCGCTTGCCACCGCCACGACCAGGGTGCCCAGCGAACGACTGCGCGGCGTTGGTTTGGCGCCGTCGTCGGACGAGGCGCCATGCTCGGTCGCCTCGCGCGCAAGCATCACCGTTGCGTTGTCGACGCTGCCCGCGGCGCGAGCCAGGGTGAGGATCCGATCGGTGATCCACTCCGCTCGCTGCTCTTTATTGTTGAGGGCCATCTGCAGGTCGGTGAGCGACAGCGCGCGATAGGCGCCATCCGTCGAGAACATCACCGCGTCGCGGGGGTGCAAGGTGTAGTGCGTCACTTTCGGTGCGACCGCTTCTGCCTCGATGCCCAGCGCTCGCGTGAGCAGCGGGCGCACCTGCCGGTAGCGCGCCGGGTGCCCTCCCCCGTTGCTTGTGACCAGGTCGGGAACGATGGATTCATCGCTCGTGAGCTGCACGAGCTCCCCGCGCCGCAAGAGATACGCGCGCGAATCGCCGATGTGCGCGATGAACGCCTGGTTGCTCACGATGAGGACGGCCGTGCAGGTCGATGCGGCGTTGACGTGATCGGCGCTGCCACCGCTGAGCTGTAAGAGCCGTTGATTGGCCTCGGCGAACGCTTTGATGAGGATGTCGCGGATATCCGCCCCGGTCAGACTCCGTGGCGGTGATGCGCTGCGCAGTTCGCGACGCACGGATTCGCGGATGCGGTCGAGCGCGATCGATGACGACGACGCACCACCGGGCCGGCCGAATCCGTCGGCCACCGCAAGGAGGGTGACGTTGCGATGCAATTGCTCCGCGCACCAGCCATCATCGTTATGCCGCTGGGCCGAGCCGATATCCGTGGTGACCGCGACTTCCATTACGTCTCGCCTGCTTGAGCTTCGCCTGCGAAGACCATTACATTGGGGCCTAATCCTATCCTGTCCCCAGCGCGCAGCTGGGTTGGGCCCTCAATCACTTTCCCATTGACCAAAGTCCCATTTGTCGAGCGCAGATCTTCGATGACCACGATGCGTCCATCGACGCGCAAGCGAGCGTGCTCCTTGCTCACCGTCGAGTCGTCGAACGTGATGTGACACTCGCGACTACGGCCTAGTACAGCGCCGTCCTCGATACGCACGAGCTCGAGCGCGCGGCCAGGACGGTGCACTTCCATCATGAGCGGCCGATCTTGAGCCTCATCGTTCTCGCCCTTCTCGTCGCTGCGCTGCGGTCGCGTCCCATCGGCGAACGCCCAAGCCGCAAGCGCTGCCAAGCTCACGACGAGCGCGAGCGAGAGCCACCGGATCTGCATGGCATCCATCACGTGGCCCGGCGTTCGAGTTTGGCGTAGAAAAAGCCGTCGGCGCCATCGATCCCAGGAATCGTGAGGACGTTTTCACCCAGGCGCAGCAGCGTGCCCGGCGGCGCCGGACACGCAAGCCGGCCGAGGACAAAGCCGGCCTGCTCTGACAAGAACTGCTCGACGATCGCCTCGTCCTCACGACGGTCGGTCGAACAGGTGACGTAGAGCAGCCTGCCACCCGGCTTCACCGCGGCCGCCGCTTGGCGCAGGATCGCGGCCTGCGTGCGGGCTAGCCGTGGCGGATCAGTCTCGGATTTCTCCCAGCGGAGGTCTGCGCGCCGGCCGAGCGTGCCGATGCCGCTGCACGGCGCGTCGACGAGCACGGCGTCCACCGGCATAGGCACGTCTGGGGGATATGGTTTGGTCGCGTCGCCGCGCACGGTCTCGACCGCGCTCTGGTTCAGGCGCACCATCTCCTGGGCGAGCGCCGCGAGCTTTTGGGCGTCATCGTCAAACGCATACAACGCGGCTGGCCGGCGCTCGGCGATCGCGCCGGTCTTCACGCCGCGGCCGGCGCAGACGTCGAGCACGCGCTCGTGCGGCTGCGGGTCGAGCAGCTGGACCGCGAGCTGGCTCTCCTCGCTTTGCATGGTGAGCCGTCCGCTGCCGATGAGGCGGTTGATGGCGGCCGCGCAGCCGGGCGGGGTGCGTTCGAGCACAAGACATTCGGCGATGCCGTACCTGCTTGCGCTCACGGTGACCCCGGCGCGTTCGAGCGCTGCGCGCATCTCAAGCGGCGTTGTGACGGCTGGGTTCACGCGCACCGCGCGGCGCGGCATGCGGTTGACCCCGGCGGCGACGGCCAGCGCGCGGTCAAATCCGAAACGCTCGATGAAGTGCCCGGCGATCCAATCGGGCAACGACGCGTATTCGCCGAAGACGGACGCAGGATCGCTCGGCTTGGGAGCCGGCGGACGGACGGGCGTGGCGGCGAGCTTGCGCAGCACCGCATTGGCGAGCGCCGCCGTGCCGGCGTGACCAGTCCGGCGCGCGAGCTTGACGCTTTCGTCCACCGCGCTGTGCGCCGGTATCTTCTCGAGATAGAGCAACTGGTACGCCCCGAGCCGCAGCGTCCACAGAAGTTCGGGGCTGAGCGTGGCGGCCGGCCGTTTGAGATATGCAGCGAGCGACCAGTCGAGCGCGCGGCGCATCTTGAGCGTGCCGTAGACGAGTTGGGTGAGCAGTGCACGATCGCGCGCTTGCATCTCGCCATCGCGCAACGCCGTCTCAAGCGCCGCCTGGCCGCCACCCGCTAGCAGCGCGCGCAGCGCGACCTCGCGCGGATCTGGGCCGCGAACTGGGCGCGGCGAGCTAGCGGCGCGCGGTCGAAGCTTTGGCAAATTCCGCTCCTGACATCGGCGCTCGACCTTCGGGGATGACGCGCAGCAGACGAATCGCGCCGGGAGAGGTCGAAATCACCGGACCCGCCGCGTCGATCGCGACGAGCGTGCCAGGCGCGAGGCCGGTGGCCATCGGTCCGCCGGCGTCGTCGAGCGCCTCGGCCTGCAGCACCTTGAGGCGGCGGCCCTCGAACAGCATCCACGCTGCGGGTTTGGGGCTCAAGCTGCGGATCTGGTCGACGACGGCGCGAGCCGGCTTGTCCAGCCGCAGGCGCAGGTCTTCCTTGCTCAGCGGTCTGCAATAGCTCGCGTCATCTTCGCGCTGCGGCGTACGCGCGAGCCGGCCGTCGGCCACAAGCGCTGCGGCCTGAGTGAGCAGTTCTGCGCCGAGGCGCGCGAGCCGGTCGTGCAGCGCGCCATAATCATCGGCTGCTTCGATCGCAACCGGGCGCGCGAGCGCGATATCTCCCGCATCCATCTGCTGCGTCATCCAAAACACGGTAACACCGGTCTGCGTGCAGCCGTCGCGTAGCGCGCTCTGGATCGGGGTCGCACCGCGGTAGCGCGGCAAGAGGCTGGGATGGACGTTGAGCGGCGTCATCCCGGGGATATCGAGCAACGCGCGGGGCAGGATCTTCCCGTAGGAGGCGCAGGCGAGTAGCTCGGGTTGCAACCTCGCGACGCGTTCGATGAACGCGGCGTCAAGACGTTGCGGCGTCCACACCTCGCGGCCTATGTGGCGCGCGGCCGCCGCGACCGGCGTGGCCGTCACCGTGAGGCCGCGACCCGCTGGTCTGTCCGGTTGCGAGCACACGGCGAGCACGTCGTGGTGCTCGAGCACGGCACGGAGCGAGGGCACCGCGAACTCCGAACTGCCGAAGAACACCGTCCGCAACCGGCGGGCGGTCATGCTAGATGCTGACTTCTTTAGCTTCGGCCGCGCTCTGGCCACCCTCGGCCGCTTCCGGCGCGATGGCGTCGCGCAGCTCCGCCTTATCTGAGATCAACATGCCGTCGAGGTGATCGACTTCGTGCTGGAAGCAGCGCGCCAAAAGCCCCTGGGCCTCGACGCGGACCTTCTTGCCGGTTCTGTCCCAAGCGCGTAGTACGCAGCTCTGCGCGCGCGTCAGATCGCCGATCTTGCCGGGGATGGAAAGACACCCTTCGATCGAGGTCTCGGACCCTTCGAGGTCCGACAGCACGGGATTGACGAACACGCGCAGTTCGTCGTCCTCGCCGACGTCGCAGACGAAAACGCGCTTGCCGACGCCGACCTGCGGTGCCGCAAGGCCGATGCCCGGCGCGTCGTACATCGTCTTGATCATGTCGTCGATGAGCTGTTGGGTGAGAGGCAGCTTGAGCTCGAGCGCGCTCATGCGCTTGGCCGGCTTGTGGAGGATCGGGTTCGGTTCGGTGAGGATGCGCCGCTTGTATGCCATCGTCGTGCTCACAAGATGTAGTGCGAGAGGTCCTGGTCGCGGACGATCTCGGCCAGGCGCTGCTCGACGTATGCTTCGTCGACTGTGACCGTGCCGCCCCGCTCGGGGGCTTCGAAAGCCACGATCTCCAGCACGCGCTCAAGCATGGTGTGCAGCCGGCGCGCGCCGATGTTCTCGGTCTGATCGTTGACGAGCGTCGCCAGGCGGGCGATCGCGTCGATGCCGCTCTCGGTGAAATCGAGCTGCACCCCGTCTGTGGCCAGCAGCTGCCTATACTGTTCGATGAGCGCGTTCTTGGGCTGGGTCAAAATCGTGACGAAGTCATCCTTGCTCAGGCTGTCGAGCTCGACGCGGATGGGGAACCGGCCCTGCAGCTCCGGGATGAGGTCGCTCGGCTTGGAGATGTGAAAGGCACCCGCGCCGATGAAGAGGACATGGTCGGTCTTGACCGGACCGTACTTGGTCATGACGGTCGAACCTTCGACGATGGGCAAGATGTCGCGCTGAACGCCTTCGCGCGAGACATCCGGACCGCCCACGCCGCGACCGCCGGAACCCGCGATCTTGTCCATCTCGTCGATGAAGATGATGCCGTTCTCTTCGGCGCGGCGTACCGCTTCGCGCTTGAGCGAATCGTTATCGACGAGCTTGGCAGCTTCTTCTGCTGTGAATATCTCGCGGGCCTCCGCCACGGAGAGGCGGCGTTTGGAACGCCGCTTGGGGAGGATGCCGGCGAGCAGCTCGCCCATGTTGCTGCCTGCTTCGTCGAACTGCGGCCCCGCGAGGTTGCCGATGATCTGGGCAGGCTCTTCGGTCTCGATATCGATGAGCCGCACGTCGTAGAACCCGCTGCGGATCTCCTCTTTGAGTTGCACGCGACGGGCTTCCATGTCGGCCGTGCGCTGCGGCGGGGGTTCAGTGGCGACGCGGCCAGGCTCTCCTCCCATCATGGCCGTCAGCGCGGAGAGCGGATTGACGCCGGCCGGGTGGCTGATGCGGGTCGAGGGGTCGAGGATATCAGCGAGGCGATCGATCGCCATGTCTTCGGCCAGACCTTTGCTCTCCTCGAGCCGTTCGGCGCGCAGCATGCGGATCGAGCCCTCGACGAGATCGCGCACCATGGACTCCACATCGCGCCCGACGTAGCCGACTTCTGTGTACTTGGTGGCCTCGACTTTGAGGAACGGCGCCGAGACGAGGTGCGCAAGCCGGCGCGCGATCTCCGTCTTGCCGACGCCGGTCGGACCGATCATGAGGATGTTCTTGGGGATGACCTCGTCGCGCATGTCGCCCGCCAAGCGCTCGCGGCGGTAGCGGTTGCGCAAGGCGACGGCCACCGCCCGTTTGGCATCGGCTTGGCCGACGATGTAACGATCCAGTTCGGCGACGATGCGCGCTGGGGTGAGTTCGCTCGGTTCCATGGATATGGCCGGTTTCGTGCCTGCGCGCGGCAAGCCCTGGAACCGGTCGACGTGACCAGCGTCGCGGCGTGCGGCTTTAGTGATCCATCGTTCCCGGGTTGTCTTGCGTGGCCCAGACTTTCGTCGGATCGGTTTCGAAGGGCCAGACGTGCACCATCCAATTATATATGACGGGCTTGAACGTGCCGCCGGCCTGCACGCATGCCTCCGGGGTCGTGATCGACCCGGCGAGGCCGAAGCGCGCATCAGGTCCGAACGCTTGCGCGCCCAAGCCAGGCGGTGGTATGCACAAGTCGACGTGCTCGTGCCAGGTGGCGACGCTCAGCGGCACGCGCGCGTCGAGCTGGTCGAGCGTCGAGCTGCGCGGCGCCGTGTACATGGCGCCGACAAGCTCGTAGCCGCCCGTCACGCGTTTGTACATGAGCGAGGTCGGACGCGCGGCATCGAACGAGAACTCGTTCGCCATCGCGTTCTGCACGCTCGTGAAATGATACATGGGCAGCGGCCACTCAGGATGGAAGGGTGTGTAGCCCGCCGCTTCGGCGACGCGATAATCTTTGTATGGTTCGATCGCGGCGCGAAGCGTCTGCACGATCTGATCGGCGCGCACGCGATCGGCGGCGTTGTGCGGTCGAGCGGACGTCATCTTCATGTGGCCGTGCATCGCCATCTCCGACATAGAACCCATCGGCCCACCGGCGGGGGCGTTCGAGCCCGCCGCGCTCGCAGGAGCGGCGCTCGGCGCAGCCGCCATGCCTGACATCCCGGGCATGTCGTCGGCGACCATTACTCCATGCGCTGTGTTGTGCTGCATCGCTGCGCTGTGCGCTGCGAGATCGCATGTGTCGGAACAGACGGGTTCCACCGCTTGCGCCTGTTTGCCGGTAGCGAGGCCGCTGATAGCCGTGGCGACGGCGAGCGAGGCGGCCGCGAAGAAGACGATCGTCAGCTTCATTGATAGTACTCCTGCATCAGGAGTATGACGCGTCCTGCAATACACGCGTGTGTGGGCACGCTTAAACTTGCGTGAGAACAGGGTGAGAGCCGGGCGCGCGTGAATGTAATCCCTCGCCGGTTCAGGCTCATATGAAGCAACGGACCTTTAGGTCCGTGCAGGCGTCCGTCTGCAAGGGGTTTTTCTTGAACGTCGTCATTCCCACAGAGGTCACGGCCGGGGAGCGCCGCGTCGCCGCTACCCCCGACGTCGTCTCGCGCATCGTCAAGGCGGGCAACGCCGTCGTCGTGCAGCGCGGGGCGGGCCTGGCTGCTGGCTTCGCGGACGAGCAGTACGCGTCTGCCGGTGCAACCCTGGTCGACGGCGCTGCCAACGCCTACGCCTCCGCCGGCCTGACGCTCAAGGTCCAGCGCCCGCTCGATGACGAGATCCCGCTGCTCCCCGAGGGATCGGCGGTCGTCGCCTTTCTCCAGCCGCTCGTGCGTCCTGAGTTCTCACAGCAGCTCGCGCAGCGCAGGATCACCTCGTTTTCAATGGAGCTCATCCCACGCATCTCACGCGCGCAGAGCATGGACGCCCTCTCTTCGCAAGCGACCGTCTCGGGATACAAGGCGGTGCTGCTCGCAGCTGACGCGCTTCCCAAGTTCTTCCCCATGCTCATGACCGCAGCCGGCACCATTCCGCCGGCAAAGGTGCTCGTGCTCGGCGCGGGCGTCGCGGGCTTGCAGGCCATCGCCACCGCGCGGCGGCTTGGCGCTGTGGTCACCGGTTTCGATGTGCGCGCGGTCGTCAAGGAGCAGATCGAGAGCCTGGGCGCGACGTTTCTCAGCTCGACGCCGCACGAAGGCGCCGAAGGCGCAGGCGGCTACGCGAAAGAGCTGTCGGCAGACCAGGCACAGCGCGACCAAGAGCTCATCGCCAAGACCGCCACCAGCATGGACGTCATCATCACGACCGCGCTCATCCCTGGCCGGCGCGCACCCTTGCTCATCACCGCGGCCGCGGTCAAAGGCATGCGTGCGGGCTCGGTCATCGTCGACCTGGCGGCAGAACAAGGCGGCAACTGCGAGCTGTGCGAGCCGAGTGCGAACGTCGTGCGCGAGGGCGTCACCATTATCGCGCCGTTCAACCTGCCGAGCTCGATGCCGATGCACGCAAGCCAGCTCTACGCCCGTAACGTGTTGGCGCTTGTCGATCATCTCGTGCGCGGCGGCCAGCTCGTGATCGACATGAATGATGAGATCACACGCGGCGTCACCGTCACCCGCGACGGCGAGGTGACCAACGACGCGGTGAAAGCGCGGCTCGCGGGAGGGGGAGCGTGATGGAACATTTCCTGAGCCAGCTGACGGTCTTTGTGCTGGCGGTCTTTGTGGGCTTCGAGGTGATCTCCAAAGTGCCGTCCATGTTGCACACGCCGCTCATGTCGGCGACGAACGCCATCCACGGCATCGTGGTCGTGGGCGCCATGCTCGTCGCCGGTGCGGCGATCGGTGGTGTCGTCGGCCACGCGATCGGACTGGCTGCGATGATCCTAGCGACGATCAACGTCGTGGGCGGTTTCGCCGTCACCGAGCGCATGCTCGAGATGTTCAAAGGCAAGACGGGGCCGGGCTCGCGATGACCGTCCAACAAGCGGTGCTCTCCATCGCCTATCTGGTCAGCGCGGTACTGTTCATCCTCGGCCTCAAGTTCTTGAGCTCGCCCAAGAGCGCGCGCCGCGGCAACATCCTGGCGATGATCGGCATGGTCATCGCCGTCGTGGCCACCTGCTTCGACACGCGGATCCTCTCGTGGACGGATATCCTCATCGGCGCGGTCATCGGAGCGCCCATCGGCCTTGTCTCGGCGCGCCTGGTCAAGATGACGGCCATGCCGCAGATGGTCGCGCTGTTCAACGGAGCGGGCGGCGGTGCAGCAGCGCTCGTCTCCAGCGGCGAGTTCCTGCGCTTGCTCGGCGCTCCGACCACGCCCAGCTGGGACCAGATGCTGCCCATCGTCTTGAGCTGCATCATCGGCTCGATCAGTTTCTCGGGCAGCCTCATAGCGTTTGCCAAGCTGCAAGAGCTCATGACCGGGCGCCCCATCACCTACGCCGGGCAGCAAGTGGTCAACGGCCTCGTGCTGCTAGGCATCATCGGGCTCGTCGTCGTGCTGCTCACCGGCAACGCAGCGCCGCTGCCCTTCATCGGCCTCGTCGCTTTGGCGCTGTTGCTCGGCGTCCTCGCGGTGTTGCCCATCGGCGGCGCAGACATGCCGGTCGTCATCTCGTTGCTCAACTCGTTCACCGGTGTCGCGGTGGCGGTGACCGGCTTCGCGCTCAACAGCACCGTGCTCATCATCAGCGGCAC
>Ga0116216_10000734_pt1 | contig 24788 bp, 19 predicted proteins | sample Sb_taG_11_FD_89696 | JGI IMG/M metagenome (GOLD analysis project Ga0116216, IMG submission 89696) | Peat soil microbial communities from Weissenstadt, Germany - Sb_50d_3_AS metaG | ecosystem: Environmental > Terrestrial > Soil > Wetlands > Peat | place: Germany: Weissenstadt | collected 2010-09-21
CCTCGACGAGGCCCAGAACACCACCCCCGAGCAGATGAAGATGTTCCTCACCCGCATCGGCTTCGGCTCGAAGTGCGTGGTCACCGGGGACGTCACCCAGATCGACGTGCCGGGTGGCCGCTCCGGGCTCGTCGGACTGCAAGAGGTGCTCGACCAGGTCGAGAGCGTTGCCTTCGTCCACCTCACCCGGCGCGACGTCGTGCGCCACAAGATCGTGGCCGACATCGTGGCCGCCTACGAGCACCACGAGGCCGAGGGCGAGCACCGCGGCGGGAACGCCGGCCATGCCCGTTGAGGTCTACGCGGCCGACGAGCAGTCCGACCGCCCGGTGGCCCTCGACCGCTACGTGACGCTGGCCCGCGACGTCCTCGTCGCCCGCGGTGTGCGGGGCGACGCCGAGGTGTCCCTCCTCTTCGTCGACGAGCCGGCCATCGCCGCCCTCCACGAGCGCTTCTTGTCCCGGCCAGGCCCGACCGACGTGCTGGCCTTCCCGATCGAGGACGGCACCGGCCCGGGCGGCCGGTCGCCGGACTTCGGGGGGACCGGACCCGGCTCCGAGGCGGGGGAGGAGCCGCTCCTCCTCCTGGGCGACGTGGTCGTCTGCCCCGCCGTGGCGGCGAGGAACGCCGCGGAGCACGGCGTGGCCTACGAGGACGAGGTGGCCCTCCTCGTCGTGCACGGCCTCCTCCACCTGCTCGGCATGGACCACGAGGGGGACGCCGAGGCCGAGGAGATGGAGCGCCTGGAGCGCACCCTGCTCGCCCGCTACGACCGGCCGGCCGAGGAGCAGCGGGCCGAGTGATCGCCACGACCGGGTTCCAGCCCGTCGACGGCGTCCTCATCGCGGTGATCATCGTGCTCCTCGTGGCCTCGGGGCTCCTCGCCCTGGCCGAGACGAGCCTCGTGCGGACGGGCAAGGTGAAGGCCCAGGCCCTGGCGGACGAGGGCCGGCGCGGCTCGCGCCGGTTGGTGCAGCTCGTCGAGCACCCCGAGCGCTTCTTGAACCCGGTGCTCCTCCTCGTCCTCATCTGCCAGCTGGTGTCGGCCAGCCTCGTCGGCCTGCTGGCCGGGCGGTGGCTCGGGGCCATCGGGGTGGTCGTGGCCATCGTCTTCGAGATCATCGTGATCTTCGTGTTCTTCGAGGCGGTCCCGAAGAACTGGGCCGTCCGTCACCCCGAGCGGGCCGCGCTGTTCGCTGCGCCGCTCGTCTCGGCGGTCGTCGGCTTCCCGCCGGTGCGGTGGGTCTCGTCGGTCCTGAACGGGCTGGCCGAGTTCATCCTGGGCGTGCGGGGCGACGAGCAGGTCCGTGGGCACGTCACGGAGTCGGAGCTGCTCGCCATGGCCGACGTGGCCCACGCCGAGAACGTGATCGAACCGGGGGAGCGGGTCTTCATCCACTCGATCATCGAGTTCGGCGACACGGTCGTGCGCGAAGTGATGGTGCCGCGGCCCGACATGGTGACCGCCGAGGACCGGAGCTCGGTCTCGGCCACGCTCGAGGCGGCGCTCACCGCCGGCTTCAGCCGGCTGCCGGTCTACGAGCACAACGTTGACGACGTCGTCGGCGTGGCCTACACGAAGGATCTCGTCCGGGCCGAGCACGACGGCAAGGGCGGCGACGAGTTGCGCCGCCACCTCCGGCCGGCCCACTTCGTGCCGGAGACCAAGCGTCTGGCCGAGCTCCTCCCCGAGATGCAGGAGCGCAAGATCCACCTGTCGATCGTGGTCGACGAGTACGGCGGGACGGCCGGGCTCGTCACGTTGGAGGACCTCATCGAGGAGCTCGTCGGCGAGATCGTCGACGAGTACGACGTCGAGGAGCCGCCCGTCGAGCGGCTGCCCGACGGCGGGCTGGTGGTGACCGGCCGGATGACCGTCGACGAGGTGGACGACCTCCTCGACGCCGAGCTGCCGCAGGGGGCCTGGGACACGGTGGGCGGTCTCGTGCTCGACCTCGCCGGCCGGATACCGCGCGAGGGCGAGGCCGTCGAGGTCGACGGCTTCCGGCTCGTGGCCGAGCGGGTGCAGGGCCGGCGCATCGGACGGGTGCGCATCGAGCGCACCGCCCCGCCCCCCACCGCCGACGTCGAACGTCCCGCCTGACGCGCCGTGCGCTCGGGCTTCGCCAGCGTCGTCGGACGGCCCAACGTCGGCAAGTCGACGCTCGTCAACGCGCTCGTCGGGACCAAGGTCACGATCACCGCCACCGCGCCCAACACGACCCGGTTCAACGTCCGGGGTGTGCTGCATCGGCCCGACGCCCAGGTGGTCTTCGTCGACACGCCCGGCCTCCACCGGCCGCGCACCCCGCTCGGACGGCGGCTGAACGAGACCGCCACCGGCTCCCTGGCCGACGTGGACGTCCTCCTCGCCGTCGTGGACGCCACCGCCCTCATCGGCCCGGGTGACCGTCTCGTCCTCGGCCGGGCCCTCCAGGCGTCGGCCGGGGAGGGCCCGCCGTCGCTGATCGTGGTCGTGAACAAGGTCGACCGGGCCCAGAAGGTGCAGGTGGTCGAGCGCCTGGCCAGTGCGGCGGCCACCGTCGAGCGGCTGGCCGAGGAGGCCGGCCGGCCGGCCCTCGCCGGGGGCGTCGACTACTTCCCGGTCGCCGCCTTGACCGGCGAGGGCGTGCCCGCCCTCGCCGACGCCGTGGTGGCCGGCCTCGAGGAGGGCCCGGCCTACTACCCGAGGGACATGGTCACCGACACGCCCGAGGGTCTCGCGGTGGCCGAGCTGGTCCGCGAGCAGCTGCTCGTGCGGGCCCGGGAGGAGCTGCCCCACTCCATCGCCTGCCGGGTGACCGAGTGGGAGTGGCCCCGCATCCGCTGCGAGATCCTGGTCGAGCGGGACTCGCAGAAGGCCATCGTCATCGGCCGCCGCGGCGAGGTGCTGAAAGAGGTGGGCACCGCGGTGCGCGAGCAGCTCCCGCCCGGCGCCTACCTCGAGCTCTTCGTGAGGGTCGAACCCCGCTGGCAGCGCCGGGAGGACGCCCTCGACGAGCTCGGCTACTGAACGTCGCGCTGGCGGCCGGCGAGGGCCCCCCGGCTGCGGCCGGCGTCGGGCGACGGGGCGTCGTCGAGGATGCGGCGGAGGAAGTCCTCGACCTGGCGGCGGTCGGTCGTCCGGCGCATGGGCGGCAGCCCGGCGAGGAGGACGTGGCGGTAGTTGGCGGTGGCCAGGCGGGGGTCGAGCACCGCGACGACACCCCGGTCCTCGGCCCGCCGGATGAGCCGTCCGGCCCCCTGGGCGAGGAGCGTGGCCGCCCGCGGCACGTCGACGAGGCGGAAGGCGGCGTCGCCCGCCCGCTCCCGTCGGGCCTCGAGCAGCGGGTCGTCGGGCCGGGCGAACGGCAGGCGGTCGAGGGTGACGAGCGTGAGGGCCCGCCCGGGCACGTCCACCCCCTGCCAGAAGCCGAGCGTGGCGAAGAGGCACGAGGACTCGTCCTCGGCGAACTCGGCGAGGAGCCGGGCCTTCGGCCGCTCGCCCTGGACGAGGAGCGGGTAGGGGAGGCGGGGGGCGAGGGCCGCCGCCGCGGCCTCGGTGGCCCGGCGGCTCGTGAAGAGGGCGAGGGTGCGACCCCCGGCCGCCTCGATGAGCGCGGCGAGCTCCTCGTGGAGGGCGGGCTCGGACTCGGGGCGCCGACGGTCGGGCAGGTGGCGGGCGACGTAAAGGAGCGAATGGGACCGGTAGTCGAACGGGCTGCCGACGTCGAGCACGTCGACGTCGTCGGCCGGGAGCCCGAGACGCTCGGGCAGGCGCGCCGGGATCGTGGCGCTCGTGCAGACCGCGGTGACCACGGGCCAGAGCGACTCGGCGAGGGCCGGACCCACGTCGATGGGGGAGAGCCGGAGGAGCGGCGCCCGGGGGCTCCCGTCCACCCAGGCCACGTCGTCGGCCCCCCGGCCGATCAGCCGGGCCACGTCGGCCAGGAGGGCGCCCGCCGCGCTCAGGGCCCGGGCCCGCCGGCCGGCCTGGTCGTCGAGCCGGTCGTCGCGTCCGGCCCGCAACCCGGCCAGCACCTGCTCGAGGCGCATCGAGGCCAGGGTGAGGAGGTCCGAGAGGCGCCGGTCGGCCACCTCGGCCCCCTCGACGCCGTCACCCGGCCCGACCAGCACCCGGGACCCGAGGCGCTCGGCTGTCTCGACGAGCAGGCGGTCGGCCACGTCCCGCAGCGCGTCGGCCGTCTCCGCCTGCTCGGGACGGCCGAGGAGCGGACGGGCCAGCGCGGCGAGGGCGCCGAAGCGACCGGGCGAGATCTCGACGCCGAGGCTCTCGGTCATCACCGCCTCGACCTCGTGGGCCTCGTCGAAGACCACGAGGTCGTGCTCGGGGAGGACCGCCCCGCCGCTCGCCAGGTGCGCCCCGTAGAGGTGGGTGTTCACGACGACCACGTCGGCCGCCGCCGCCTCGTTCCGGGCCGCCTCGGCGAAGCACTCGGCCCCCGACGGGCAGCGGAAGGCGCCGGGGCACTCCCGGGCGCCCACGCTGACCATGGCCCAGGCCCGGCCGCCCGGCTCGAAGGGCAGATCGGCCCGGTCGCCCGTCGCCGCGGTGGTCGACCAGGCGAGCAGCCGGCGCACCTCGTCGACGAGGCCCTTGGGCGTGCCCGCCGGGGGCCGGTGCGCCTCGTCGTCCTCGGTCTCCGCCGCCAGTTGCCCTTGGACGCCGCGGTCGGCGATCTCCGCCGCCCGCTGGCGACAGAGGTAATTGCTCCGCCCCTTCAAGACGGCGAAGGAGAACGGGCGGTCGAGCGAGGCCGCCACGGCCGGGAGGTCCTTGTCGGCCAGCTGGTCCTGGAGGGCCTTCGTGGCGGTGGCCACGACCACCTTGCGGCCGGCCAGGGCCGCGGGCACGAGGTAGGCGAGCGACTTGCCGGTCCCGGTGCCGGCCTGCACCACGAGGTGGCGGCCCGTGGCGAGCGACCTCGCCACCGCCCGGCACATCTCGACCTGCTGGGGCCGCAGCTCGCCCCCCTCGAGCCCGAGGGCCACCCGCTCGAGCAGGTCGACCGCCTCATCGGCGTCGACGGTGTCATCGGGCTCGGGGCGCTGGCCCGCACCTTGGTCCTCCACGTCCCGATCATGGCCGACGGCGCGCCGGGCCCCGGACCGTCGGTCCCCAGGCCGCCCAGGACCAACGTTTGGTCGGGACCGCTTGACGGGGCGGGGTTGCCGGCACAGGCTCGTGTCGGCCGCGGCCCGGCCCGCGGCAGAGGCCGTGGGATCCGCCCCGACATTGACCGCGGCAGGAGGAGGGACGATCCCATGCGTGTGTTGAGACTCGTCGCGGTGCTCGCGGCCGGTGCCGCGGTCTTGCTGCCGATCGGCTTGAGCGCCACCGCCGGCGCCAGCTCCATCCAACCGGCTGGCTTCACCGACCTGCACTGGACGCTCGGCAACCCGGTGCCCAACCCGCACCTCGAGGGGACCGTGGCCACGGTGAAGTCCAACGTCTACGACATCACCGGCGGTGCGGGCGACTGCAGTGACGGCTCCGGGCTGCCGGCGACCACCGACGTCGACGTCTACAACACGACGTCGAACTCGTGGTCGAGCGCCGCGGCCATCCCGAACGCCCGGGACGAGGACCCAGTAGCCGCCGTGGTCGGCAAGAACATCTACGTGGTCGGTGGCATCACCGGCTGCGGCGGGACCACGGTGACCGCGGTCGACGTCTACTCGACGAAGACCAATACCTGGTCCACCCTCCCGGCGGCGAGCGACCTGCCGGCGGCCTTCAACGGTAACGAGCACTGTGGCGCGGCCCTCGGCAAGAACGTCTACTACTTCGACAACGGCGACATCGGCGTCCTCAACACCGCGGCCTCGCCGCCGAGTTGGACGGTGCTCACGGGCTACAGCGCCCTCAGTCCGAGCAGCTTCTGCTCGGCGGTGAAGTACAAGACGAGCATCGTGATCGTCGGTGCGGGTGACGGCGGCCCCGATGCCTTCTCGCAGCGGGTCATCGTCTTCACGCCGGCCACCGGCGCCATGGTCGTCCAGCCGGAGACGACGGTGCCCTACGCCGAGCAGTCCGTGGCCCTCATCAAGGGCTCGGTCGTGGTCGTCGACGGGGACTTCTCGCCGAACTCGGTCCAGATCGTCTCGATCAAGAAGGCGACGGTGGTCACGGCGTCGAACACGCCGGAGATCCGGGACGACGCCGGCGGCGCGGGCTTCGTCAAGAACGTGGTGTACGTCGTGGGCGGTGAGGCCGGCGTGGCCAACCGGCACCCCCACGTGCTCATCGGCACACCGATCTGACGACGGGCGGGCGCGCCCTGACCGGGCGCGCCCGCCTGCGTCACGGCTGCGAGCCGGCCGGCGGTAGGTTCGGCCCGATGGCGGACGAGGCCACCGAGGCGCCGAGGGGAGGGCGGCCCACCGCGCCCGACGAGCAGCCGGAGGCCCTCGACCGGGCCCGGGTCCCGGCCCACGTGGCCCTGCTGGCGACGGACGAGGGCCCAGGCGGTCGCCCGGCCGCTGGTGGGGGCCTCCTCGACCTGGTGGAGGGGGCGCTCCTCGTCGGCCTGCGCTGGCTGACCGTGCAGGGCAGCGACGGGGCGGCCGCGTCCCCGCTGGCCGCCGAGGGGGCGGCCCTCCTGGCGGCGCACGGCGACCAGCTGGCGTCGACGGGCGTGGCGGTCCGGGTCGCCGCCCCGGCCGACCCGGCGCTCGGGCCGCACCTCGGCGGACAGCCGGCGCCCGGTGAGCCGGTGCTCACATTGACGCTCGCCGTCGGCGGGAGCGGCCGGGCCGAGATCGTCGCCGCCCTGGAGGCCCTGCGGCGCGGCGGCGCCGCCCCGGCCGAGGTCACCGAGGACGCGCTGCGGGCCGGGCTCACGTGGCCCGACCTGCCCGATCCCGACCTGGTCGTCATCACGTCGGGCGACCGACGGGTGCCGGACTTCTTCTTGTGGCAGGTGGCCTACAGCGAGTTCGTGTTCAGCGATGAGCCGTGGCCGGCGTTCTCCCGCACGCGCCTCTACGAGGCGGTCGTCGAGTTCCAGCGACGCGACCGGCGCTTCGGGGGCGTGCCCACGTGAGGGTCACCCGGATCGTCGTGGCCGCCTCGGTGGTCGTCCTCGGGGTGCTCTGCTATCTCGCGGCCATCGGGTTCACGGCGGTGATCGCCCCGCTCGTCACCGTCGCCGTGCTCATCGTGCTCGTGGCCGGGGGCAACCTGCTGAGCGGGCGGCCGAGCCCGCCGCGCCCGACGACGTCGCAGGCCGAGCAGCGCGAGGCCGAGCGATGAGCCTGTTCAAGGACCGGGGGGTGGTGCTCCGCACCTACCGGCTGGGCGAGGCGGACCGCATCGTCGTCTTCCTGACCGAGGGGCACGGCAAGGTGCGGGCCGTGGCCAAGGGGGTCCGCCGAACGGCGAGCAAGTTCGGGGCCCGGCTCGAACCCCTCACCCACGTGGCCGCGCTCTTGTGGCAGGGCCGGAGCGAGCTCGACGTGGTGAACCAGGTGGAGGTGATCGACGCCTTCCGGGTGGTGCGCGAGGACCTCGACCGGGTGGCGAAGGGCTGCATGCTGCTCGAGGTGGCCGACCAGTTGGCCCAGGAGCGCCACGCCGACTCTGGGCTCTACTCGATGCTCGTCGGGGCGCTCCGGGTCCTCGACCAGCCCGAGCGCGACCCGCTCCTCGTGGTCCCGGCCTTCTGCATGAAGGCCCTCGTGGCCGAGGGAGCCGGGCCCGTGCTCGACCGCTGCGTGAGCTGCGGCGAGACCGAGGACGACGTGACGCTCGTGGCCTTCGACCTGACCGAGGGCGGGGCCCTCTGCCGGCGGTGCCGACGGGGCCGGGCCGTGTCGCCCGAGGCCCTGGCCCTCCTCCGGCGCATCCTCTCCGGCGGCCTCGGCGAGCTGCTGGCCGGCCCCCCGCCGCCGGGCAGCGAGGAGGTGACCGCCCTCGCCACCGAGGCCATGGAGGCGCACCTCGACCGGCGACTCCGCAGCGTGCGCGCGGTGGCCGGCCTCTCGTGAGCGGGCCACCGGTGGCCGGGACGGGCGCGGCCTTGTTCGGGGTCTACGTGCACGTGCCGTTCTGCGCGGCCCGCTGCGACTACTGCGCCTTCGCCACCTACACCGACCGGGACCACCTGATGGGCCGCTACGTGGACGCCTGCTGCACCGAGCTCCGCCGGGCGGCCGACGACGGTGCCCTGCCCCCGACCACGAGCGTGTTCTTCGGGGGCGGCACCCCGTCACGCCTCCCGGCGGAAGAGCTCTGTCGCATCCTGGCCGAGGTCCCGCTCGTCCCGGGGGCCGAGGTGACGGTGGAGTGCAACCCCGAGGACGCCGACGAGGCGCGCTTCGCCACGTACCGCCAGGCCGGGGTCAACCGGCTGTCGTTCGGCATCCAGTCGACCCGGCGCCACGTGGTCGACAGCCTGGGCCGGCGGCCCTCTCCCGGGGCGGCCGAGCGGTGCACGTCGCTCGCCGCGGCGGCCGGCATGGCGAGCTACAACGTCGACCTCATCTTCGGGGCGGCGGCCGAGAGCGACGCCGACTGGGAGGCGGTGCTGGCCGAGGTGCTCACGCTGCCCGCCCCCCCGCCCCACGTGAGCGCCTACGCCCTCACCGTCGAACCCGGCACGCCGCTCGCCGCGGCGCCCGACCGCCACCCCGACGACGACGTCCAGGCCCGTCGCTACGAGCGGGCCGACGCCCTGCTCGGCGCGGCGGGCCTCCGCTCGTACGAGATCTCGAACTGGGCCCGTCCGGGCCACGAGTGCGCCCACCACCTCTTGTACTGGCGACAGGGCGACTACCTCGGGGTGGGGGCGGCGGCCCACTCCCACCGGGCGGGCCGCCGCTCCTGGCACGTGCGGACGCCCGAGCGCTACGTGGCGGCCGTCGAAGCCGGCCGCTCCCCCGTGGCCGGCGAGGAGGTCCTCTCGACCGAGGCGCGGCGCTTCGAGGCCCTCGTTCTCGCCCTCCGCACGGCCGACGGCGTGCCCGTGGCCGCCCTGCCCGACTCGCCCGACCTCGACGGCCTCGTGACCCGGGCCGGTGGCCGCGCCGTGCTCACGGTGCGGGGCCGGCTCCTCGCCAACGCGCTCAGCGCGCGGCTCGTCGCCGACGCGCCCGCGCCCCGCGCCGTCGGGCGGTCCACCGGGCAGCCGATAGCCTCCCGGGCGTGACGAAGGCCGAGATCGTGAGCGACGACGCCGGCGACCGGGAAGGCGCCGCCGCCGGTCCGTCGGGCGACGGGCTCCTCGAGAAGGTCGTCAACCTCTGCAAGCGCCGCGGCCTGATCTTCCCCTCGGCCGAGATCTACGGCGGGTTCCGCTCCACCTACGACTACGGCCCGCTCGGCGTGAACCTGCTGCGAAACGTGAAGAACGCCTGGTGGCGCAGCATGGTCCAGCTGCGTGACGACGTCGTCGGCCTGGACGCGGCGATCCTGTCGCCCCCGGCCGTCTGGGCGGCCTCGGGTCACCTGGCCAACTTCACCGACCCCCTCGTCGACTGCCGCAACTGCCACGAGCGGTGGCGGGCCGACAAGATCGAGGGCGTCTGCCCCAACTGCGGGTCCAGCGACCTCACCGAGGCCCGTTCCTTCAACCTCATGTTCAAGACCTACGCCGGGCCGGTCGAAGAGGACGCCACCGTGGCCTACCTGCGCCCCGAGACGGCCCAGGGCATGTTCATCAACTTCGCCAACGTGCTCAACACCACGCGGCGCAAGCCGCCCTTCGGCATCGCCCAGGTGGGCAAGTCGTTCCGCAACGAGATCACCCCGCAGAACTTCGTCTTCCGGACCCGCGAGTTCGAGCAGATGGAGATGGAGTTCTTCGTGCCGCCCGCCGAGGCCGACGAGTGGTACGGGTACTGGACGAAGGAGCGCCTCCGCTGGTACTCGGACCTCGGCATCAAGGCCGAGCACCTCCGGCTGCGGCCACACGAGGCCGACGAGCTGTCGCATTACTCGACGGCCACCTCCGACGTCGAGTTCCTGTTCCCCTGGGGCTGGGACGAGCTCGAGGGCATCGCCAACCGGACCGACTTCGACCTGCGGGCCCACGCCGAGGCCTCGGGGGAGCGCCTCGAGTACTTCGACCAGGCCACCGGCGAGCGCTACGTGCCCTACGTCATCGAGCCGGCGGCCGGGGCCACCCGCACGATGATGGCCTTCCTCCTCGACGCCTACGACGAGGACGTCGTGGCGGGCGAGGAGCGTACGGTGCTGCGCCTGCACTGGCGGCTCGCCCCCTATCAGGTGGCCGTCCTCCCGCTCTCGAAGAAGGACACCTTGGAGCCCCTCGCCAAGGAGGTCCTCCACCTCCTCCAGCCCCACTTCATGTGCGACTACGACGTGACCCAGTCGATCGGGCGGCGCTACCGGCGCCAGGACGAGGTGGGCACGCCCTGGTGCGTGACCGTCGACTTCGACTCGCTCGAGGACCGGGCGGTGACCGTGCGGGACCGCGACTCGACCGAACAGGTCCGGGTGCCGCTCGCCGAGCTGGTGGCCGAGCTCCGCCGGCGCACGGGCGAGACGTAGGCGCCGCCGGGCGCCCCGGCCCAGGCCGGTACAGTTTTGTACGGCCGGCAACCGCCGGCCCGACCCCTGCGTGGAGGACCGATGTCCTACGTCTTCGACTTCGACCACTCGCACCGCCGCCCGCCCATGGACATGAAGGACCTGCTCGGCGGCAAAGGGGCGAACCTGGCCGAGATGACGTCGGTGCTCGGGCTGCCGGTGCCGCCGGGGTTCACGATCTCGACGGACGCCTGCCGGGCCTACATGGCCTCGGGCTGGCCGGCCGGGCTGACCGGCGAGGCGGCCCGGGCCCGCACCCGGCTCGAGAAGGCGATGAAGAAGGCCCTCGGGGACCCGAAGGACCCGCTCCTCGTCTCGGTGCGCTCGGGGGCCAAGTTCTCCATGCCCGGCATGATGGACACGGTCCTCAACCTCGGCCTGAACGACGAGTCCGTGGAGGGCCTGGCCAAGCAGACCGGCGACGAGCGCTTCGCCTACGACTCCTACCGGCGCTTCGTGGCCATGTACGGCCGGATCGTCCTCGACATCCCGGGCGAGGAGTTCGACTCGCTCTTCGAGGCGGCCAAGGAGCTGGCCGGCACATCCTCCGACGCCCGGGTGCCGACCGAGCTCCTGCGCTACCTCGTCGACTCCTACGGCCAGATCACCGAGCGCTACACCGGCCGCCCCTTCCCCCAGGACCCAGCCGAGCAGCTCCAGGGGGCCATCGAGGCCGTGTTCCGCAGCTGGAACGGACCGCGGGCCGTCGCCTACCGCGAGCGCGAGCGCATCCTGCACGACCTCGGCACCGCGGTCAACGTCCAGGCCATGGTCTTCGGCAACCGCGACGACGCCTCGGGCACCGGCGTCGGTTTCACCCGCGACCCGGCGACGGGTGAGCGGGGGGCCTACGGCGACTTCCTGGTGAACGCCCAGGGCGAGGACGTCGTCGCCGGCATCCGCAAGACCGAGCCGCTCTCCGCCCTGGCCAAGGGCTTCCCGAAGGTCTACGACGAGCTGCTCGACATCTTCGGCCGCCTGGAGCGCCACTACCGCGACATGTGCGACACGGAGTTCACCATCGAGCAGGGCAAGCTCTGGATGCTCCAGACCCGGGTGGGGAAGCGCACCGGTCGGGCCGCCCTCAAGATGGCGGTCGACATGACGTCGGAGCCGAAGATCCGGCTCACCAAGGCCGAGGCGGTCTCCCGGATCACCGAGGACCACCTCGCGTCGGTGCTCCACCCGCACTTCGCCGAGACCGGCCAGCCGGTGCTGGCGAAGGGCCTCGGGGCCTCGCCCGGCGCGGCGGTCGGCCGGGCCTACTTCACGGCCGACGACGCCGCCGAGGCGGCGACCCGGGGCGAGCAGGTCATCCTGGTGCGCAGCGAGACCTCGCCCGAGGACGTCCACGGCATGCTGGCCGCCGAGGGCATCCTCACCGCCCGGGGCGGCCTCGTGAGCCACGCCGCGGTGGTGGCCCGGGGTTGGGGCAAGCCGGCGGTCGTGGGCGCCGAGTCGCTCCGCATCAGCGGGCACTACTTCACCGTCGGGTCGACGACCGTGGCCCAGGGCGACTGGCTGTCGATCGACGGCACGGCCGGCGTGGTGGTCGAGGGCCAGGTCCCCCTGACCGCGGCCGAGCCGCCGCCGGAGTTCTTCTTGGTGCTCGAGTGGGCCGACGAGATCCGGGCCGGGCACCTGGCGGTGCGGGCCAACGCCGACAACGGGCCCGACGCGGCCAACGCCCGCCACCACGGGGCCGAGGGGATCGGACTGTGCCGCACGGAGCACATGTTCCTCGGCGAGGACCGGCTGCCGGTCGTGCGCCGCATGATCCTGGCCGAGACCCGAGAGGACGAGCTCGGCGCCCTGGAGGAGCTGCGGGTCGTCCAGCGCGAGGACTTCGTGGGCATCCTCGAGGCCATGGACGGCCTGCCGGTCACGGTGCGCCTGCTCGACCCGCCGCTCCACGAGTTCCTCCCCTCCACCCACGAGCTGGCGGTGAAGGAGGCCACCGTCGGCCTCGACCCCGAGGAGCAGCGCCTCTTCGACGCCGCCCGCTCCTGGCAGGAGGCCAACCCGATGCTCGGCACCCGGGGCGTGCGCCTCGGGGTGATCAAGCCCGGTCTCTACGCCATGCAGGTCCGGGCGCTCATGGAGGCGGCCCGGGAGCGGGTGGCCGACGGCGGCCACCCCGTCATCGAGATCATGATCCCCCTCACCGTGAGCCGGGAGGAGATGGCCCTTGCCCGGCGCTGGGTCGAGGAGTCGGTGGCCGAGGTGCTGGCCGAGCGGCCGTCGGGGGTCAAGGGGACCCGGGCCAAGGCCGGGTCGAAAAAGGTGACGGGGTCGCTCGACGTCACGATCGGCACGATGATCGAGACGCCGCGGGCCGCCCTCTTGGCGGGGGAGATCGCCGAGGTGGCCGACTTCTTCTCGTTCGGCACGAACGACCTCACCCAGATGACCTTCGGGTTCTCCCGCGACGACGTCGAGGGCCGGATGATGTCGGCCTACCTCGAGCTCGGGCTGCTTTCGGCCAACCCCTTCGAGATCGTCGACGCCGACGGGGTGGGCGAGCTCGTCCGGCTGGGCGTCGACCGGGGACGGGCGACTCGACCGGACCTGAAGGTCGGGGTGTGCGGCGAGCACGGCGGCGACCCCACCTCGATCCGCACCTTCTACGAGGCGGGTCTCGACTACGTCAGCTGCTCGCCCTTCCGGGTGCCGGTGGCCCGGCTGGCCGCGGCCCAGGCGGTCCTCGCCGGGTCGGCAACGGGCCGTCCGTCGGCCAACGGGGCCCGGGGCAAGGGCGCGGCGGTGGTGAACGGGCCGGTCGGCCGGAAGTCTTCGCCGGCCCGGAAGCCGGCCAGCAAGGCCAAGGCGGCGGGAAGGTCGCGGCGGGTCTGAGGCGCGCCGGACCCGGCCGTCCGGTCGGTCGCAGCACCGCGGTACCGTCGCCACTGTGGCGATCCCCGACGAGGAAGTGGCCCAGGTCCGGGCGGCCACCGACATCGTCGGGCTGATCGGCGAGCACTCGGCCCTCCGCCAGCAGGGCCGGCGCTTCGTCGGGCTCTGCCCGTTCCACACCGAGAAGACCCCCTCGTTCAGCGTCAACCCCGAGGCCGGCCTCTACTACTGCTTCGGCTGCCAGGCCTCCGGTGACGCCATCAGCTTCGTGCGGGCCACGGAGCACCTCGATTTCGCCGACGCCGTGCGCTTCCTCGCCGACCGGGCCGGCGTCACCATCCACGACGACGCCGAGGCCGGACCGGACCGCCGGCGCCGGACCGAGCTGCTCGACGCCATGGAACAGGCCGTCGCCTGGTACCACGAGCGCCTGCTCTCGGCCAAGGACGCCGGACGGGCCCGCGACTACCTGCGCTCCCGGGGCTACGACGGCGAGGTCGTCCGCCGGTTCCGCCTGGGTTGGGCGCCCGACGACTGGGACGCTCTCGCCCAGGCGCTGGGCGTCCCCGAGCGGGTCCTCACCGGGGCCGGCCTCGGCTTCGTCAACCGGCGGGGCCGGCTCCAGGACGCCTTCCGGGCCCGGGTCATGTTCCCGATCTGTGATCCGGCCGGCCGGCCGATCGCCCTCGGCGGCCGGATCCTGCCGACGACCGGTGGCGAAGAGGCGCGACCCGAGCCGAAGTACAAGAACTCCCAGGAGACCTCCATCTACGCCAAGCGCCGCACGCTCTACGCGCTCAACTGGGCCAAGCAGGACGTCATCGCCACCGGCGAGGTCGTGGTGTGCGAGGGCTACACCGACGTCATCGGCTGCTTCCAGGCCGGCGTGCCCCGGGCCGTCGCCACCTGCGGCACGGCGCTCGCCGAGGACCACTTCAAGCTGCTGCGCAACTTCGCCAAGCGCATCGTGCTCGCTTACGACGCCGACGCCGCCGGGCAGTCGGCCACGTCGCGCGTCTACGAGTGGGAGCGCCGCCACGAGGTGGACGTGGCGGTGGCCGCCCTCCCGCCGGGCACCGACCCCGCCGACCTCGCCCGGTCGGACCCCGGCGAGCTGCAGCGGGCGGTGGCCGAGGCCCGCCCGTTCCTCCAGTTCCGGGTGGACCGGGTGCTCGAGTCGGCCGACCTGAGCACGGCGGAGGGTCGGGCCCGGGCGGCCGAGCGGGCCCTCGCCGTGGTGGCCGAGCACCCGGTCGACCTCGTCCGGGACCAGTACGTGATGCAGGTGGCCGACCGTTGCCGCCTCGAGCCCGAGCGCATGCGCGAGCACCTCGAGGCGGCCCGGCAGCGCCCGGCCGAGCCACCCAAGGAGCGGTCGCGGCGCCGGGACGACGCCGGCCCACCGGCCGAGCCCCCGCCCGGCGAGAGCGACGTGGAGCCCGACCGTCCGACCGGCCGGAACGGCCGTCGAGCGACGCAGGCGGCGGCCGGGCGGCCGGGCCTCGAGGCGCTGCGGCTCGCCGTGCACCAGCCCGAGGCGGTGGCCGACCGTCTCGAAGAGTTGCTCTTCGACGACGAGCTCCAGCGAAGGGCCTTCACGACGCTCGTGGCGTCGGACAACCTGCACGAGGCGATCGAGGAGGCCCCGCCTGACGTGGCGGACTTGCTCCGTCGCTTGGCCGTCGAAGAGCCGATGTTGCCCGAGGACGGCCTCGGTGACCCGGTCGACGCGGTCGTCAACCAACTCGTGCGCTCGGCCACCAAGCGGGCTCTCGCCGATCTGCAGGCCGAAGCGCGCACCTCACCCGATTCGTTCACTTCGGCCGCAGCCGACGCCGCCCGTGTGCGCCTGTGGCTGGAGGACCTGGACGATCAGCGAAGCGGTCGCGAGGCAGCAGACCACTTGGTAGCGTGGCTCGTGGAGAGGGTTGGGGAGGTCCGATGATCAGCCAATCGGAGGAGGCGGCAGATGGCGCCCGCAGTGGGTCGCCGCAGTCCGCACCTCCTGGCGACGATCTCCCGCCCGGCATCTTGGAGGACGAGTTCACCCGTCTCCTCGAGGTGGGTCGCGCGCAAGGCTCGTTGAGTCCCGATGATCTGATGGACGCTGTGGAGTCCGTCGAGCTCACCCCCGACGCCATCGAACGGGTCATCGAACGCGTCCGCGCCGAGGGCATCATCTTCGTCGACGACGTCCCGGACCCCACCGCCATCGAAGCGGTGGCCACCAACGGCGCCCACGTCGACGACGAGGAACGACCCGGATCCTCCGATGCCGATGTCGAGGTGCTCGCCGACGAGGAAGAGGAGACGACGTCTCGCCGCTCGGCCCGGTCGAGCCGGAACGGCAACGGCAGCCCCCGGGCGAGGTCGTCCTCCAGCTCGGAGTACTTCGGCAATGTCGCCGAGGACCCCGTCCACACCTACCTGAAGGAGATCGGCAAGGTCGCGCTGCTCTCGGCCGAGCTCGAGGTGGAGATGGCCCAGCGGATCGAGGCCGGCAACGAGGCGGCCGAGAAACTGGCCGCCCACGCCCTGGCCGAGGAGAACGGCGGGCCCCAGTGCGACCTGCTCGAGTCGGCCGAGCAGTCGGCGCTGCGGCGGGTCCGGCGGCGGGGGCTCAAGGCCAAGGACGACCTCATCGAGGCCAACCTGCGCCTCGTGGTGTCGATCGCCAAGCGCTACCGCAACCGGGGTCTCGCCTTCTTGGACCTCATCCAGGAGGGCAACCTCGGGTTGATGCGGGCCGTCGACAAGTTCGACTACACGAAGGGCTTCAAGTTCTCGACCTACGCCACGTGGTGGATCCGTCAGGCCATCACCCGGGCCATCGCCGACCAGGCCCGCACCATCAGGATCCCCGTCCACATGGTCGAGACCATCAACAAGGTCGTCTGGGTGCAGCGCCAACTCCTCCAGGAGCTGGGGCGCGAGCCCACCTCTGAGGAGGTGGCACAGCGAGTCGAGTTCCCGATCGAGCGGGTGCGGGAGATCCAGCGGATCAACCAGGACACCGTGTCGCTCGAGCAGCCGGTGGGTGACGAGGACGACTTCTCCCTGTCGGACCTGATCGAGGACCGCGGGGCCGTGGTCCCCGATGACGCCGCGGCGAGGGCCATGCTCGACCAGGCGGTCAAAGAGGTGCTGGCCCAGCTCTCGCCGCGCGAGCAGGACGTCGTGCGCCTCCGGTTCGGCCTCGACGACGGCAAGATCCGCACCCTCGAGGAGGTGGGCAAGGAGTTCGGCGTCACCCGGGAGCGGGTCCGCCAGATCGAGTCGAAGACCCTCGCCAAGCTCCGCCGGCCCGACGCCGCCCACCTGCTCCGCGACTACCTCGAAGAGACCTGACCCGTCCCCGCTCGGCCCTCCTCGGTCGACGTCGCCGGGGTCGAGACGTTCGTGGGGGCTGCTATCTTCGGTCGACTACGCACAGTCCTTCCGGGGTAGCTCAATCGGCAGAGCAAGCGGCTGTTAACCGCTAGGTTGAGAGTTCGAGTCTCTCCCCCGGAGCCTTCCGCTTCGTTCTCCCTGGTCAGTGCTCGGCCGTTCGGTCTCACGAACTTCACGCACTTCTCGGTGCGCTCCTGTTCTATGCCGGACTGGGATCTGTTCGTCACGGTCAGACCTCGCTGAGATCCGCAGAGCCCGATTGCGGAGCAGTGGCACGAGCTATCGCACTTGCAAGTTCTTCTTGTGACCCCAGGAATTCTCCGGACAATGATGAATCCCAGTCACAACACTTCAGCGTAACCATGCCCCCCAACGAAGGGTCACGTCTCGGTGCATCGGCGACCTTGACCACTTCGACCATGTTCCAGGGAACATCGATGGTTCCTTCTGCAGCACCCAGACCTAGATTCGTCCATGACCCAGCAGTCCAATGAAAACCGGACTGACGAATCTCCAGATACCCAACTGATCTGCCCCAACCAAAGAACTGATGTATTCGGCCTCTCCTCATCCGCAGGCCAAGAAACTTCAGCGACTCGAGATCCCTTCCCCGATAGAGCACCAACCCTCTCCAGAGAAAGCTTCCGCCGGTTGGCACGCGCCACGACTGATAAATGGCGTAACCGGAAAGGCCTGATACAGCTAGAACCAATGCGCCTGGTACGAGCGCTATCTTCCAATAACCGTGCGCCGCAATGATAATGCATGCCAGACCAGCTCCTGCGAGAGGCAGGGCCCTTACCATCCAACTCTGGCTTCTCATCGGTCGTTCACGCACAGGTATCTCGCAACGCCCAATTGGTGGCTATATCTCTCGCGGCGAAGGTATCAGCTCAGCCGGCGACGGTGACCGTGATGTCGAGGTCGTGGGCGGCGGTGCCGAGTGTCCGGCCGACATTGCGCTCGGTCCCGAATAGAGCGCCCGACCGTAGGTGAGGCCGGCCGCCAGGGTCTCGGCGACTAGCCATCCGGTCCCGCCGTAGCGGACGGCGATCTGGGCGGCTTCGTCGAGGAGCGGTCGGGAGTCGAGCACCGAGAGCACCTCGGGGTGGGGGAACCGGATGGTCTCCCGATCCGTCGGACTCAAGGCGGCGAGGATCTGCGAGAGCTGCCCGCCGCTCGGGCCGTGGAGCCGCCGAAGCAGGCGCCAGTGGGTGCCTGCGGTGATGGCGAGGTCCTCACTGTCTGGCAGGGCCTCGGGCCAGCTCCCTGCGACCACCCTCACCGCCAGATACTCGTCGATGACGATCACCGGTGGTTGGTGCGGGAGCGGTACTCAGACGTCGTCGCGGTCGGGGCCGGGGCCCAAGATCGGGTCGGTAGCCAGGTCCTCGTCGAGGGCCGCTTGGAACTCGTCTTGGAGGTCACCAGTCGCGATCCGGAGCAGGATGGCCCGACCTTCGGCCGACAGGCGGGGGTCCCCGGCGCGCCGGCGCCGGCGTCGTTCCTCGGCGAGGTTGACGGTGCTCATCGGGGTCGATTCTCACACGTCTGGGACCCGGGGTGCGACCGCCCACAGGGCGATAATCACCTTGCCCAGTTCGAAGCTCAGAATCTCTTCCACCCGCTCAGAAAGGTCGGGGGGCGACTGCTGTGCCGCCCCTGCCCCACAACGCGAGACGACGTCGGTTCGAGCTCTGCGAGACGTGCACGGCCGGGATCTCGGCGGCGAAGTCCCAGACCGATGTGCTCCGTTCGGCGGTCTCCGCAGCCGCTGACCGGGGTGGCCGGACCGTAGGTCGGTCGTGATCCAGAGGGGCGGCCCTATACCGGTTCTCAGACTGCTGTCGAAGTCGGCTGTGGGTCGGCCGTCGGGTCGGCTGTCGGGTCGGCTGTCGGGTCGGCGTCGTGCGCGAGTGAACGGTATCCAAGGGTCACCAACCGGCGCGTACGGTACGTCGAAATCACTCTTGAGCTGGGAAGAACGGATTTTCCCCTGGTCGGAGGACCGTGCGTGGCGGCTCCGCTAGGTCGAGAGTTCGAGTCTCTCCCTCGGAGCTTTTCCGCTTTGTCCTCCCAGGTCAGTGCTTCGTCGTTGTCGGCGCGCCACATCTCCAGTACGGGCCTGCGCGCTGCGTGCGCGATCTGCGGAGACTCGGGTCCGCCGTCGGCACAGCGAGGTCCAGTTCGGCGTACGGACAAAACAGCTTCTAGGCGTCTCACCTCAGAGACGGCGCGGAATATGGCGTCTCACTCGGACCAGCATTCTCACCAGCTCCTCCCCCAGCTCGTCCGACGAGGCCCGGGGGTTGTTGTAAACGACGTACTCCTTGGCGACGAGCGTTGCCAGGTAATCGAGCAACATCGATTCGGATTCCTTCACCATGAGGTAGTCGCTGTGGGTGTCACTGAAATAGACGACCCCCTGGTCGGGATCGAAGCGACTGCGAGCCTCGCCGGGGCTCGGATCCGGGGCCAACGTCGGCAGATGGCTGGACCCTGGTCGGTCGGGGCGCGCTCGGTTGAGATCCGCATCGGGGGAGACGGGATCACGCGGCGTCAACAGCAGGTCGCCAAGGTCTGAGACAGGGTTGTGCGGACCCTCCGGAGACGACTCTTCCGTTCCGCGGTACTCGGGTTCGAGCAGTCCGCCTTGGCCGGGCTCGGAGCTACCAGGCGCACGCATCGGGTTGTCGAGGTCAGCGAGCTCCTTGAGGACCCGGTCGAAGATCCGCCTGATGACGTCGGAGAGCCGGTCGGCAGTCTGCGCGTCGACTTCTTTGGCGATCCTTTCGACGGCCTGTGCGACTGCTGGCTCGATAGCTTTTACGGCGTCGACGAAGAGGGGGAACGCCTGGCGGTCTCTCAGGATCGCCCGTCGACCCGCCGTCTGCTGCAGTGCTCCGAAGACCACCTGTCCCGAAACCTGATCGCTGTCCCATGGGGGACCAGCGAACTCGTCGATCTCGGCGAGATCGTCGACGACGCTAGTGCCAGCCCGCGCTACGACGGACACGCGTCGGCGGCGACCGTCCGGGGGCGTGACGTAGAGGGCGAACTCGATGCGCCCCCATAAGGTGTTGCGCGGGGGAATGGCCAGCCGGATCCCTTCGGGCTTCTCGGGCAACACCGGTTCTGACGAGCGGCCCTCGACGACTTCGATCTCGTAGTCCCCACTGGCAAGTGCCGGGCCCCGCCGAGTGCGCAGGTAATCGACAACTTTGCGCTGCGTGAGCACTCGCAGGACATCTGGGTCGAGATCCGACAGGTAGATAATGGTGCCGGGGACCTCACGGAGTCGACGCTTCTCGCGCTCGAGGATGGCGGTTGCCTTGCCCCGCTCGAGGCGCAGAACCCAGGTCTCGGCACTGCCCTCGGCTCGAGAGATCACGTCACAGCGCGCCCCGAGCTGCTGGAACGCCAGTATGCCGATGGCCTTTTCCCCGAGGGTCCTGCTGTCGCCGACCTTGGACGACTCGAAGAGGTTCCTGGCCACCTCCCGCAGGCGTTCGGGACTCATTCCCCGGCCCAGGTCGTCCACGGCGATCAAGGGGTACCGGCCCTTGCGCCTCAGGATCACGCGGATCCGCTCTCCACGCCGCTCGGCCTCGGCGTATTCGTCTGCGGCGTTGGAGACGAACTCGTTCAATGCGTCCTTGGGGTCCTGGTACGCCTGCCCGCTGACCAGCACGGCCTTGGCCAGGTTCCCGATGCGCAGGCGAACCTTCTCGGCTGGCACATCGGCATCGTAGGAGACCGCCGGGTCACGTCCCGTGATCGTGCTCCATGCAGGTCAGCGCGCTGCGCCGTCTAGCACTTACCGCTTTGGCAGGGTGTCATGTACCACGATCATGTGGTACAGTACGGAGGTGAGCACACCGAAAGCGATTGAGCGAATCAGCAAACTCCTTGACAGTGGAGAGCTTGAGACGTCCAACACGTCGATGAGAATCCCAACCGCGCTCAGGGATGCGGCTGCGCTTGCGGTCAGAGAGCTAGGCGTTGCCCCTTCGGCCACTGCGCTGACGGCCACCGCTCTGCGCGCGACGCTCGAGGCGGTCGTAATGCAGGCCGCCCTAGACGACCATTACCGTCGCTATCCCGAGGCGCGCCCGAGCCTCGGAGATCTCGCCCTCGCGACAGCGGAGCTCGACGGCCATCCCCTGGCAGGGGAGCCCGACCGCCTCCGCCGGGCGGCGGCCGAGATCGTCGAGAAGCACCCCGACGCCAGCGCAGACGACGTGCTGCTGTGGGCCGAAGCTCGAGCGCTCCCGGCCGCGTGAGCCAGCTCGTATTGCTGGATAACGAGGCCGTGCAGGCACTCCGGGATCCGGCTCATCCGAAGCACCGCAAGGTAGTGAGCCACGCCCAGATCGTCGCAAGCCGCAAACGCCGCGCCTCCGCCGTCGAACTGTCCGTGCCGACCGCCGTTCGGGTCGAAGCGGGGTGGGACCGCACCGTGTCCTCCTGGGCATTCGCAAATCGCCTACGAGTGCTCGACATACCCCTCGACATACCCCTCGCTAACGTGGCAGCCGCCATCCGCCACAAGACCGCTGTATCTGTCCCCGACGCGCATCTGGGTGCCGTCGTCCAGTCGGCGCCGGCCGATCGGATCACGATTCTCACCAGCGATCCCGGCGACATGCGCCTGGTAGCTGGCGACGCTGCCGTCACCATCGTCACCATCTGAGCTCATATCTGGCGATCTGCGCCTTCCGTCTCCAGGTATTTCTGGGACATTCGGCGGGCCAGCGCTCAGGGCTTGGCGATTCCGATGCAGCGGGCGTCGCAGCTCTCTGGATCAGTTGTGAATCGACTCGGTTCAGGCGAGCGTCGTACTCGTACCATGCCGCCGGTCAAGCTCCGGTACCTGCAAGACAATGTGGCTTGGGCAGTTACGCGAGCCGACGTTCAGGGCTTGGTAACTCTGATGCGAGGGAAGTCTGCGAGCAAGCGACGAAGGTCGGATGCATCAACCGTGAAGACGACACCGGTACCAGCGTCAGCGGCATGTGCGGCAACAATGGCATCGATTCCGCTGGGGATCCGTCGAACGCCGGACCGCTGTACACGGAAACGCAGATGGCCAGCTCGCCGAGCTGTCGCTTGAGTTGTGTCCACTGTGCCGAGTCGATTCACGACTTGGTTCACCGGCGCGTCGCCAGCGCGGCCCGTGATCGCCTTGGCGAGCACCACGGTGGGAATGATCGGAACCCACCCGCTCTCGAGCAGCTCGCGGAGCACCCACCGGAACTCATTATTGATCGTCGCCTGATCGATCACGCCGGAGTCGAGAACGACGACCGGATCGCTCACTGACTGGCATTCTCGCGGATCCTTGCGGAACGGCGGTTGGCCCGAGTCTTGACATCCTCGGGCGTCGGATCCGAGGATTCGAGCTCTTCGAGGTAGTCCAGGAAAGCTCGACGTCGCTCGTCACGGTCGAGCTTCTCTTCAAGAGCGGCGTCCACGTAGGATGACAACCCCCTTGGCCCGGCCGCTCGCCTCGCTCGCTCGATCGCAGTTGTTTCCAGGGTCACCGACACTTTTTGTGTCGTCATTGCCCTCATCCTATCACCCTGCGATGGCGGCTATCGCATAATTATCGCCTAATTCTCGTTCCATTCGGAAGCTGCCATGGTTAGTTCCCCCTCTCCGAGCTCTCAGGGGAGGCCACTCGTCGACGCCCGCCACCTTCGTCTGCAGAACTCATGGGTCTGCCTCTACGAACGGTCTCTCGACGCGCTTCAGAACGGTTGCTGAGGAGCACCCAGGCCCTGTCGCGATCCTGTTGACGAACCAGTCGTGCGCGATCCGTGCCGCGGCGGCCCGGACCACGGTTGGCGACATTGAGCACCGGGGGCCCGGTGGCGATGCCCGGCACCGTCGTGGCGATCGCCGTCGGCGTGGGCCGGCTCGAGGCCCCGTACCTGGCGGCGCACCGACCTGTCGAGGTGGTCCTAGAGCCCAGACGCCATCGAGCCCTCAACGTCGGCAATGGCGCCCTCACGTACCTCCGATGAGCTGACGCCCAAGGGATCGAAGAAGAGGCCGAACGGCACCGCGACACCACCCCTCGCACTGCGACTATGCGGAGAACTTCGGTTCTTGTCGGCGATCGGAGTCTGATCGACTCGTCCGACCATCGGTGCTGCAGCAGGTAACCGCCTCGACCCCGGGCCTTGTGCCCCCTTCAGCTTCGATGTCTCCGCCGACCCGATGCAGGGTTTTGGGTCCCGTGGCTCTCCAGTGGGGGTTGACCAGGCAGATTGGGGGTAACTGCCATACGCTGGTGCTCGGCACGGCGACACGGAGGGTGGAGCATGACGGAGGAGTCGATGCCGAGCGGGGGCCCGTCCCAGGGCCCCTCGAGCGGCCCTGGGCTGACCACCACGGCTACGGACTACGAAACGGCCACTCCGAGCGCCGGGCCTTCGAGCCCATCGGTCGGGCCGGTCCCCAGCTCGGACGCGGCAACCGGCGACAGCACCCTCGCCACGCCTTCTGCCGGCCCGGCCAGCACCCTCGCCACGCCGTCTGCCGGCCCGGCCAGCACCCTCGCCACGCCGTCTGCCGGCCCGGCCAGCACCCTCGCCACGCCGAGTGAAGGACCGGCCGCCGGTCTCTCCGAGCCGTCGTCGACGCAGAGTGTCGGGGCCTCGGCCGGCCCGGAGCCGGTCGGCACGGTGACGACGGCGAGTTCTGGGCCTTCCTCGGTCTCGACACCGTCGGCCGGCCCTCTCGTTGAGCAGACCACCAATGATATGACCGATCCCAGCCAGGGCCCGACCGGCGCCGTCGTTGGACCGGCCGTCGGCGATCCGCTGCTCTCGACACTCACCGGGGTGTCGATCACCGGATCGCTCGGAGACGGCACGACGACCGGGACCCATCCTTCGGCGGGCCCGCTCTCCGGCACGACAGCTCAGGACCTGGCGGCGCCCGGTGTACAGGGTGCGTCGACGTCGACCGACGGCATCCAGGTCGACGAGTCCTCTGACGGGTCCACGACGGTCGTCAACGACGACGGAAGCACCGAGACGCGCGACGCGGACGGCAACCTCGTCGCAGCCACGGACGGCCAAGGTAACACCACGACGTACAACGACGACGGTACCCAAGTGACTCGTGACGTCGACGGGAACCTGATCTCATCTATCGACGCCGACGGCAACAAGACCACCTATTTCGACGACGGCACCACGAAACTCGAGAACCTGGACGGGTCCTCGGAGACCAGGGACGCCGACGGCAACCTGACTGCCCAGGTGGACAGCAATGGGAACGTCACCACCTTCAACAGTGACGGTTCCTCGGAGTACCGGGGCGCCGACGGCACACTGCTCTCGCAGACCGATGCCGATGGCAACACGACCACCTTCAACAGTGACGGTTCCTCGGAGTACCGGGGCGCCGACGGCACACTGGTCTCGCAGACCGATGCCGATGGCAACACGACCACCTTCAACAGTGACGGTTCCACGGAGACCCGAGATGCCTACGGCAACCTGACTGCCCAGGTGGACAGCAATGGGAACGTCACCAGCTACAACAGTGACGGTTCCTCGGAGACCCGAGATGCCGACGGCAACCTGACCGCCCAGACGGACAGCCTGGGCTACACGACGACGTATGACCCGGGAACTGGCGCGAGCTCGGTGACCAACCCGAACGGCAACCTTGTGTCGACCACCGACGCGAATGGCAACACGACGTCGTACAACGATGACGGTTCATCGGAGACCCGAGACGCCGATGGCAATTTGATCTCGTCTTCGGACGCCGACGGCAAAGTCACCACCTACGATCCCGACGGGACGGCTCACCGGCCCGACGGGACCGTCGTCGATCCTGATGGCACTCAGCATCTTCCCGATGGCACGACCATCAAACCTGACGGGTCAGTGCTCCGCCCGCCGGGCCCGACGCCCGATCCCAAGCCCGATCCCAAGCCCGATCCCAAGCCCGATCCCAAGCCCGATCCCAAGCC
>Ga0116216_10000737_pt1 | contig 24773 bp, 26 predicted proteins | sample Sb_taG_11_FD_89696 | JGI IMG/M metagenome (GOLD analysis project Ga0116216, IMG submission 89696) | Peat soil microbial communities from Weissenstadt, Germany - Sb_50d_3_AS metaG | ecosystem: Environmental > Terrestrial > Soil > Wetlands > Peat | place: Germany: Weissenstadt | collected 2010-09-21
GTCGTGGCCGATCGTGAGGCCGAAGGAGATCCACCTGACGGGGTTCGACCTCGAGGGCAACGCGATCTCGATCGACGCCGACGAGTTCGAGGCGCGCGTCTACCAGCACGAGCTCGATCACCTCGACGGCGTGCTCCTCGTCGATCGGCTGGACTCGGACCTTCGCAAGGAGGCCAAGAGGATCCTTCGAGCACGCGCCTTGGGTCTTCCCTCCGAGGACGCCCCTGGCACTTCCCAGAGTCGTGCCTCGAACAGCCACGGTGGGGGCGGACCGGAGCTCTAGGCCTTCCGATTCGAAGCCTCGTAAGTCCGGTTCGCTCGCCGTCGCGCATCTCACGGATAGGTTCGTGCCGGTGGCACGACTTGCGTTCCTCGGTTCACCCGAAGCTGCCGTCCCGCCGCTTAGGGCTCTCGTAGGGGCCGGCCACGAAGTTCGATTGGTGGTCAGCCAGCCCGACAAGCGCCGGGGCAGGGGAGCGGGTCTCGTTCCGAGCCCCGTGAAGAGCGCCGCTCTCGATGCCCGGCTCCTCGTGACGGACAGGCTCGACGACGTCCTCGATTCGGGTGCGGAACTCGGTGTCGTGGTGGCGTTCGGCCGGCTCGTCCCCGAACGGGTCCTCGAGCGCGTCCCGATGCTGAACGCCCATTTCTCCCTCTTGCCGCGCTGGCGCGGGGCTGCCCCGATCGAACGCGCGATCCTGGCCGGCGATCGTTCGACCGGTGTGTGCGTCATGCGCCTCGAGGCAGGTCTGGACACGGGACCCCTCCTTGCCATGCGACGCGAACCCATCTACAACGCTCAGCGCGAGCACGCTTCCGCGCTCACGCAACGGCTGAGCTCGCTCGCCGCGCAGATGCTCGTGGAGGTCCTCGCCGGAGGCGTGGCAAGCCTGGGGCCCGGCAAGACCCAAGTGGGAGAAGTCACCTACGCGGCGAAGATCGAACCGGACGAGCTGAGGCTGGACTTCACCAAGACGGTTCGTGAGCTCGAGCGGGTCGTCCGCCTCGATCGCGCCTGGACCATCTTTCGTGGCGAGAGGCTTCGGGTGCTCGACGCGGCTGGCCGCAAGCGGCGCGGCCCGGGCTCTCGGGGAACGAGGGATCTCACGGCAGCGCGGGCTGGGCCGACCGAAGAGATACCGGGCACACTGAACGGGACCCGAGTGCAGGCTTCCGATGGCATGCTCGAGTTGATGATCGTCCAGCCAGCCGGAAGACGCGCCCAGAACGCGGAAGAGTGGTTGCGCGGTGCGAGGCCCGCTCCTGGCGAGCGTTTGGGGGAAACCCCGGCGCAAGACTGAGCCCCGTTAGGCTCGGATCGATGTTGCGGATCGCGCCGTCGTTGTTGTCTGCAGACTTCGGTGGCCTGGCCGAGGCCGTCGGAGAGGTGAGCGCAGAGGCCGACTGGCTCCACGTCGACGTAATGGACGGACACTTCGTGCCGAACCTCACCATCGGCCCACCGGTCGTCCGGTCGTTGAGGGCCCACACGGGCCTGTTCTTCGACTGCCATCTGATGATGACGAACCCAGGGGAGTATCTCGAGGCGTTCCGGCATGCCGGAGCGGACGGCTGCACGGTGCACGTCGAGGTCGGCAGCACCTCCGAGCTCCTCGCAGAGGCAAAGGGGTTCGGGTTACGCGCCGGGTTGGCGCTGAACCCCGAGACCCCCTACGAAGCGATCGACCCGTTCATCGATCAGGCCGACCTGATCTTGTGCATGACTGTGCACCCGGGCTTCGGTGGCCAGGAATTCATGGAGGAGGTAGTGCCGAAGATCGCCCGGACGAGGCGGGAGATCGATCGGCGAGGCCTCGAGACCGACCTCGAGGTCGACGGGGGGATCGACGAGACGACCGCCGAGCTAGTCGTGAGGGCCGGAGCAAGGATTCTCGTCGCAGGTTCGGCGATCTTCTCCGATCCCAGCCCTTGGGAGGCAGCACGCCGGATCCGGTTGGCAGGCGAAAAGGGCCTGGCCGAGCACAAGTAGACTCGTTCGCGCCATGAGACCGGCCGAATCCCCGTCCGACGCGGGCGAGCGGGATGGGGCGGCAATGGGTCGTGCGCTCGAGCTCGCGGCGTCTGTACGCAGCCGCACTTCCCCGAACCCGTGGGTGGGCTGCGTGATCTCGAACGGCGGGGAGCTCTACGAAGGAGCGACCGAGCCCCCGGGTGGGGCGCACGCTGAGATCGTCGCCCTCGCGGCAGCGGGCGGGCGGGCCAGAGGTGCGACGCTGTACACGACCTTGGAGCCCTGCGCACACCATGGGCGCACTCCGCCGTGCGTGGACGCGATTCGTGACTCGGGGGTCGCCAGGGTGGTCGTCTCGATGTCCGACCCCGACCCCCAGGTTCGAGGTCGCGGGATCTCGGGACTCCGAGAGGCGGGGATCTCCGTGGACGTCGGCCTCGGTGCCGACGAGACAGCCGCCCTGCTCGCCCCTTATCTCAAGCACAGGAAGAGCGGGTTGCCCTGGGTGGTGCTGAAGCTCGCTTGCACACTCGACGGGCGCATCGCCGCTCCGGACAGCTCCTCGCGCTGGCTGACAGGACCCGAGGCGCGTGCCGACGCGCACCGGCTGCGGGCCGAATCCGACGCGGTATTGGTCGGGGCCGGCACGGTGCGTGCGGACGACCCAGAGCTGACCGTGCGAACGGCGGAGGCAGACCCGAGGCAACCCATTCGGGTCGTCTTGGGCCACATCCCAGACCGAGCGCGCGTCGAGCCCGCGCTCGAGATGAGCGGGGACCCCGCAGAGGTGCTCGCCGAGCTCGGGGCGAAAGGCATCCTGCAGGTGATCGTCGAGGGTGGCGCTCAGGTCGCTCGCGAATTTCACGCCGCGGGTCTCGTCGACCGATACGTCTTCTACTTCGCGCCGGCTCTGTTCGGCGGCGACGACGGAGTCCCGATGTTCTCTGGAGCGGGCACGTCGTCCGTCGAGGAACTTTGGAGGGGACGGATCGTGTCGACGACCATGATGGGCGAGGACCTCCGCGTCGAGCTCGAGCCACTGGCCGGCGCGTCCGTCTCGTCGGCTTCGTCGGCCGAAGGGATCTGAAGATGCCCCCGGCGAGAATCGACGAGGCCGTTGCCGCCATGGCACGTGGCGAGATCGTGGTGGTGGTCGACGACGAAGACCGGGAGAACGAGGGAGACCTGGTCATGGCTGCTCAGGCGGCGACACCTGAGAAGATCGCGTTCTTCCTGGCGCACACCTCGGGGGTCATCTGCGTGCCGCTCACTCCCGAGCGCGCGGACCAGCTCGACCTGCCGCTGATGGTGTCCAACAACACAGAGTCCCAAAGAACCGCGTTCACGGTCAGCGTCGACTCACGTAATTGCACCACGACGGGGATCTCGGCGGCTGACCGGGCGGCGACCATCCAGGTGCTCATCGACCCCCACACTCGCCCGGCAGATCTCAACAGGCCCGGTCACATCTTCCCCCTCAGGTATCGACCGGGAGGCGTGCTGAAGCGCGCGGGTCACACGGAGGCGACGATCGACCTCGCAAAGGCCGCCGGACTGTACCCGGCCGGGGTGCTGTGCGAGCTCGTGTCGGCTGACAAGACGCGCATGGCGCGCCTGCCTGAGATCGAGGCGTTTGCCGAGGAGCACGGCCTAGTGCTCATCTCGATCGCCGATCTCATCCGGTACCGGCGCCAGAAGGACAAGCTGGTCCGCAGGATCGCCGGACCTGTGCGGGTTCCGACTATCTACGGCGACTTCGCCGGTTACGCATACGAGTCGGTAATCGACAACGAACAGCACTTGGCCGTGGTGCGAGGGGAGGTGGGAGGCAAGGGGCCTGTCCTGGTGCGGGTGCACTCCGAATGTCTCACCGGCGACGTATTCGGTTCACTGCGATGCGACTGCGGTCCACAGCTCTCCGAGGCGGTGCGGCTGATAGCCGAGGAAGGCACCGGCGTAATCGTCTACTTGCGCGGACACGAGGGCCGAGGAATCGGGCTAGCGCACAAGCTACGAGCCTACCGTCTTCAGGAGCAAGGTCACGATACGGTGGACGCCAATCTCGAGCTCGGGCTCCCAGTCGACAACCGCGAGTACGGAATCGGCGCCCAGATTCTCGTGGACCTGGGGGTCACGACGATGCGACTGATGACCAACAACCCCATGAAGTACGGAGGGCTCGAGGGATTCGGGCTCGACATCGTCGACCGGGTTCCGCTGAGCACGCCTCACAACCCGGAGAACATCGAGTACCTGCGCACCAAGCGCGAGAGGCTCGGGCATTTACTGGACGGCCTCGATGACGTCCTCTAGGGAAACCGAGCTCGCTCCCGGCGCGATCGCCGCTACTGCCGAACGCGTGCACAACTGCGTCGTCGGAGAGCCGGTCGGACACCCACGGGTCGCCGTGGTGGGAGCGAAGTTCAACGGCGGGATCACGGCGAGGCTCCTCGCAGGAGCGCTCGAGGCGTTCGAGGAGCTCGATATCGCACGCGAGACGCTCTCCCTCGCCTGGGTCCCAGGTGCGTTCGAGATACCGATCACGGCGATGCGTCTTGCCTCTTCGGGCGAGGTGGATGTAGTCGTGGCGCTCGGGGCGGTAATCCGAGGGGACACGCCGCACTTCGACTTCGTGGCCGGCGAATGTGCGGCGGGGTGCCAACGCGTCTCGCTTTCTTCGGGGGTTCCGGTGGTATTCGGGGTCCTGACCACCGACACCGTCGAACAAGCGCTAGAGCGCTCGGGACCCGACAAGGAGAACCGCGGCTATCAGGCAGCCATGACTGCGCTCGAGATGTGTGATCTGCTCTCCAAGCTTCCAGGCCTTCGGGTATCGGTGGTCTGAGAGGTGCTTCGTCTGGTGCTGCCAAAGGGGTCTCTCGAGGAGGCCACGCTGGATCTCTTCGCTGCGGCCGATCTGGCGGTCGTGCGCGGATCGAACGTCGACTACCGAGCGCGCATCGACGACCCGCGTGTCGAGGAGGTCAGGATCCTTCGACCGCAGGAGATACCCGTCTACGTCGCGCAGGGGTTGTTCGACATCGGCATCACGGGCAGGGACTGGGTCGAGGAGACGGGTGCGGAGGTCGTCTCACTCGGAGAGCTCGCTTATTCGAAGACCAGCACGAACCCGATTCGCCTGGTGTTGGCGGTCGCCCGGGAGTCCGAGGTCCAGAGCGCATCAGACCTTGCTACAGGCGCCAAGGTGTCGACCGAGTACCCGGAGCTCACGAGACGGTGGCTGGAGAAGCATGGAGTGCAGGCCGAAGTGAGTCTCTCCTACGGCGCGACGGAGGCGAAGGTTCCCGAGATCGCCGACGCGGTGGTCGAGATCACCGAGACCGGAAGGGCGCTTCGCGCGGCGGGCTTGCGGATCGTCGACACCGTGTTGGTCTCTCGCACAGAGCTCGTCGCCAATCCCGAGGCCGCTGCAGACGGAACCAAGCGCCACGCAATGGAACAGCTCCTCACCCTCCTGCTCGGGGCGCTCGAGGCTCGCGGCAGGGTTCTTCTGAAGCTGAACGTGGAGCATTCGAAGCTCTCAGACGTCGTCGGGTTGTTGCCGGCGCTCAAGGCGCCGACGGTGTCGGAGCTCTCGGGTGGGGGCGGGTACGCGCTCGAGACGGTGGTGGAGAAGTCGAAGGTGAACGTGCTCATCCCCGCACTGAAGGACAGCGGGGCCACCGACATCATCGAGCTGCCGATATCGAAGATCGTGCACTAGGCGGCAGAGCGAGGGCCGGGTCGGGTCGATGACGGCGATCGCAAAGCTGAAGAACGGCGTCGTGACGCATTTCGACGAAGCGAGGGGCCTCGGAGAGGTTCTCGACGACGAAGGTTCGCGGTGGGCATTTCACTGCACCCAGATCGCCGACGACTCGCGGCTGATCGAAGTCGGCAGCAGGGTCGTCTTCGTGTTGGTCCCGGGCCACCTCGGGCGTCTCGAGGCCCATCAGCTCACGACGTCGGATCCTGCCCAGCGCTGATCTGCACGTACGCAAGGCGAATCTGCGCCAGGGCGTCGTGGAGGGACTTCTCAGGCTCGCCCAGTCGGCCCTCGAGGCTTTCGACCAGGCCGGCCATGGCATCGACCGCCAGTCGAGCGTCCTCGAGTCGGGGAGGATTCTGTGACAGGTGGATCGCGGCGAGTTCGAACAACCCGTATGCATGGTTGGCCACGACGACCTCGGCAGGAGTCGAGACGATCTGGTGCTGAAGCTCCTCGAGACGTGCAGCGATCTGCTCCTGGTCGGCTTGACTCAGCTCTTGCTCGGGCTGGTCGATGTCGGGCTCGTCGAGGTCAGGCCGTGCCGACGGTCGCGATCCCTCCGTCCCCTGCGGCGAGGCCGGCTTTTCCCGGGCCGCGGCTCGCCCTACGGGGTGCTCTCCTTCGGGTGTCCAAAGAGTGCTCACGGCTGGTAGCGTATTCGGGAAGGCAAAGCGGGGCTGCGCCGTAGGTGCACCCCCACCCGGCCACTTTGCAGTGCGCCGGGTCGTGGTGATCCATTTCGGACCAACCGGGTGTCGTCCCCGCTTCCGCTCGAGGCCTTGGGTAGTCCAGGGCCCCGCATAGGACAGGAGGACGTCGATCGCCACCACCACCACGACCAGCGAGATCAGGATCAACGATCGCATTCGCGCACGTGACGTGCGTCTCGTCGACCCGGATGGAGTTCAGCTAGGGATACGGCCACTACCAGAGGCGCTGGCCATGGCCCGTGATCTCGATCTCGATCTCGTCGAGGTTGCACCGCAGAACGATCCTCCGGTCTGCCGGATCATGGACTATGGGAAGTTCAAGTTCGACGCTGCGCAGAAGGCCAAGGAATCGCGGCGCAAGACCGTAAGTGTGGGCATCAAGGAGATGAAGTACCGGCCGAAGATCGGCCCGGGCGACTTCGAGACCAAGACCCGCCAGGTGCTCAAGTTCTTGAACGAAGGTCACAAGGTGAAGGTCACGATCATGTTTCGGGGTCGAGAGGTGTTTCATCCCGAGCTTGGTAAGCGAATTCTCGACCAGGTGGCAGAACAGGTGGACGGAACGGCGCGAGTGGAGTCAGAGGCGAGGCTGGACGGACGGAACATGGTGATGGTGCTGGCACCCGACAAGAGAGCACGACAATCGGCGGCTGCTCGCGCAGCGCGAGAGGACGAACCCGTCAGACCGACGAGATCCAAGGATGCGCCAAGCGACTTCTCGGACTCGGGCTCCGATCTCGCGGAGGCCTCGGCAGCGCCGGCAGCTGCGCCCGAATCCTCGTCGCCCGAAGGCGCGCAGGACCCAGCGGTAGCGGGTGAGGAAGGAATCTGAGATGCCGAAGATGAAGACCGACCGCGGAGCTGCAAAGCGGTTCAAGATCACCGGGACGGGGAGACTGCGGCGCAGAAAGGCATACCGATCCCACCTGCTCGAGAAGAAGCCGAGCACGCGCACCCGCAGGCTGGGGCGCGAGACGGAGGTATCGGCGGCGGACCGGCGTGAGGTTCGGAGGCTTCTCGGTCGGTAGCAAAGGCGGTGCGGCGTGGGGGCGGACCCTGTTCCCTAACGTCGGGGTTGAAGAGGCATCGATGAGAGATCGTCACGAAAGGAGTTGGTCATGGCCAGGGTGAAGCGCGCGGTGAACGGCAAGAAGCACCGCCGCGCCGTCCTCGAACAAGCGCAGGGCTTCTACGGCAACCGCAGCCGAAGCTTTCGCTCTGCGAACGAAGCGGTCATGCACTCGCTGCAGTACGCCTACCGGGACAGAAGGGCGCGTAAAGGGGACTTCCGGAGGCTGTGGATCCAGAGAATCAACGCCGCAGCGCGCGCTAACGGCACGAGCTACAGCAAGCTGATCGCCGGTCTGCACAGGGCGGACGTCGTCGTCGACCGCAAGATTCTCGCCGATCTGGCGGTGACCGAGCCTGAGACCTTCACCCAGCTCGTCGGGGTCGCCACGTCGGCGCTGGCGAACAGCGACGGACCCGGGGTGCCCGAGGCTGCCGGCACACAGGAAGCGTCCTGACCGAGAGCTTGGCCTTCCGGCACCAGCGCGTTCAGCGTCTGCGCCGGCTCGTGAACCGTCGCAGCGTCCGCAGTTCAGAGGGTGTGTTCGTGATGGAAGGAGAGAAGATTCTCTCCGGAGCCCTTGACGCGGGGGCGGAGCTCGAGTCCGTCTTCGTGGCCTCGGATGTCCCGGTGTCCACAGAGGTTCAGAGGCTCGTGGATCGCGCTGCGGCGGCCGGAGTCAGGATCTTCGATCTTGCACCGGGTGTCATGGAGAGAGTCGCGGACACCGTCACCCCACAGCCCGTTCTCGGAATCGTTCGCACTCCTCGGGCAGATCTGAGTGACCTGGCGAAGGTGGACTTCGTGGTCGTCTGCGTCGACGTTCGCGACCCGGGCAACGCCGGTGCCGTGGTGAGGGCAGCAGATGCAGCAGGCGCCGGGGGCATCGTCTGCTGTGCAGGCACGGTCGACCCCTACAACCCCAAGACCGTGAGGTCCTCGGCGGGTTCGGTGCTCCATCTTCCGGTGGTCGTGGGAGGCGATCCCGAAGAGGTCCTGAAGGTCCTCGGCGGGTTCGGGCTGCGGAGGTTCGCTGCAGTTGCACACGGAGGCCTGGTGCACACCGAGGCAGATCTCTCGACTCCGGTCGCTTTGATCTTCGGCAACGAGGCATCGGGGCTTTCCGATGGGCTTCTCGCCCACGTCGACGGCAGGGTCTCGGTACCGATGTCGGGGAAGGCAGAGTCTCTCAACGTCTCCATGGCTGCCGCGATCCTGTGCTTCGAGGTCGCCCGCGCGCGTTCTAATCTCCCGATGATGGACGGGGCTCAGTGATCGACTCCGAAGCGCTGATCGCGCGGGCCGAGGGGCTGGTGAGGTCTGCCCGAAGCCTCGACGCCCTTCACGAAGCTCAGGTGGAGCTGCTCGGGAAGAGATCTGACCTGGCCGCCGCGCGCAGCGCTCTCGGGAAGCTCGATCCGTCAGAGCGCCCTGCTGCGGGGCAGAAGCTTCACGAGGTGCGTGAGCAGATCGAGGGCCTGCTGGCGCGCAGACGCAGCGAGCTCGAGGAAGAACTGAGAGCGTCGCGACTGCAGGCGGACCGCCTCGATCTCACGGAAGTGCCGGTAAAGGCATCTCGAGGCCGGCTTCATCTGGTCCAGCGGACCCGTGACGAGCTCGAGGACGTGTTCGTCGGGATGGGCTTCGTGGTGGCCGAAGGGCCCGAGGTCGAGACCGATTGGTACAACTTCGAAGCGCTCAACATGCCGCCGGCACACCCGGCGCGAGGCATGTGGGACACGCTCTACCTCGACATCGGAGATCCCGAGACCGTGCTCCTTCGAACTCACACCTCCCCGGTGCAGATCCGGCTCATGCAGGGCCAGGGTCCGCCGATCTACGCGGTGATGCCGGGAAGGTGCTACCGACGCGACACCCCCGATGCGCGCCACATCCCCATCTTCCATCAGATCGAAGGCCTGGTCGTCGATCGCGGGATCTCGTTCGCCGACCTTGCAGGGACGATCGAGACCTTCACCACCGCCTACTTCGGTCCGGACATCCATTCGAGGTTGCGCCCGTCCTACTTCCCGTTCACCGAGCCGTCAGCAGAGTTCGAGGCGACATGCACGATCTGTAAAGGGAAGGGTTGCCGAACCTGCTCGCACACCGGCTGGGTCGAGCTCGGTGGCTGCGGGATGGTGGACCCTGAGGTGTTCGCCGCGGTCGGTGTGGACAGCGAGGAATGGACCGGCTTTGCTTTCGGGTTCGGGATCGACAGGCTTGCCCAGATGCGTCACGTGATCCCGGACATGCGCATTCTCCTCGAGAACGACGTCCGATTCCTGCGGCAGATCTGAGCCAGGATGCGCGTCCCGCTCTCTTGGTTGCGCGACTTTGCTCCCTTCGAAGCTGACTCGGCTGACCTAGCCGCCGCGATGGACGACCTCGGCCTTGTCGTCGAAGGGATCGAGCACACAGGCCGAGGCCTCGAGGACGTGGTCGTCGCACGCGTGATCGAGGTTGCTGGCATTCCCGGAGCCGACCGTATCCGGCGCGTGGTCGTGGATCGAGGTGCAGGTGACCAGGTCGAGGTGGTCTGCGGGGCGTGGAACTTCGCCGAGGACGATCTCGTTGCCCTTGCGCCGGCCGGAACGGTGCTGCCCGGGGGGAACGAGATCACGAAGGTGAAGATGAAGGGAGTCGTCTCGAACGGCATGTTGTGCTCGGGAGCCGAGTTGTCGCTCTCCGAGGACCACGAGGGCATACTCGTCCTCGGACATACCGCCGGCTCTTCGGTCGAAGGCTACGGCCCCGAACCCGGAACGGCTCTTGTGGAGGCCCTGGGGATCGAGCCCGACGTGGTGTTCGACGTCGCTGTGGACGCCAACCGACCCGACGCAGCGTCCATGGCCGGCGTCGCACGCGACCTTGCGGCCCGCCTCCGTCTGCCGTTCGAGATCCCTGAGCCGTCGGCCGCTCTGTCCGACAGCGGTGTTCGGGTCGGTGACCTGGTCTCGCTCGAGGTCGTCGACCGTGACTTGTGTCCCCGCTTCACCGCCCGAATCATCACCGGGGTGCAGATCGCTCCGTCACCGACTTGGATCGCGCGTCGTTTGACTCTCGCCGGCATGAGGCCGATCAACAACGTTGTCGACGTCTCGAACTACGTCATGCTCGACTTGGGACAACCCACGCATCCGTACGACCTCGATCGGGTGAACGGAAGTGGGCTTAGGGTACGAGCGGCCAACCCTGGTGAAGAGTTGGTCACGCTCGACGGTGTGACCAGAAGGATGTCCGAGCGATCAGTCGGCCGTGAGGACGACATGCGCGACTGTCTTATCTGCGATGCCCGGGATAGTGCGATTGGAATCGCAGGAATAGTGGGTGGAGCCGACAGTGAGATCGCAGAGTCGACGACCAGGGTGCTTCTCGAGGCCGCGTACTTTGCACCGATGGCGATCGCTCGCAGCTCGAAGCGCCTTGGCCTGCGCACCGAGGCTTCCTCGAGGTTCGAGCGCGGGGTGGACCCAGAGGGAATCGACAGGGCTGCCGCCCGCTTCTGTGAGCTGCTCCGAATCAGCTCCCCAGCGGCAAGCATGGCTTCAGGGAGCCTCGACGTTCGTGGCGAGGTCCCAGCGCCTCGGCGAGTGCGAGTTCGTACCGAACGCGTGAACGCCTTGCTGGGCACAGAGCTCTCCGATACCGATATCACGCGATACCTCCTGCCCATCGGCTTTGGATGTGATCAGGAGGCTCCTGGGAACCTGACCGTGACCGTGCCGACGTTCAGACCCGACACCGAGCGTGAGATCGACGTCATCGAGGAGGTCGGGCGTCATCACGGGTATTCACTGCTTCCGCGGCGGCGAATCTTTCCCCCACAAGTCGGAGGACTTAGCCGCTACCAACGCGAGCGTCGCCTCGTCCGCGAGGTTCTGGCCGGCAGCGGATGCGACGAGGCTTGGACGCCGTCGCTGTTGGGCCCCGAGGACCACGAGCTTGCCGGACTGAGGATCAGCTCGGGCGACGCTGCGGAGCTTCGATTGGCAAACCCGCTGACGCCCGACGAATCGGTGCTTCGCAGGTCTCTCTTGCCCGGAATGCTGAAGGCGTTGGAGTTCAACGCCGCACGCCGCAACGGCTACCTCCGGCTCTTCGAGATCGGCAAAGTCTTCAAAGGGACCTCCGCTCATCGTATGGAGACCGCGTTTGCACACCGAGATGCTGCGGCATCTGTGATCGACGAGCGCGAGATGCTCGGTGTTCTCCTCGCAGATGAAGCCGACGACGCGAGCTCGGCAGTCCAAGTGTGGGACACGCTCGTCTCGGCACTCGGCTTGGAGGACGTGCAGCTGGTCACCACCGACACCTCGCAGTCCGAATACATCGCGCTGCCCGGTGGCCTGCACCCGACGCGCACCGCGTTGCTCGTGGTGGGCAAAGGGGAGCGGTCCACTCCATCTGTGGTCGAAGGAGAGGCCGGTGACGACGCCGGTCCGGCTGGTGGTCCGATCGGGCTGGTTGGTGAGGTCGATCCAACGGTCCTCGCTCGCTTCGGAGTCGACACCACCAATCAACGAGTCGGGTGGCTCGAGGTCGATATCGGGTTGCTTCTTCGGAAAGGTCCCCGAAAGCCCGACCTGGCCGCCCCGTTGAGTCGCTTCCCGTCGAGTGACATCGACCTCGCGTTCGTCTTGGACGAGTCTGTGCCGGCCGCCACTGTGTCCGCCACCCTGGAGGACGCGGCGGGTGAGCTTCTCGAGTCCCTCTCGTTGTTCGACGTCTACCGAGGTCCCGCGCTCCCCAAGGGCCAACGCAGCGTGGCGTGGCGCCTGCGTCTGTGCGCGCTTGACCACACTCTCACCGAACAGGAGATCGGCAAGGTGAGAGCCAGGTGCATCGAGGCGGTGAAGCGCGCCCACGGAGCCGAACTTCGCACCTGATCCTGGTCAACGGGCGATGTGACCCGTGAGGTGCCGCTGCGATACCGTCGATCGCTGTGGCCACCATCGCTCCCCCGGAGCAAGGCATGCCTCTGTTGCGGACAGTGGGCGGTCCCAGACGCCGCAGGTGGATCATCGCAGTTGCCGTGTTAGTGCTCGCAGCCGCCGGTGTCGGCGCGGGCTTGGGCCTTCGCCTCTCCGGGGGCCCGCCCGGGCCCCTTCCCGCGTCGCTCGGCGTCACCGAGAATCGGATCGTGCCTGCATCGGTGCTCGACATCCCCCTGGTCGACCAAGGCGGGCAAACCATGCCGCTCAGCGCGTTTCGGGGGAAGGTGGTGGTGCTCGCGTCGTTCTTGACTTCCTGTCAGGAGACCTGCCCGATCACGACAGGCGCCTACCTCGAGATGCAAAGAGCCCTGGACGCGGCAGGTGTGTCGAACAAGGTCGTGCTGATCGAGGCGAGCGTGGATCCGGGCCGTGACGTCCCAGAACGACTCGCTGCCTACTCGGGGATGGCCGGGACTTCCTGGCCGCTCCTCACAGCGTCGGCAGGGGAGCTGGAGCAGCTCTGGAAGTTCTTCGGCATCTACTTCCAACCTGTGTCGGAGGGAAATCCTCCAGGGATCGACTGGCAGACGGGTCAGCCCTACACCTACGACGTGAACCATTCCGACGGGTTCATCCTCCTCGACCGGAACTTGCACGAACGCTTCGTCACCGGAGCCGCACCCAACACTGGAGGGAAACTGCCGGCTAATTTGAAGAGGCTGCTCAGCGATGAAGGACGCCACGATCTGGCGGACCCCGGACAGGGGGCGTGGAACGTCGCCGACGGCCTCCAAGGTGTCGGGTGGCTGCTCGGACGGACGATTCCCTCGGCCCCTTCGGCCGGCTGAGGTAGAAGTCGATGATGTTGGCGGATTCCATCTCGCCCCCGATATCCGGCCACGTCCTTCTCACAGGGTGGCAGACCGACACATTGAGCCTCGTGGCACTGGCAATCGAGGTGCTGATCTGCGGCTGGTACGTGTGGTCGGCTTGGAGGCTGTCGAAGCGAGGACGAAGCTGGTCGCTCTGGCGGACAGCTTCGTTCATAGCCGGGACGGCCCTCATCATCGTCGCGGTTCAGTCAGGGTTGGCGGCATACGACGACCAAATATTCGAGTTGCACGTGATCCAGCACCTGCTGCTCATGAGCTTCGCTCCGCTACTGCTCGCGCTGGGAGCGCCCGTGACGCTGGCGCTGCAGGCTTCATCGAGGAGCACCCAGAAGGCCCTGCTGAAGGTGATTCACCACCCGGTGGTCGAGCTGATCACGAACCCGGTGTTCGTCGCAGTCGTCGCATACGGAACGATGCTCGTCTACTTCCTGAGCCCGTTCTACAACTTCTCACTCGAACACCCGCTGGTCCACGAGCTCACCCACCTGCACTTCCTCGTGTCGGGCTGCCTCTTCTGGTGGTTGGTCGTGGGGCTCGATCCCTCGCGGTGGCGGCTCTCTTACCCTGCGAAGCTCGGGTTCCTGGCGGCGGGCATTCCAATCAACGCAGTGCTCGGCATCGCCCTCACCGGCGCTCGCGTTTCGATCGCGCCGCACTTCCACTCCATCTCCGACACGCGCGCAGGCGGTTCCGTGCTTTGGATCGTCGGCGAGCTCGTGTCTGTCGTGGCGATGGCCATCGTCGTCTACCAGTGGATGCGCTACGAAGAACGCGAGGCGATCCGCGCCGACCGGCGACTCGATGCCGAGCAGGCGGCTCGGACAGGCTGACTAGGCGCCGGGCCCGATCTGAATCTCGAGCTCCAGCTCGCTCGCGAGCGAAAGCGTGCGAGGCCCGAGCCACGGCCCGATCCGTACCAAGTCCTCCAGGCTGAGGCTGTCCAGGAACGACCAGCCGACGAGCTCTTCGGCGTCCTCGGACTCTCGGGCTACCTGTTCGACCCCGGCGAGGCAGCGGGCCAATACCGGAAGCGATGGGGCAGGCCGCGAGATGAGCGAAGCGACGAAGTCGGCGAGCTCGCTGAAGGCAGCCGGCGCTCCGGGATCGCCGTCTGCATCCTCGACCATCTCGAGGAACCGGCCGAGGAACTCGGGGACCGCAGTCAAGACCGTCGTGACCTCGGGTGCCATCATCTCCACCCAAGGATATGAAACTACATGAAACGGAGTCAATAGGCATTGGCCGATGGCTTCGTTGCATGAGTATGCGTGTATACGTATACTCTTGCGGTCATGCGGGTCGGGATCGTGGGGGCTTCTGGTTTCACCGGAGTGGAGCTAATGCGGCTCTGCGCGTCCCACCGCGAGCTCGACGTCGTGGTCGCGGGGGCCGAGACCCAGGCCGGCCGCGCGGTGTGCGACCTCTACCCCTCGCTCTCGACCTCGTACCCGTCCCTCACATTCGCGAAGGTCACGGGGGACGAGCTTGCTGGCCTCGACGTCGTCTTCCTCGCGCTGCCGCACGGGGAGTCCCAAGCCTTGGTGCCGGAGCTGGTGGGCCGGATCGGGGTGCTCGTCGACTTGTCTGCCGACTTTCGGCTGCGGGACCCCGGCGCGTACCCGAGGTGGTACGGGCGGGACCACGCTTCGCCGGAGCTGCTGAAGAAGTTCGCCTACGGGATACCCGAGCTCTTCAGGGAGAATTTGAAAGGTGCGTCTCTGATAGCAGCTGCCGGCTGCTATCCGACCGCCGCCGGTCTGGCATTGGCACCCCTGGTGCGAGCAGGCGCTATCGAGGCGGCCGGCATCGTCGTCGACGCAGCGAGCGGAGTTTCGGGAGCAGGCCGCAAGCTGACCACCGAGACCCACTTCAACACGGTGGACGAGGACTTCACCGTGTACGGCTTGCTCGACCATCGGCATACGCCGGAGATCGAGCAGGTGATCGGGGCCGAAGTGTTGTTCACACCTCATCTGGCCCCGATGAACCGGGGGATCCTCGCCACCTGCTATGCCCGACCCAGTCGACAGGCAACGTCGTTCACCACCGAGGACGCACTCGGAGTGCTTCGCGACACTTACGACAGAGAGCCGTTCGTGGTCGTCTCCGAGAACGCTCCGTCGACCAAGGCGACCCTGGGCTCCAACTGCGCGCATCTCACGGTGCGGGTCGATCCGCGAACCGGCTGGGTGGTTTCGATCTGTGCGCTCGACAACCTGACCAAGGGTGCCTCGGGCCAGGCCGTGCAGTGCGCCAACCTCGCGCTCGGGATCGACGAGACGTCGGGCCTGCCGATGACGGGACTGTACCCATGAGCGTCACGGCTCCCTCCGGGTTCGTCGCGTCCGGTGTCGCTTGCGGGATAAAGGGTGACGGAGCTCTTGATCTTGCGCTCGTCGCAACCGAAGATGGCGGTGCCGTTCCCGCAGCGGGGGTCTTCACCTCCAATCGCGCTGCGGCGGCTCCGGTAGAGGTGAGCCGTGCTCACTTGGCCTCCAGCGGCGGGCTGGCATCGGCCGTGGTCGTCTCGAGCGGGAATGCCAACGCCGCGACCGGAGAACAGGGAGTCGCCGACGCCGAGAAGATTTGCACGCTGGCAGCGGGCGGACTCGGTGCGACCCCGTCGCAGGTCCTGCTCTGCCAAACGGGACTCATCGGTATCCCACTTCCGATGAACCAGATCGAGTCCGGGATAGGACCTCTGCTCGAGAGTCGAGCTGTCGGCGAGGGCGCCGCTCGACTCGCCGCAGAGGCCATGATGACCACCGACACTGTCCGAAAGGAGATCGTCGTCCCGGGGCCGGGCTTCGTCGTGGGTGGGATGGCGAAGGGGGCGGCGATGCTGTCACCGCACATGGTCCCTCCGCAAGGGGTTGCGCATGCGACCATGCTCGCCGTGCTCACCACCGACGCGCGCTGCGATCCTCGGGAGCTCGTATCTTCGCTGGCAAGCGCCGTCGACTCTTCGTTCAACCGGATGACAGTCGACGGCTGCACGTCGACGAACGACACCGTTCTGGTCCTCGCTAGCGGAGCGAGCGCGACTACGCCCGAGCCGGCAGATCTGAGGGCAGCTCTGGAAGAAGCGTGTTCGGTTCTCGCAGAGATGATGGCGGCCGATGCCGAGGGTGGTACCAAGGTAGTCAAGGTCACAGTGAACGGAGCCGTGTCGGTCGACGAAGCCCACAAGGCCGCTCGCAAGGTCGCCGAATCCTCCCTCGTGAAATGCTCGCTCAACGGGGAAGATCCCTATTGGGGGCGTGTGATGAGCGAGCTCGGGTCCTCAGGCGTCGCGTTCGAGCCTCCCCGGGTCCGTATCGCCTATGGGGGGATCATCGTCTGTGACGGCGGAGTTGCCTCCCCTCACGACGAGAAGGCGCTGCGCGAATACATGAAACAGTCCTCGCTCGAGATCTCGTGTGATCTCGGCCTAGGGCACGCGACCGCCATGATCACCACCTGTGACCTTGGCTACGGCTACATAGACGAGAACCGGACCACCTCGTGAACGACGTTCAAATGGCCGATGAAAAGGCCTCGGTCCTCGTCGAGGCTCTTCCATACATTCGGCGCTTCTGGGGAAAGGTCGTCGTCGTCAAGTACGGCGGCAACGCCCTGTTCGGGGATTCGCCGGCTTCCGAGCCGGGGCCGTCGGGGCCGGGGGCTTCCGGACCGGGCGTGTCGGGTGAAGCGAATGCCCTTGCTTCGTTCGCGCAGGACATCGTCCTCATGAGAACGGTCGGGATGCTGCCTGTGGTGGTGCACGGAGGCGGGCCGCAAATCGGCGAGTTGATGGCAAGGTTGGGCAAGGTTCCGGAATTCCGCGGAGGAATGAGGGTCACCGACGCCGAGACCTTGGAGATCGCGCGGATGGTCCTGGTCGGAAAGGTGAACAGAGAGATCGTCTCGGCGATGAACGTGCACGGCCCCCTCGCCGTGGGCCTTTCAGGCGAGGACGCGAACCTCCTGACCGCTGTGAGGCGTGCGGGAGATCTGGGTTTCGTCGGGGACGTCGAGGTCGTGGACCCTTCGATAATCGAGCGTTTGCTGGCTCAGGGTTTGATCCCCGTGGTCGCCACCGTCGCTGCTGACTCGACCGGACAGGCCTACAACATAAACGCTGACTCCGTTGCCGGTGCTCTCGCGGCAGCACTCGAGGCCGAGAAGCTCGTTTTCCTGACCGATACCGAGGGACTTCGGGCCGACCCCGGTGATCCCGCATCGCTGCTGCGCGTCGTGACTACCGAGAAGATCGACGAGATGGTGAGCTCGGGTGCCGCGACCGACGGGATGGTGCCAAAGGTGGAAGCCTGCGCGCGGGCTGTTCGCGCAGGTGTCGCGGGCGCGCACATCCTCGACGGCCGGGTTCCGCACGCCCTGCTCCTCGAGGTGTTCACCGACGAAGGGGTCGGCACGATGGTGAGAGCGCCGTCGGAGGAGGAAGTGGTTCTGTGACAGCTGCCAGAGGGGGCGGTGAGCCGGTCGCTGGGGCCTACCCCGTGAACGTCGATCGCAGCGCGTTGATGCACACGTATCCGGAGCCCCCAGTGACCTTCGTGAGAGGTGAGGGGACGATCCTCTGGGACACCGACGGGCGTCGCTACCTTGACTTCTTGAGCGGCCTCGCGGTGACGTCCCTCGGCCACGCCCACCCGGTGGTTGCCGAGGCCCTCGACCGCCAGGCGCGGACCCTCCTGCACGTGTCGAACCTCTTCGGCAATGTCGTCGCCCCCCAGGTTGCCGCGACCATCGATCGTTTGATCGGTGGGGGAGCCGAGCGGGCAGGAGGGCAGGTGTTCTTCTGTAACTCGGGTGCTGAAGCGAACGAGTGTGCGTTCAAGCTCGCGCGCAAGTGGGCGGGCCCGGGCCGCCACGTGGTACTGAGCGCCTGGGAATCGTTCCACGGCCGGACGTTGGCGACTTTGCACGCAACCGGACAGGCTGCCAAGCACGCTCCGTATGTCCCGCTACCCGAAGGCTTCGAGCACGTCGATTACGACGATCTCGACGCCATCGACACCGTCTGTGATTCGTCGCGGGTGGCAGCCGTGATCGTCGAGCCCATCCAAGGCGAAGCCGGAGTCGTGATGCCATCTTCGGACTACCTGAGAGGGCTTCGACGCCTCTGCACCGAGCGTGGCGTCCTTCTCATCGTGGACGAGGTACAGACCGGGCTCGCGCGCACCGGGCGTTGGTTCGGGTTCCAACACAACGGGATCGAGCCGGACGTCGTCACGATGGCCAAGGCGCTCGGAAACGGCGTGCCGATCGGCGCTTGCTGGGCGAGGACGGAGGTCGCTGCTGCGTTCGCACCTGGGGACCACGCCACCACGTTCGGAGGACAGCCTCTCGCCACCGCGGCGGCAAAGGCGACACTCGAGGTGATGGAAGAGGTCGATGCGCCCGGTTGCGCCGTTCGCGCCGGCGCCAAGCTGCGGGCGGGCCTGGAGGGAATCAGAGGAGTGCGGTCGGTTCGGGGCCAGGGACTGCTCCTCGGTATCGAGCTCGAGTCCGCGCCTGCGGCCGCAGTGTTCGACGCATCCTTGGAGCGCGGCCTCGTCGTAAATCCTCCTCGCCCCGACACGATTCGAATGGCCCCACCCCTGTTGGTGTCGGACGACGAGATCGAAGAAGCGTTGGCGATCTTCGCCGATGCGATGGCCGCCGCTCGACAAGGAGTACCCTGATGCTCTATTCGAGGTCCGGCGATTGCAGATACGGATCCGTGACGTGATGCCAAATCTCCTGGAGATCGACGACCTCTCGTGCGAAGAGCTCGAGAACGTCCTGGCACGCGCAAGCCTGCCGTCGGGCGAGCTGGATCAGGTGCTGTCGGGCAAAGGAGTCGCCCTCGTCTTCGAGAAGCCTTCGGCGCGCACACGCAATTCCTCAGAGCTTGCTGTGGCAGCACTTGGTGGTCACCCGGTGTACGTGCAGGGAGTGGAAGTTGGGATCGATGTGAGAGAAACCGCGGAGGATGTCGCGAGGACTCTCGCCTGTTACCACTCGGTGATCTGCGCACGGGTCATGGACCACCAGGTGCTCGTGAGGATGGTCGACGCACTCTCGGAAGCCGGGGTGGACGTGCCAGTGGTTAACCTGCTCTCAGATCTGGCTCATCCTTGCCAGGCGCTGGCAGACCTCCTCACGATTCGGGACGTGTTCGGCGACCTGGGCGGCCGCACGGTTGCGTACATAGGCGATGCGAACAACGTCTGGCGATCGCTGTCACTGGGTTCCGCGATGGTGGGTGTTCGTATGCGGATCGCCTCTCCTCAGGGTTACGGCCCGAACGCCGACGACGTCGAGCGCATCGTCCGCCTAGGAGGGGAGATCGAAGTTACCGACGATCCAGCAGAGGCCGCGTCGGGAGCCGACGTCCTGTACACCGACGTGTGGACGTCCATGGGTCAAGAAGAAGAGGTCGATGCACGTCGGAGGGCCTTCGAGGGATTCTCGGTCGACGACGAGCTGCTCGGGCGTGCGGATCCCGAAGCCATCGTGCTCCACTGCCTTCCTGCTCACCGCGGAGAGGAGATAGCTGCGAGCGTGATCGACGGCCCGAAGAGCCGCGTGTGGCTGCAAGCGGAGAACCGAATGCACTCAATGCGAGGGCTGCTCTCGTGGATCGCGGGGGAACGGTCTCGTGAGCCGGGCCGGACTGAGGGGGCGTCGTGAGCAGACTGGGCAAGACGCAACGCCAGCACCGTGTTACTCGTCTCTTGGAATCCCATGCGGTGACGAGCCAGGCGCAATTGGTGGCGCTGCTGGCAGAAGAAGGCGTGGAAGCGACACAGACCACGGTCTCGCGCGACCTCGAGGAGATCGGGGCGGTGAAGGTCCGCGTCGCTGGAGGTGAGACCGTGTACGCGCTTCCCGAGCTCCCCGTCCAGCAGATCGCGCCGTACGACCACCTGCGCAGGGTCCTCGGGGAATGGGTGGTGGAGGTCGCACACTCTGTGAACCTCGTTGTACTGCGCACTCCGCCGGGCTCTGCGCACGTCGTCGGGTCGGCGCTCGACCGAAGTGGGTTCGAAGGTGTCGTCGGCACCGTCGCCGGAGACGACACCGTCCTGGTGGTGGCTTCGGAGGAAGTCGGCGGGCTGGAGCTGGCCCGCCGGATCGGCGAGGTCGCCGGGGTGGCTCCTGACGAGCCTGTCGCAGCTACCCTCGGGTCGCACCCTGGGGTTCCCGATGGGGTTGTTTCTGATGGGGCTGTTTCGGGTGGAGCGGCTTTACGGGCACCTGGAAATGGAGCACGGTGATGGCAAAGCGAGTAGCCCTGGCCTACAGCGGTGGCCTGGACACCTCGGTCGCGGTCAAGTGGATTGCCGAGGAGCTCGGCGCCGAGGTCGTCGCGGTTGCAGTCGACGTCGGTCAAGGAGGCGACTTCGAGGCGGTCCGTCGCCGGGCGCTGGACGCGGGTGCGATCGAATCGGTGGTGATCGACGCTCGAAACGAGATGGCAGAGGACTTCGTGGTTCCCGCGATATTCGCTAACGCTCGCTACGAAGGTCGCTACCCACTGGTGTCGGCCTTGTCGAGACCGGTCATCGTAAGGCATCTCGTGGCTCAGGCCCGCTTGCACGGCGCGGATGCCGTTGCCCACGGCTGCACGGGAAAAGGCAACGACCAGGTGCGATTCGAGGTCGGCACGCGCGCTCTCGCTCCTGACCTCGAGATCCTGGCTCCCGCGAGGACTTGGGGCCTCACCCGCGCAGACTGCATCGACTACGCGGCTCGTCACTCGATTCCAGTCGAAGCCACGAAGGAGAAGCTCTATTCGATAGACGAGAATCTTTGGGGCAGGGCGATCGAATGCGGCGTCATCGAGAACCCCTGGGCGCGTCCACCAGAGGAGCCTTTTACTCTCACGCGCCCAACGCGTACCGACTCCAGAGAGATAACGATTGGTTTCGAGGCTGGGGTGCCTGTCACGCTCGACGGGTCGGGGATCCCGCTCGCCGACTTGATCGCCGAATTGAATGCGATCGTCGGCTCTTACGGTTGGGGCAGGATCGACATGGTGGAGAACCGCCGCGTTGGCATCAAGAGCCGCGAGGTATACGAATGTCCGGGTGCCCTGGCGCTGATAATGGCCCACTCCGACCTCGAGAGTCTCACTTTGGAACGCGACGTATCCCACGAGAAGACTCGCTTGGAGCCGCGATGGGCAGAGGTGGTATACGACGGATTGTGGTTCTCGCCGTTGCGAGAGGCCATCGACGCGTTCTTCGCCACCACTCAGCGGCACGTCACCGGGGAGGTGCGGTTGTCGCTGGCCGCACGGAGCTGTTCTGTGTCGGGGAGGCGAAGCCCTGTGTCGCTCTACGACTACGGCCTCGCGACCTATGACGCCGAGGACACCTTCAAGCATTCCGACGCTGAGGGTTTCGTGCGGCTTTGGGGCCAGGGAGTCGCCACATGGGCGGCGCGACAAGGCGGCGACGCGTCGCGCGCGGCGCTCGAGCCGAAAGCCGGCAGCTTCCACGACGAGGAGACCGAATGACGCTTTGGGAAGGCCGCCTCGGTGGTACCGCCGAAGAGGTGATGGCCTTCACCGCCAGCATCTCCTTCGACCGCAGATTGGCCGGTGACGATCTGGCTGGGTCCCGCGCTCATGTCAGGGGCCTCGGGCGAGCCGGTGTCCTCGATGGCGAGGAGGTCGGCATCCTCCTCGCCGCGCTCGAGCGGGTCGAAGAAGAGCTCGCCTCTGGCACGTTCTCGTTTCACTCGGAGGACGAGGACATCCACACCGCCGTCGAGAGGCGCGTCACCGAGATAGCCGGGGATGTCGGGGCGAAGTTGCATACGGGCCGAAGCCGGAACGACCAAGTGGCCACGGATCTTCGGCTGTGGACACGGCGAGAGCTGCTCGCTGTCGGAACGCGGGTGATCGCGTTGGAGGAGGTGCTGCACCGCAGGGCGATCGAGGTCGGTGATGCGTACTTGCCGGGCTACACCCATATGCAGCGTGCACAACCGGTCCTGCTCGCTCACCATCTGCTAGCCCATGGATGGGCACTCGCTCGAGACGTCGACAGGTTGCTGCACAGCGTGGACCGACTGGACGTCAGTCCGCTCGGAGCCGGAGCACTCGCCGGCTCCTCTCTTCCGCTGGATCCAGATGGTGTGGCACACGAACTGCACTTCGCGACCCGCTTCGAGAACTCGATCGACGTTGTCTCCGATCGCGACTTCGTCGTGGAGGCTCTGTTCGACATGGCTCTGCTGGGCGTGCATTTGTCACGTCTGGGGGAAGAGATCGTGCTTTGGTCGTGCGAGGAGTTCGGGTTCCTCGTCCTCGACGACGCCTATGCGACTGGAAGTTCGATGCTGCCGCAGAAGAAGAATCCGGATGTCGCCGAGCTTGCCAGGGGGAAAGCCGGCCGGTTGATCGGACATCTGACCGGCGTGCTCGCCACGCTCAAGGGCCTTCCCTTTGCTTACAACCGGGATCTCCAAGAAGGCAGCGAGCCTCTGTTCGACGCGGTCGATCAAGTCGCTGGGGCTCTCGTAGCTATGACCGGTCTTCTCTCCACTGCAACGTTCGTCACCGACAAGATGCGAGATGCCGCCTCTGGTCCGTACGCTGCAGCCGTGGACCTGGCCGAGTGGCTGGTGGGGCAAGGAATGCCGTTCCGTAAAGCGCACGAATTGGTCGGCGCGTTGGTGCGCGACTCGGTCCAGCGCGGCGTGCCTCTCGCCGAGCTGGTGCATTCACACCCGTCGTTGGGCTCCGAAGCGTTGAACCTCCTCGAGCCAGGGGTGGCGGTCACGAGGCGCACATCGCCCGGAGGCGCCGGGCCCAAGCCGCTCGCGGTGCAGCTGGAGCATTTTCGACAGCGCCTCGAGCTCGATTCGCAACGCCTCGCGCGAACGCTGGATCGAGTAGCCGGCGGGGGCGGAGCAGCTGGCACAGGTGGTCCGGGCGTGCACGAGGGTGGGAGCGGTTCAGGGCGTTCCAAGAAGCCTTCGGGTCAAGGTGGTGTCGGAGGATCGGGTGAAGGGAGTCGTTCGGGTTCGCGCTCGGCCCGGGGGTCCGGGACGCGCTCGGGCCAGGGACCGCGCGCAGGGGCGAGCCGCACCGGTAGATGACCCCACCTTCCGATGCATGGCAGGTCGTGCCGCGCTCGTTCTACGAGGGGGACCCCAGGGACGTCGGACCTGCTCTGTTGAACAAGCTGCTCGTCGGCCGCGGGCGAGTCGGGCGCATCGTCGAGGTGGAGGCGTACCTTGGGAAGCTGGATCCCGCGTCTCACGCTTACCGAGGCGAGACCAGGCGGAATGCGACGATGTTCGGACCCCCCGGCCGGCTCTACGTCTATTTCACCTACGGCATGCACTTTTGCGCGAACACTGTTTGTGGGCCGGAAGGAGTAGCCCAGGCGGTGCTCCTGCGAGCCCTCGCTCCCGTTTCGGGGATCGAGCTCATGCGGGCGGCGAGGCGGAACGGGAGCGAGGTGGCCCATCGGAACCTGGCAAGCGGGCCCGCCAAGCTCTGTCAGGCCTTCGAGATCGAGCGTGAGGCCGACGGCGCCGACCTGGTGAGGGGCGACAAAGACCTGGTGGTGGCAGACGACGGGGTACCTCCGCCCAGCCGGCCGGGGAATTCGGGTCGCGTGGGCGTCGCCAGCGCCGCCGAGGTACCCTGGAGATGGTGGTTGGAGGGGGATGTGAACGTCTCTCGGGGTGCGCCTAAACGAGCGTCCCGGAGCACCTTGTCTCTTTGACACCCGATGGGTTCACAGGTAGCATTGTTAGTTCCCCAGCACGGCAGTGCCGTCGCCGGGGGTCCGGCACCAACGCCTCTCGAGGTGAGTGCTGTGTCGCTCCTTGAAAACGGAACAGTGAGAGCCAAAAGCCAGTGCGGGCGATCGCACGGGGCGCCTCGGCGCGTCGAGCGGTCGAACCACAATTAAGCACTGTCACGGACAACAAAAACCGTGCTGTGTCAGCTTCAAAGTCGGAGAGGGGTCAGTCAGACCCGAACCGGCTCTCCAGATCGCCGTTTCGTTCGGGCTTGCCCGGAAGCGACGTAGATCTAGACGGAGAGTTTGATCCTGGCTCAGGACGAACGCTGGCGGCGTGCCTAACACATGCAAGTCGAACGAGGTCCATCCGGTGGCAACACCGGTGAAGACCGAGTGGCGAACGGGTGAGTAACACGTGAGCAACCTGCCCCGAAGACCGGGATAACCCCGGGAAACCGGAGCTAATACCGGATGTCCCCACCGGGTCACATGGCCTGGCGAGGAAATGGATTCCGCTTCGGGAGGGGCTCGCGGCCTATCAGCTTGTTGGTGGGGTAACGGCCCACCAAGGCTACGACGGGTAGCTGGTCTGAGAGGACGATCAGCCACACTGGGACTGAGACACGGCCCAGACTCCTACGGGAGGCAGCAGTGGGGAATCTTGCGCAA
>Ga0116216_10000738_pt1 | contig 24773 bp, 20 predicted proteins | sample Sb_taG_11_FD_89696 | JGI IMG/M metagenome (GOLD analysis project Ga0116216, IMG submission 89696) | Peat soil microbial communities from Weissenstadt, Germany - Sb_50d_3_AS metaG | ecosystem: Environmental > Terrestrial > Soil > Wetlands > Peat | place: Germany: Weissenstadt | collected 2010-09-21
CGGCCGGCTGCGCGGCATCGAGCAGTACTCCGCCAGCCGGATCCTGTTCACGCGCTTTGATTACACGACGGGCGACGCCGCGGGCCAGGACCTCACGGGCAAGGCGGCCGCCGCGGCGTGCGCCTGGATCACCTCCAACTACGAGGGCATCACGAACTTCTATCTGGAGTCGAACTTCGCAACCGACAAGAAGAGCTCGCAGGTCAACATCCTGCGCACCCGGGGCAAGCGCGTTGTCGCCGAGGCCACGATTCCCGTCGCCCTGATCGAGAAGCACATGCACGCGACCGGCGAGAGGCTGTTCCGAGCGCGGCAGGTGTCGAACCTCGGTGGCTTCATGTCCGGGGTCAACAACAACGGCGCCCACTCGGCCAACGGCATTGCCGCCGTGTTCATCGCCACCGGACAGGACGCAGCCAACGTCGCCGAGTCTTCCGCGGCACTCGGCTTCAGCGAGCTGCTCCCCAACGGCGACTACTACGGCTCGATCACGCTCCCGTCGCTGATCGTCGGCACCTACGGCGGCGGCACCGGGCTCGCCACCCAGCGCGAGTGCCTCGAGCTGCTAGGTTGCTACGGGACGGGGAAGGTCCGCAAGTTCGCCGAGATCGTCGCGGCCACGGTGCTCTGTGGCGAGCTCTCGCTCGGATCGGCGATCGTCGCCGAAGAATGGGTCACAGCGCACGACCTCTACGGCCGCAACCGGCCATAGCTCGCGGGCTGGCGCCATCAACCAGCGCGACCGGGCCCGTCCCGGCGGCCACTGCGGCAGGCCGGGCTCGCGCGCTCGGTGCGCGGCAGTGAGGTCAGCCGCTCCCTGTCGGCCTGGTCCTACTTTCCGTCGTCTGATCTGGCCAGCGACTTGCGTGCACTGTCCACAACCTTGCGGAGGAAGTCGGACTGCGTGTGCACCAGCCGCTCAGCCATCTCGAGGGCGGAGTCGGTGATCTCCTCCCTCTTGGACGGGGCTTCGCCGTGCGGCGGCAGCGCTTGGTCGACGGCATCGACGAACTTGCGCACCGCCTCGATCGCGGTGTGTTGAGCCGACTTAGCTGACTTGAGCACCTCCTCCGACAGTTCGGTGATCCGCTCGGCCACGCTCGTCCCCTCGTGCTCGCCATGGGACACGGGAGGCTTGCGAGTAGCGGCTGTTTTCTTTGCCGCTGGGCGGCGTTGGACTTTCGTGTCGGCAACACGGTCCCCAGCGCGCTCCCCCGCGGCCGCGCGACCGCGCGAGCTCAGCTCCACCGCCCACTCGAGGAGTCTCCGTTCCGACATCACCCAGGGCCTAACTCGACGACCACTGCCGCACAATCCGGGCTAGTATCGGACCCGGAGATGGCTCGAACAGCCGTACCGGTCAGCCGTCGGCTCCCCTTGCGGCGGGTTTCCGGCTGGTCGCTCGGGCACTGGCCGGACGGACCTCGAAGGACAAATGAGTCCTGAGCCCACAACGGATCCGGATTCCCCGGCGAGCAAGCAGGAGCTGATCTGATTTGGCGCGCCCCGCCTCGTCGAGGCGATCGTCGAGCGGGGCGGCGCTACGGGTCAGTCGAGCGGTGACGTCGAGGTCGCGATCAGGGACGTTTCTATCTCCGGCCACACTGGCGCGGCGCGGGATGCTCAATCCGCTGATTGACCGGCGGCGCAAGCGGGACGCGGCGCTGCCGCGCGATGGCGATGTCGAACGGCGTGCGTGGGCCGCGGCGGGTTGAGCCTGGAGGGCTTAGCCGTGCCTCTCATACCGTCGGTTCCCCGCCTGCCCGGGCTGCCGGATCCGCTGCGACGGGTGCACATCCCGCACGACCTCCAGCCGGTCACCGCGATCGGCCAGCAGGAGGAGGCCGACGGTGGCGGGATGAGCGGGGAGTCTGTGGAGCGCATCTGGGGCGCGGCCGTCGCCCTTTATCGAAGCGGAGTCCATCCCGCTGTGCAGGTGTGCGTGCGCCGCCGGGGCGCGGTCGTGCTCGACCGCGCGATCGGTCACGCCCGCGGCAACGGTCCTCGTGATGGAGCGGAGGTTGAAAAGCAACCCGCGACGCCGTCGACGCCGTTTTGTATCTATTCCGGCTCCAAGGCGGTCACGGCGTTCGTGGTCCACATGCTCCACGAGCGCGGGGCGCTGGACATCTCGGACCGCGTCTGCCAGCACATTCCCGAGTATGACCGTCACGGCAAGGGCGAGATCACGATCGCCCAGATGCTCGCGCACCGCGCCGGAGTACCCAATTTCCCGCGGGAGGGATTCGACCTCGACCGCGCGCTTGACCGCGAGTTCCGGGTCCGGGTCCTTTGCGACGCAAGGCCATTTGCCAAGCCGGGGAGGTTTCTCGCCTATCACGCCGTCTCGGGCGGATACATCCTGGGCGAGATCGTGCATCGGGTGACCGGCAAGGACATCCGCACGGTGCTCGCCGAGGAGATCCTCGACCCGCTGGGCTTTCGTTGGACCAACTACGGCATCGCACCCGAGGACGTCTCGCGGGTGGCGCTCAACTACGTGACCGGGCCGCCCACTGCGCCTCCGCTCTCGCAGCTGTTCTCGCGGGCGCTCGGACTCCCTTTCGACAAGCTGGTCGAGGCTAGCAACGACGAGCGCCTCCTGACCGCGATCGTCCCGTCCGCGAACGTGGTCACAACGGCCAACGAGCTCTCGCGCTTCTACGAGATCTTTCGCCGCGGGGGCGAGCTCGACGGCGTCCGGGTGATGAGGGCGGAGACCGTGCGCAATGCGATGGCCGAGCAGTCTCACTTGGAGGTCGACCTCTCGCTGGGATTCCCGACGCGGTTCGGGTACGGGCTCATGCTCGGTGCTCGACTGCTAAGCCTGTACGGGCGCGATACCCAGCACGCGTTCGGCCACCTCGGCTTCACGAACATGCTCGCCTGGGCCGACCCCGAGCGCGCGCTCGCCTGCGCGGTGATGACCAACGGCAAGCCGGTGCTCTACCCGGAGCTTCGGCGCTTCTACGGGCTGATGCAGCGCATAACCAGCGAGGGACCGAAGGTGCACGGATCGGAGATGGCCGTCTGGGATCCCCTCGCGGGACGACCGCGAAGCGGTGAATGAGGCGCGATCTCGACTACGACTGGGTCACCCCGTCACGCAGGGCGGCACCTTCACACTCAGCGCGGCGGGGTTCGCCCCAGGCGCGGCCCACCAGATCACGAGCACCACGTTGACGGGGGACGCCGACCACCTCAGCACCCTCCCGCACGCGGGCCGGTGTCTGCGTTGAGACGCGAATGGCCAGACGCTCGCTCCTGCTCCGCGCGACAGTGAGGAAGTCTTGGTCGGCGTCGCGCTGGCTCCCGGATAGGACGAATCTCAACAGCGCCGAGCAACTCGCCGATGCCCGGCCTACACCTAGGCAAGGCCGTCTCCGACGACGACTGTGACGCCCTCGCAACCCACGCTCGCAATCGCCTCCAATCAGACCGCGACGATCGCTGTCAGGACAGCCGGGCACCACTTCCCCTTTGTCGCCGAGGCGGCACTCTCGGCGAGGTCGCTGCTCTCCGCACGATCCGGCAGCGACCGCTTGGTCTGAACGATGCCTGTGCAGTCGGAAAGGAGGGCTGCACAAACAGGGCGGCGATCGGCGTGCTCGTCGCCACAAGCGCGCATCTCGATCGTGCCATCGGGCGGTCGCCGTCGCAATCGCCTGCGGCAGGGCCGTCGCTACCTGAAGGCACTCGTCCGGCCCCTGGACTTCCGCAGTTGCTTCGCCAGGGGAGAAGCAGCCTGCTTTGGGGCGCGCGTCTGCGTGCGGCGGCCCGGCGCGGGTCAGCGTCCTGGCCGGTGCGGCGGTCGCCTAGCCGCGGCGGTCAAACCTCGCCTACTAGGGGGTTTGTGCGCGTTCGAGCTCGACGGGGTCGTGCGAGCAGATCAGCGTCACCTCGTCGGCGTGGCTTCGGGCGAGCTCGCGCAGGCGTTCCTGGTTGGCGTGACGGAGCTTGCCGTCGGCCTGCACGATTGACTGGAAGGCGCGCAGCCCGGCCGGGCAGCGGCGCGGCGTCTCGACGTCGCCCCGGTTGAAGTACGCGTCCCCGCAGTGGAGCAGCCAGCGCTCGCCGTCGCGGACCGCGACCGCGTTGTGGCCGAGGCTGTGGCCGGGGAGCGGGATGATCAGGATCTCGACCGCGCTGTTGGGCAGGATCCGCACGCTCTCGAAGCCGAGCCACCGGTCGCCGCCGGGCTCGTGCGTGGCCCAGTTGGGGCCGTGGGCCCAGTGGGCCGTGCTCATGGCGTAGCGCCGGCGCTCGCGGCCGGGCGGGTTCTGCATCGTTTCGAGCTCGCGTGCCCACAGGTGGACCTGCGCCTGCGGGAAGTCCGGCAGCCCGCCGCCGTGGTCGATGTCGAGGTGGGTGAGCACGATGTGTCGGACGTCGGCGGGATCGAAGCCGTGCGACTTCACCTGCGCGATCGCGGTCTCGGCGCTGTCCAGGCGCGGGCGCGTGAGTGCCTTGAACAGCCCGTCCATCTCCTGGCGCTTGTTCACATCGCCGGCGCCGAACCCGGTGTCGACCAGCGTGATGCCATCGGGCGCCTCGATCAGCAGCACGTGGCAGACCAGCCTGCCGGGCCCGAGCAGGCTCCCCTCGCCGTTGATCATCCGCTGACCGCGCGGGCACATCGTCCCGCAATTGATGTGGTGGATGGGCAGGGCCACGGCGGCGCTGATCCTACGGCTTCGCGGGGTCGGGATGCTCCCCCACCGGCCAGCGCGCGTTGACGCGAGCCGGCCCATCCCTCGCCTTAACAAGACGGTCGGCGAGCCGGTCATCCCTGCGTCGCCAATCCGATCACGAGCTCCCAGTCGGCTCGACAGGCGAAAGCGATCGTGGACCACTCGCTCGCTTTTCCGCGCGTTGGGGGGCGCGTCACGCGATGGTTCAAGATTCCCGGGCGGCAATGGATGCAGGGCTGAGTGACCTGGCTGCCGACTGCGGGGCCGGCTGCTCAACCCCGGATCGGTCGACGCCCGATAGTCGTTGTTGAGCGCTCAGTCGATCAAGTCGCCGTACCGCGCAGTGCTTGCTGACTCTGCCGCGATGTTCGGGCTGGTCATGGACCCGGGCGACGGACTCGAGGTGCGCGCACACAGTTGTCACACCGAGGACGCGACGAGTCGGATACGTTCAGCATATGGGCGATACATACGACTTCGTGGTGATCGGCGGGGGTTCGGCGGGTGCGGTGATCGCGGCGCGGTTGTCGGAGGATCCGGGTTGCCGAGTGGCGCTGCTCGAGGCAGGCGATCGGCCGCCCGCGGCCGAGGCGATGCCGGCGGCGTGCGCGTCGCTCCAGGTGAATCCAGAAACCGACTGGATGTACACGGCTGACGCAGGCCGGGCGGGGCTGGGCTTGCGGGACGGCCGGATGATGGTCCCGCGCGGCAAGATGCTGGGCGGATCGTCGGGCATCAACTACATGGCCTATGTGCGCGGCCATCCGGGTGACTTCGATGCGTGGTCTGACGGTGGGGCGACCGGCTGGGGCTATGACGAGCTGCTGCCGTATTTTCGTAAGAGCGAGGGCCTGGCACCGAGTGGCGACATCGTCGTCGACTTCGAGGCGCACAACACCGAAGGGCCGCTCGGTGTCTCGGTCCGCGGCCCGGTGCTGCCGGGCGCACGCCAGTTCGTCGATGCCGCCGTGGCCGCCGGCATCCCGATGGGCGACTACAACGGCCGCGACCGCGAGGGTGAGCATGGCGTTGTCTCCCTGCTGCAGACCACGACCAGGGACGGCAAGCGCGCGAGCACGTACCACGCGTTCCTGGAGGGCGAAGCGGAGGGACGCGAGAACCTCGACGTCATCTGCCATGCGCAGGCGACCGGGCTCGTGCTCGAGGACGGTCCCGACGGACTCCGGGCGACGGGCGTTGAGTATCGGACCGCGGCGGGCGAGACGGCGGTCGTCAATGCCGCAAAGGAGATCGTGGTGAGCGCGGGGGCGGTTGGGTCGCCGCAACTCCTGCTGCTCTCGGGGATCGGCCCGAGGGACGAACTCGAGCCTCTCGGCATCACCTCCCGGCACAACGCACCCGACGTCGGCAAACACCTGCAGGACCACCTCCAGCTCGGGCTCGTGTTCCCGGCTCCGGGCATCGGCGTGTCGATGACGGAGGTCGGGATCTCGATGGGACCCGACGCCCTGCGCGCGCCCGCGGGACCGCTGCCAGCCGATCCTGCCGACGACGCCTCGCTGCCTCCCGAGCTGGAGGCGATCCGGGCCGAAGCCGAGCGCCGTGTCGCAGAGTGGGCGACAACCGGCCACGGCCTCGTGTCTTCGTCGCTGTATGAGGCGTGCGCGTGGTACTCGACCGGCCTTGGGGACGCGCACACCCATGACGCCCAGATCGGGTTCTTCATCTGCGGGTACAACCCCGACCTCTGGCGCGACTGCCTGCGAATGGACCCGACCGAGTTCTTCGACGACGCGGACGTCGCGCTCGGTCCCGACGCCGAGAACGTGATCGTGCTGGCCAACCCCGTGAAGCCCCATAGCCGCGGCGAGATCGTGCTCGCCAGCGCCGATCCGGCCGAGGCGCCCGACATCCGCATGAACTACTACAGCGACCCGCACGACCTCGACGTCATGGTGGCGGTCGTGCGAAAGGCGCTGGAGGTGGTCGACAACTGGCCGGGCACCGACGCGCTCGGCCCGATGTATGTGCCTACGGCGCTGGCCAAGGCCCACGACCACCAGCCTGGCGACAGGCCGAGCGACGAGCTGATCAGAGACATGGCCCGCCACTACTCGACAACCGTCTACCACCTGACCAGCACCTGCCGGATCGGCGACGTCGTCGACGCCCGACTCCGGGTCAATGGCGTGGCCGGCCTGCGGGTCGCCGACGCCTCGGTGATGCCCGATGTCATCAGCGGGAACACCAACGCCCCGGTGATCATGATCGGCGAGAAAGCCGCCGAGATGATCGCCGCGGACCACGGCCTCTCGCTCCGAGAGCACGTCGGCGCGAGCTAGCGCACGGTGCCGGCGCGACCGGCTGGATGCGCCGACCGGCGGCGCCAGAGGCTCGCCAGAATCCGCGCCGCCAAGCGAGCGCTGTCGCGACGACACATACAAGTCCGGACGCAAAGGCAGGACCGGTCGGGCCATTACGGAAGCAACCCGAGTTTCGCGACGAGCAGGTCTCGTTGCGTTTGCCTGTCGCCGATCCGCTCGCGCCGCGGCTTACGGACCCCGCGAGCCGTTTGTGGCAATGCGCTCGCCGACGCCAGCGGCGCCGAAGTAGCGGACGGTCGCCGAAGCGATGGCCGCATGGAAGGTCGCCGGACTGTGGAAGCGATCGTGCGCGGCGTCCGTGCAGAGCGTCGAATCGTCACATCAGGAATTGTCCCGAGGCACGTTCGCGGTGGCTTCTGTGTGGGTGGTAGGTTTGCGGCATGAAGGTGGTGCTGGTGCTTTCGGTCGAGGCCTTCCTGATCGGCGATCTCATCGGTGTCGTGTTTGCTTGCCCGCTGTGTCGCCGGTCCAGGTTCTGGCTTCGGTTCGCCGGGGTCGTGATTGCGATCGTGCTTCCAGCTCTCGTGGCGATCCTCGCGCCGCTTGGTGAGCAACCCGCAGGGATGCTGTTCTGGCTCGGGATCGTGTGGGGGATTCTGCTTATCGCGGGTTCGAGGTTTGTGCTCTTCCACGGATGGGGTCTCGACCCAGGACCTGGCGACGACGATGGTGAGGGACCGGGTCCCGGAGACAATCGGCCCACGCCGCCAGCGCCCATCGGTGGGATCCCGCTCCCCGACGCAGAACCTTCATTGACGCGTGTCCGCGACCATCGCCCGCCGCGGCACGCCCCGCGTCCTCGTCGGCCGACTCGCCCGCGGGAACGCCTCCCGTCCCGGCTTTGGCCGTTACGGCTGTGGCCGTCGTGGCGGCCTAGCTGAGTGCGCACCCGAGTTCGCGAGGTTCCGTAGTTCGTCGTAGAACCAGGGACCGCCGCTCCGTAGTGATCGTTGAGCGGAGAGGGAAGCCGTCGCCGCTTGGGGCGCGGTCGGGCTAACTCGACGAACGTGTCCCCGCTTACCTCGGGCGGTAGGAGAGCAGAACTCCCGCAGGCCGGGTTCTTTATGTGTAGACGTCGAGCATCTCGCCGAGGCCCGTCTTGTACGCGGGACCCCGCGGGAAAGCGTGAACGTGGCTGACGATCGCAATCCCGGCCCGACCAACATCCAGCCGACGTGCCGAAGCAATATGAGGCACCGTTACATCATGAACGACGAACGTGAGCTCAACGACGGCCAACGGAAAGTCCTGCGGCTCGTCCTCGAGTTTGTTCAGTCGAACATACAGTGGCCGAGCTACCGCTGGTTGAACCAGGTTGCGTTTGTTCAGCTCGGCTTGGAGTTCGATCCACTATACGAGAGCATGCCGTCCGGCTTCGTACTGCCCGATCCTCAGCGCCGGGCGGTCATGGTGCTGCCGCCTGACAATCCAATTTCGGTAACGCTACGAGCGGTCGTCATCCTGGGCGAGGACGATGCAATCAACGTATTCCTGGGCACGGTGCGAGAGCTTGGCAAGAAGGCCGCGAACTTCGTGCCGCCAGCCGACGGGCAGAGCGAGCTACGTGTGGACAGCGCCGATGTCGCGTCAGCCCTGGGTCTGCAGGTCGATGAGCCAGCTCGTGCTCGCGCGCGAGTTGATCATCAACAGTCTCTGGGAAATATGGGCGGGCTCTTCGCTCGGGGAGGACGGTGCCTGGACGATCTCATTGGTCCCAGAAAAGGCTCGGCGATACCAAGCCGTCAGCTCGGTTCATGACGTGCTCGAGATGCACGCACCGCTTGAGCCCGAGCGCATGGAGTGGGCGCGAGCCGTGGCCACACCCGACCCCGTGTTGGGTATCGAAGCTGTTGACGGGAGTGATCTGGTCGAGCCCAGCGATGTTCCGCATGAGGCCGTTTTTGTGGTCTACGGCCGAAACGATGCGGCGCGCGCCGCTATGTTCGAGTTCCTAGCCGCTTTGGGCCTAGAGCCGCTGACCTGGGAGAAGCTTCTGGCCACGACCGGTGAGGCCGCACCGTATGTCGGGGACGTGCTTACCGCGGGTTTCAGGGTGGCCCAAGCGGTGGTCGTCCTTTTGACGCCTGACGACGAAGCCCGGCTGAGGCTGTCGTTGCAGGTAACTCGCGATCCCATCTACGAGAAGGAACTAACCCCGCAGGCGAGGCCGAACGTGCTGTTCGAAGCCGGTATGGCGCTCGTGAGCCACCCAAAGCAGACGGTAATCGTCGAGTTAGGTCAATTGCGTCCATTTTCCGACGTTGCCGGTCGACACACGATTCGGATGAACGACAGCGTCGAGCAACGACAAGCGCTCGCAAGCCGGCTTCGGACTGCGGGATGCCCGATCGACCTGAGTGGTAACTGGCGGCATGCCGGCAACTTCGCCGTCGCGCTGGACGCAGCCACGGGCGGGGATGACCTCCAGGTGCAGCCATCGCCGGATCGGCCGCATTTTGCGCTCCAAGCGCAGCAAACCGCGCTGGAGCTTGACGGCAATCCGGTGACGCTACGTGTCGAGAACAAGGGCTTCTCAAATGTCTTCGAAGCAACGGTCGTTTCACTCCACGGTGGCCGTAACGCGAGCCCTCCGTGGTACGTGCGGTGGCGCAACTCGAGTGATAGGCAGCAGGAGATCCTGCACGACCATGATTGGGGTGCTCGAGGTTTGTCGGGACGACGCCACGGCCGGATTCGGCTCGGCTGATTGGACGCCTGGCTGGCGCTTTCTCTAACCAAGCGCCGACGCGCTGGTTACCCGACAACGATTCGATATCGCGGGCGCTCGCTACGGCGGGCCGATTAGGGCGACGGTCAAGGTCACGCCGCGGAGCAGCCCGGAATCGGCACTCACGAACACGCTATGCGTGTCGCTCTCAGAACGCGGCCGAGCGGCGGGATGGGACCGGTGGCGCGTTGAATCGTGAGGCGCATCGCGGCGCAGTCGCAAACTGGACCTCGCAGCGCTCGAGCGCTCCCCGCCTACGCGATGGATTCCACCTCCAGATCGGCGGAACTGGAGCAGCCACCCCGGCGCCGCTGCCGGTCGGCGCAGAGAGCGGCAGCCCAGCCGAGACTGCCGCGTGGGCGACGATGCGGAAGTGGGGTCGGTCGGCGCGATCACCCTGATTCGAGCGAACTGCTTGGGACGCGCGGACCGGCACGGGACAGTGCGGGGCAGGGTCTCATCGTCGTCGTTGGGCGTGAAGGAGCCACTCGATCGCACCCCGCGCACCCTGGACTGGCGAGCGCTCTGCGGCCCTCACCAGCCAGCCAGCGATTTTCAGGCCGTCGGCCGCGTGCCGGACCGCCGCGGCGATCACTCGATCATCCTCGGGCAGTGTTGCCAAGCCCAGCTCGTAGACCGGTTTGACCAGCGCGATCAGGTCGGCCGCCGGCGCGAAGTCCAGCACGACGAGCTGCGGCACCGCTGCCGCGAGCGACAGGTACGACAGGTCGATCGTCACCACATCAACCGGTTCGGGCACCAGTTCTGTGCGTAGCTGACCCAAGTTCGTCCGCTCGAGATTTATGACGCGCGGGTCCTGCTGCAACTCGCCGCGAAGCTGCCCATGTCCCGCGTCGACTGCGTACACACGTGCGGCGCCCGCTGCCAGGAGCACCTGAGTGAATCCGCCGGCGGCGGCGCCGACATCGAGTCCGACGCGCCGGTCGACATCGACACCGAAGGCCGAGAGCGCGTGCGCGAGCTTCGCAGCGCCACGCAACGGCTTTTGCGAGCGGACGGTGATCGCGTCGCTCCCGCTGACAAGCGAAGCCGGGTTGGTACGGGGAAAGCCGTTGACGAGAATCTCACCACCGGCGATCAACGCGCCAAGATCTCCCAGGCGCGGATGGCGGTGCGCGAGCTCGGCGATGAGCGTGCGCAGCCGTGGGCGTCTGTAGCCCATGAGGAGCCTCCTCTCGAAGTGGCGGTCGCGGAAGCAGCCGCCAGTGGAGGCCCTCGAGGCTTATGTCTTGTGCCCTACAGCTATCTGAAGCCCGTCACGCACGCAATGCTACGCCGCCAACAGTCAGCGGCTTCGACACCAACGGCCGGACAGGCCAGCCTGTCGGCTCCCGCTCTGAGTGCGGTATCCCGAGAAGCAGAAGCAGCCGTCTCACGGCCGCGTTGGCGACGAAGCAGGAATGACGAGCCTGGGCGCTGACCCTGCACGCGCTGATCGCAACGTGCAAAACCGGCGATCAGAGGGTCCGGAGAACTAACAGGGGGGAGCAGCCTCGCCGTCGCCATCAGCGGGCTGCTGTGCGTCCGCGTGGTCAGCTGTGCCGGCGTCGTCGGCAAGGAGCGCGGCGTGCGGAGCGCCCGACTGGACCTCCGCCTTGAGGCGGGCGATCTCGTCGTCGACGGCGCTCTTCGCGCCGAGCCGGTCGAGCTGGCGATCGACGTCGTCCTCGCCGGGGCCAAGCGCTGTCAGATCCTCGAAATACTGGGCCTTGATGACATCCTGCTTTGAGCGGAACTGCTCGATGTTCGCCCGCAGCTGCTTCTCGGACTCGATCAGCTTCCCCTGCTCTGACTCGAGCTGTGCGATCTGTTTGTCAAGCGAGCCAGCCTCGTGAACGGCCAGCTGCTTGCGCTCCAGCGCTGCGCGAGCAAGATCCTCACGTCCTGCGGACATCGCCTCGCGGGCCTGAGCGTCGAACTCGGCGCCCTGTTCACCGAGCTGCTGCTGGCGGAGCGCCAGCCGCTTCTTGGCGGTGACGATGTCGGCGATCCCCTTCTTGACGTTCTGGAGGTTCTCGACCTGGCGCTCATACGCAGCTCCGTCTTCGCCCAAAGCGGCTTGTGCCCGCGTGATTAACGACACGAGTTTCTGGCGTCGCTCGTCCAATTCGCGGCGTCGCTCGTCCAATTCGCGGAGCTCGCGCCTCGCGTCGGCGACAGCAGCCTGGAGCTCGGGACGGCTCGCTTCAAGGAGTTCGCTCAGCTTCGAGGCGGAACCCTCGCTCATCGAAGCAAGCGGCAGCGATGAGAGATCACCTCCCGAAAGCTACATGGCGGCTCGAACGACGAGCCGCGCGGCCTGCGCTCTGACCCCGATGTCGGACTTCTCCTGCAGGTCCCCGCGGGTCGGGAAGCGGAAGCCGTTGGATTGCGGCCCCTCGGGCGACGAAGCGGCAGTCTCGCTCGGACTTAGAACACGCTCCTCGCGGGTGGCGCTGAGAGCAGCGCCGACGGTGCTCCGATTGGCCCGGTGGGGTATCCATTTGAATCAGGCTCGTCGCCGATACCGTTCTGATCGGGGGCGCCGAAAGTCGGAAACCGCCGGACTCTGTGGAAGGCCCAACCACCGCTATGCCAGGCCGTGCTGGTATGCGTAGCGAACGGCCTGGGCGCGGTCGCGGGCGCCGGTCTTGTAGAAGATCCGGTTGATGTGGGTCTTGACCGTGGCGCCGCTGAGGAATAGCGCGTCTGCGATCTCGGCGTTCGACTGCCCGGCGGCGATCAGCTTGAGCACCTCGACCTCGCGCGGCGTGAGCTCGTCAGGGAGGTCCGGCGGCGATGCTGGGGCCGGGTCGGTGGCGGGCGTTGGCGGGGATTGATCGAGGACGGCGGTCACGAGTCGCTGCTGCACGGCGGGGTCGAGGTGCGTCTGGCCCGCGATGAGCGCCCTGATCGCGTGTTCGATTTCCTCGGCGGTCGCGTCCTTGGTTAGGTAGCCGCGCGCGCCGGCTTGTAGGGCTGGGAAGAGGAACTCGTCGTCGGCGTAGGTTGTCAGGACCAGCACGCGTGTGTCGGGGAGCGCGGCGAGGATTTGGCGGGTCGCCTCAGCTCCCTCGAGGCGCGGCATTCGCAGGTCCATCAGCACGATGTCGGGCTGCTCGGAGCGGGCGCGCTCGACTGCCTCGATTCCGTCGGCCGCGGTGGCAACGATCTCGACGTCGTCGATCAGGCCGAGCAGCATCGCCAGTCCATCGCGGACGACTGGCTGGTCGTCTGCGATCAGGACGCGGATTGTCATCCGGGCACCTCGATCTCGACCCGCCAGCCGTTTGCCGTCGGGCCGGCCCACAAGGTGCCGCTGGCCCGCTCGATCCGCTCACGGAGCCCCTCAAGTCCCCGGCCTCCGCCCATTCCCTCGCGGGCAGGGGTCGCCGAGAGTCCGTTGTCGACCGACAGCGTGGTGCGGTCGGGCTCGTAGCGCAGCGTGACCGTCGTGCACGCGCTCGGCGCGTAACGCGCGACGTTCGTCAGCGCTTCCTGTGCGCCCCGGTAGAGCGCGAGGCTCGGATCGACCGGGAGCGTCCGGGGCTCGCCTTCGATCCGTAGCGTGACATCGAGGTTCATGTCGGCGTGATAGCTCTTGATTAGCGACGGAAGGTGGGCGACCGTAGGTAGCGGGTCTCCGCGCAGTGTGCCGACGGCTTGGCGGGCGTTGGCGAGCCCGTCTTTGACGAGGTCGCTGGCGCGGTCGATCGCGTTGGTTAATGGCGGCTGAGCGTGCTCGCGTTCGGCGAGCTTCCGGGCGCCCTGTAGCTGGATCGCGGCGCCAGAGAGCGCGTGCGCGAGCACGTCGTGCAGCTCTGAGGCGATCCGGCCGCGTTCGGCGATCGCAGCCGCGCGGGCCTGCTCATCGCGCGCGTCCTCCAGCTGCGCCAGCAGGATCTCGGTCCGATCTTGGCTCTCCCGAGACTGCTTGAGGAACTGCGCGACGACACCGATCAGGACCGTCACGAGCGTCCCGGCCGCGACAGCGGACGACGAGCCCCCAGCCGCCGCGGTGAGCGCACCGAGCGCGATGGTCACCCCGCCACCGATCGCGACACCAGCGTTGAACGGCAGCCGCGTGATCGCCATGAACACCGCGGCGCCGGCCGCGAGCTCGGTCGCGCCCTTGAGCTGAAGTCCGGCGATCGCCACGCCGGCCGCGCCCATCACCGCGATCACGACTGCCTGCAGCTCGACGCTGCGCGCGGGAAAGCCGTCGCGGACCGCGACCACGAGCGTCACAGCGAAGACCAACAGCGCCAGCGTCACCGCGAGCCCCTTGCCGTGCAGTCCGGGGACCGGGTGGCTGTTGGCGCTGCCGAGCACCACCACGAGCAGCACCGCCCAGCCGAGCGGCCGCAGCGTCCCTCGCTGCCGATGCAAGCGCTCATACGCTCGCGCCCGAGCCTCCGCGACTCGCTCGCTCTCCGAGGCAGCCGCTCGCTGTGAACCGGTCACCGCCGCACGGACGATAGAACGACCACCGGCCCGCGAGTGCGGGCCGGTGGCGCCTGATCCGGGACGGTCGATCGTCATGCGACCGCGGCGATCGGAGCGCCACTTGACCGCATTGCGTTGCGGCCACGAAGCTGGACGATCGTAATCCGGGTGCCGACCTCGAGCAGCGCCATCAACACCAGCGCCACTGGCCACGCCGCGGCGCCGATCTGGTGAGCCATGCTGAAGCTCGCAACTGCGTGGCGCGCGCCGTTGTGGATCGCGAACACGAACAACATCCGCGAGCTGATCCCGGCGATCAGCAGCCCACCGGCGAGCCAGCCGACGCGTGCGACGGCGAGACCGTTCTCGCCCGCGCGGACGTGGGTGGCGAGACCGCTCGCGATACCGAGCGTGAGACCGACAGTCCCGAGCGCGCCGATCAGCACGAGGTCGCTGCCGGAGGTCGGGATCGAGCGCACGTAGATATGCGCGACATACGCGACGACGGCCAGCGGGAGCATGAAGCTGCGACGGTCGAGCTCTCGCTCGCGAGCCTGACGGAAGACGATCAGGACGAACACTGCATTGATGAGGTAATCAGTAATGGTCATAGGCGCCATGATCTGCTTCAGGCGGCCCCTTGTCGTCGGCCCGAGGGTTGAACCACAGGTTGATCTCAGACCTCAACCCGTGGGTTGAACGGCCCGTCGCCTCCACCGACTCGGCGAGACCACCGCTACCCGAACGACCCCAGGCCCGTCTGCGTGCGCCGTGACGGTGGCCATGAGATTCTCCCCATAGGCGGCCGTCGGAATTCCCCATGGGCGGCCGCTAATTCTCCCCAGTGGCGGCCATGAATCTCCCCGCCGGTTCTGTCCTGAGCGCCCGATATCCGGGCCCGCGTGTTGGCATTGCGACGCGGCTCGGAGGAGGGCACGTGAAGAAACCGGAGGAAGTGATGGAGATCTTGGAGGCGTATGACCTGGCGGGCACGCTGCGGGGCGCGGCGGCGTTGGCGGGGTGTGATCACAAGACGGTCGCGTACTGGGTTCGGATGCGCGATGAGGCGGGTGGGCTGCCGGTGGTTGAGCGCAAGCGGCCGGCGATGGAGCAGGTGTTCGCGGCGAAGATCGACGAGCTGGTCGACCGGTCGCGCGGCAGGATTCGGGCGGACGCGGCGCACGGCAGGCTGGTCGCGCTGGGCTATCAGGGGTCTGCGCGGACGACGCGGCGGTGGGTGGCTGAGTCCAAGCGCCGGTGGCGTCAACGCAACGGGCGAAGGACGCGGCCGTGGATCCCGGAGCCGGGGTTGTGGATGCAGTGGGACTATGGCGACGGGCCGAGGGTCGGGGACCGCTCGACGGTGTTGTTCTGTGCGTGGTTGGCGTGGTCGCGGTTTCGGGTGGTGCTGCCGTTGCGCGACAAGACGATGCCGAGCGTGGTGATGGGCCTGGATCGCGCGTTGAGGGTGTTCGGGGGTTGCCCGACTTATGCGCTCACCGACAACGAGAAGACCGTCAGCGTCGATCATGTGTGCGGGATCGCGGTCCGTAACCCGCAGATCGTTAGCGTGGCGCGTCATTACGGGTTGACGATCGCGACGTGCGTGCCGGCGGATCCCCAGTCGAAGGGTGGTTCGGAAGCGACAGTGCGGGTCGCGAAGGCGGATCTGGTCCCGACCGATCACAACCTCCGGGCGGCCTACGGATCGTTCGCGGAGTTGGAGGTGGCGTGCGAGGAGTTGATGGCCGAGGTGAACACACGTCCGCACCGCTCCACCCTTGAGCCGCCGGTGGGCCGCCTCGCCGAGGAGCACGAGTGGCTGCACCGGCTCCCTCGGTTGCCGCACACCGTCTGCTTCGGGGAGACCAGGAAGGTCAACTGGCAGGCGCTGATCAGCGTCGGTGGCGCGCTGTACTCGGTCCCGCACACGCTGATCGACGAGCGCGTGTGGGCGCGGACGGACGGGTCGGAGCTGATCGTCGTGCACGTCGACGGACACCAGGGTCCCAAGGAGGTGGCCCGGCATCGGCTGACGACGCCCGGTCGCCCGGCGATCGACGACGGGCACTATCCGCCTCGGCCGGCCGGCGCGCTGGAGCGCAAGCCCAGGGCCCGCTCAGCTGAGGAGCAGGCGTTCCTCGCGCTCGGGCCGGCTGCCGAGGCGTGGCTGATCAAGGCCGCGGCAGCCGGCGCGCAGCGGGTGCGGCGCAAGATGGCCGAGGCGGTCGACCTCGCCAAGCTGCACGGCACCGCGGAGATCGAACGCGCCCTGCGCACGTGCGCGAACGCCGGCCGGTTCGCCGACGGTGACCTCGCCGCGATCCTCGTCCATCAGCAGTCCAGCGGCGAGCTGATCCTGTTCCCGGCTCGCTCAGAGGAACGCTCGCTGCAGCGCTCGACTCGCAGCTGGGAGGGGTTCGGGCGATGAGCGACGGCTACAGCCAGATCACTGTGCACCTGGATCCGCAGAACGCGTTGTTGCCCGCGCCGATCTCGGTGATGTTCTTCGACTCGCCTGACCGCGGCTGGGATCAACTACCTCCAGTGTTCTGCCAGATCGACCCCCATCGCGCTCGCGAGTTCGCCCACGAACTGCTGTGGCGGGCCGACTACGCACAACGGCTCGCACGCGAGGAACGGGAGGCGGCACGATGACGGTCAAGCCACCCGCCCCACCGCCGCTGCCTGACGAGCTCGACCGGCTGCTGCGCCGCCTTCGCTTGCCCTATGTCCGCAGGGCGGCTCCGGAGGTGATCGCGAACGCGACCGCGCAACGCTGGGAGCACGCCGAGGTCCTGCGGGTCCTGCTCGCCGAAGAGGCCGCCGGGCGTGACCAGGCGACGATCCGGATGCGCCGCCGCGCTTCCGGGCTCCCGGCCGGCAAGACGTTCGACGCCTGGGAGCCGGACCGCTCGGCGATCCCACCAAAGACCCAGCACGCGCTCAGGACCTTGGAGTGGATCGACCGCGCCGAGGTCTTGGTGGTGTGCGGCCCGAGCGGGACCGGCAAAAGCCATCTGGTCGAAGCGCTCGGCCACCTCGCGATCGACAACGGCAAGACCGTCGCCTGGCACACGCTCGAGACGCTCGCGCAGCTGCTACGCCGCCACCGCGCCGACGACTCAGTCAACACAGCGATCGGAAAGCTGATCCGAGCCGACTTGGTCGTGATCGATGACGTCGGCCTGCTCCCGGTCTCCGCCGACGCCGCCGAAGCGCTGTTCCGAGTGATCGACGTCGCCTACGAGAAACGATCCATCGCGATCTCGTCCAACATCCACCCGTCCGGGTTCGACGAGCTGATGCCCAAGAGCCTCGCCACCGCGACCGTCGACCGACTACTTCACCACGCCCACGTCCTGATCACCGAAGGACAAGACAGCTACCGGCTCGCGCAAGCGACCGCCGGCAAGGGGGTGAAGCCCCTGGCCTGACCCGCTCTCACAGCCCTGTTGGTGGGGAGATTCGTGGCCACCAGCGGGGAGAAAAGATGGCCACCAGTGGGGAACTTCGTGGCCGCCAGTGGGGAGAAACCGATGGCCATTGACACGCCGGGCGTCCGAATACCGCGCGGGAGTGGAAGCAGGAGCCGCGCCCTGGCATCGGCCCGGCACCCGCCGCCGCCAGATGCGCGCCCCCTGGCAGCGGTTGCAAAGCGCCGCTCGGCTAAGGCATCAGCAGCCTGCTGACGATCGCTTCTCTCACCGGAGAACGTCGCATCCGCGCTTTCGCTCCGCCACGAAGGCAGTCGGCTGTAGGCGACTGGCCCGGGCGAGTGCAGGGCGAGCAGCGATGGTCCCGATGGCCTGCTCCTGGGCCTCAGCGCGCGCCTCTACCGCTTAACTGCAAAAAGCGTAGCGGCCCCCGGGGACGAACGTTGTCACAGCCAACTTATGCGGCGATGTGGCACGTGGTGCCGGCAGGCGCGACGAATCCCGCTCGGGAACTTCGACGTGACTCTCAAGGGTCTGGTGGTCGGTGATCACGGGGTGCCGCTTCCCATAGCGAGTCTGCACGATGTGCGGGGTAGCCTCGATCGCGTTGGCAACCTCATGCCACGGCGTCCGCAGATCGACTGCTTGCTGCGCGAGTTGATCCATACGTTGGTGGGCACGATGGACCTCAGCGAACGCCTTCCGCAGCTCATCGAGGATCGCCTTCTGCTCAGGAGTCAGGGGGTAGGGCGCGGGCATGATCGATCGTCCTTTTGCCGAGAGTTCTCGCCTAGCGTGCGGCCGTTGCGGAGTTGCGCGGACGATCGTATTCATCCGTGGACCCGTCCTCGGTCTGCGAGCGCTCAGAGACATAGGACTCGTCAGCCGTGCCGGCGCGGCGCGAGTGCATTGCCACGGGAGGACTCTCGGGCGCTGAAGTGTCTAGGGCGAGTGGAATGTCGCCGTAGCGCAAGCGCGCTCATCGCGGGCGGCCGACACGAAAGCAGTCGTGAGCGCGTGGCTCAGGCGGACGATCGCGATTAGCCCGTTGCACAACGTGTGGCGGAAGCCGATGGGCTGTCCCTATTCGCGGAGAGCGCGGCGAGGGGTGATTCGGTGTGCGGTTTGGCGCCGGGTGTTAGCGTTGGCGTGGGGTCGTAGATGCGGTTTCGGGTGTTGGGTTCCGTTGAGGTGTGGGCCGGCAAGTCTGGTTGGCGCTCGGCGGCCCGCGTCAGGTCGCGCTATTGGCGTTCTTTTTGGGTCGCCGCCCTCCGCGGAGACGCACACGATGCTGGACGCCTCTGGGCTGTAGCTGAAGCAGCGGAGACCCGCCTCGGGATGCGAATGCTAAGCGAGCGCCACTTGTACGAGCGGATCCTGACCCCCCTCCAGGACGATCAAGCCTTCCAAGCCGGCTACCAAGCCGGGCGCGACATCGAACTAGAGGAGGCGGTCCGCGAACTCCGCGAGCTGAACGAATCGCACTGAACCCCGGTACACCGCCGATGTCCGACGCGCGGCCAGGCGCCTCCCGCCGACCCTACCGCGACCGCTGACGACGGTCACTTCCGCCCGGATCGAGATCCAACAGTCTGGGCTGCGGCGTCGCTACGCGCTCATCCCAACGCCTCCGGTGAGTGTTGCTTCTCGATCGTTGCGGGAGGACGACTGTCTCGATAAGCACGAGGCAGATCGAAGCATCCCGATCCCCATCGTTTCGGGAATGCGGAGTAACTAGCGCGGTGGGCGCATCGGAGCTGAAGCGCCCGCCGCACCGTAACGAATGGTTGAACCAGGGGTCAGGCTATTCGACTATTCACGACGTCACGTACGTGCCAGAGAGATGCGCCCCGGCGACGTGGAGGGCGTCCGTCCCTGGCGTGCCGACGGGAATGGACGCGAACGCGCCGGTCGCGGTTTCCGCCGTCCAGCTGCCGGTGAAGTAGAACGGGTTTCCGTAGGAGAAGACAGGCGACGACAACGAGTTGCCAGGCGGCGGGCAGATACTTCCGTCTTCATCCAGGACCAGCGTGCTGCTGCTGGCATCACCGAGCGCGAACGTCACCGTTGCCTCGTAGGAGCCACAGTGTGTGCCTGGAGGCGGTGGCGTGTCCGTGATGGGGTTTAACGTCCAAGTCGCAGCGCCGTAGTTAGTTGTCGCACTGCCACATAGAACGGCGGTAGCGCACGGTTTGGGCTTCTGGGTGTGTCCCCCGACAGTGGCCTGGAACAACCCGGCCTGCGCGGACGCCCCTCCGGCGACCGCCAGGCTGGCCGCCAAGACGAGCGATACCACGATCACAGAGCGCACGATCGACCGTGGCGTCGAGGTACAAATGTTTGCGTGCATCAGGGAGTCCTCCTTTGTGGTGTGTGCGCTGGGCTCGTTCCGCAACAACGAGCACCTACGACGCTGATGCGCCGCACTAACAACTGGCTCACCATCAGATAACAACGACGCCAAGGCAAACTAGAAGCCCAGGAGTCAAGAGGCGGCGGCCGGCGCCCGCTGGACGTGGCGCTCAACGCTGATGTAACGACGCAACGAAACAGAGCCCTCCGGCCCGGTAGTCGATCTCAGACTGTCCAAGCGGGCTACACGCAATCGTGCGCCGGAGCCGCGCGCTCACGACCGCCTTCGTGTCGACTGCCCGCGATGAGCGCGCTTGCGCTTCAGACGCAGGAGTCGCCGGCCAAAACTGGATCGGCGTGGCGGCGCCCAATCTAGTCCGCCCGGAGGACCGGTGTGGGGGACGACGCCCCGACGCTTGCTTTCGCGATGCCGAGCCGCTTAGAAGATTGCCGCTTCGCAGGTTGAGGGATGGAGAGCAGTAGTCAGCCTCGGGGACGGCTGACTATTGGGCTGGCTCGATCATCTCACCCTCTGAGGTAGTGGCAGTTGCTCAGTTCGGCAGACGAATCCGCCGCAATGATTGTCCGCGCTCAACGCGCTTGCCGCAGGTCTTCGAGGTGGAGCGGGGTCGCCTTGCGGATCAGCTGCTGGGCTTCCTCGCTCGTGTCAGTAAGGATGCCGCGCCGGGCCATCCGTCGAGAGCGGGTCACGGCGTTCGGGGCGCTGGATCCCCAGTGGGTTCGAGAGCGGCTGGCCTCGCCTAGTCTTGCTCTGGTGACCTTGCGCCCGCGTACGTGTAGTTCGTTGGGGCCGGGTGACTTTGCTCTGACCCGAGGTACGCTGTGTCGGCACGATGAGATCGCGTGAGACCGAGGCTGTGGCGACGGCGGCCGCGAGGCCTGCGGCCGGCGCCCTCGCCGTGCCGCGGCTCGCTGCCCTGCAACCAGCCGCCGATCCGGGGCAGCGGGCGGAGGCGGCCCTCTGGCTCCAGCGGAAGATCGGCAACGAGGCGACCCGTCGTCTGGCGCGGCGGATCATTCCCGATGACCAGCCGAAGACGCCGTCTCTGACCGGGCTGCAGGCACCGCCGCGCAAGAGCTTCAACTCGCGCGAGGAGATGCTTGCGACCCTCACCGGCGGGGGCATCTGGACGGGCCCTGATCGCGCGGACATCTGGGCAGCGTTGCGCTGGCTCGACGCCCAATCGGTCGACGAGATCATCAGCGAGGCGAAGGCGCTCAACGCCGGCTTCGCGCTCGGCCTCGTCATCGACCAGGTCGGCGCCGTGCCGGATATCGACAACGAACGGCTCCGGGTCGTAGGGCTCGCCGTCCTGCAGGCGGGCTTCCTGTCGCGAGCGTCGTTCGAGATCCAGCATTCGGCGGCGCTCAACCGCCTGTCCGCCGACGACCGCAGCCACGTCCTGAACCTCGTCGGCCGCGAGGTCCCCGAGATCACCCAGATGCGGGCAACCGCCGGCTTCAAGGCACTCTCGCAGACGGAGCAGGATCAGCTCACGCTCTTGCTCGGCAGCGATCTCAGCTTCTCATGGTGGGAGCCAGCGAAGATGGCCACGCTGCTCGCCGACGCGACCAAGGACAAGACGAGCGCCGCGACGTTCCGGAAGTTCCTGCACGACCAGCCGGGTCTTCCGGGCGGCTCCTACTGGGGCACGAACGTCCTGAACGGCCTTGGCCCGGCTCAGCACCGGTACTCCGGCCCGGCTGATGCGAAAGGACACGCTTATCACTCGGGATCCGCCGACGCGAAGTCGTATCAGCTGACGATCGGCCGGCTGACGGGTGCAACATTCACATTCCCTGTGTTCGATCCGGTGACGAGGCCGGCGAGTCCGAAGGAGTTGCCGACGCTCGAGAACCTAGCCCTCGCGCTCAGCCGGGTTCCGCCCCCCGTCCTGGCGCTGATCAAGCGAATCGACCTCAACCCGGTGGCGAACCCCGACGACGCCAAGTGGGCGGCCGATCCCGGCTACGCCAAGGCCTCCGGCGGCACCTTCACGGGCTCGTACATGACCTGCGGTGCCGACGGAGTCGTCGATGTGTATCCGTCGACGACGGGCCACGCCCAATCGGTCGACGAGCTGAGCGCCGCGCTGCTGCACGAGAGCGGTCACGCCGAGTCGATCGGCCAGTGGGGCGATTCGGCGAACGACAAGCGGTGGGATCCATGGAAGGCGGCGATGAAGAGCGACCCGATCAGCGGCTCCAAGTACGCCCAGGCCTCGCCCGACGAAGACTTCGCCGAGACGTGGCTGCAATACCAGCAGGTCCGCGGCACGCCGCGAGAGTACGAGTTGCGCCGGCTCATGCCTGCACGCTTCGCGATCCTGAAGGTACTCGCTCCGTGACCGAGCACCCGGGCACGATCGAATACGTCGACGGCGCGACCGGGAAGATCCTGCACGTCGCCGACGCCGCCGATGTCGACGACGCGATCAGCTTCGCTCCGGGTGCCGACGGCACGCTGCAGCCTGTCACCCGGATCGTGATCACGACCGTCGGCGAACGACGCGAGGTTCGCCAACTCGCGGCGGACGGGGCCCTGTTACGCACGACCTTCCAGCGCGTCGCCTGATGGCCCCACGCATGCTGCGCCACGATGGCCTGCGACCCATCGGATAGTCACGTCCACCCACCGCTGCGAGGCGCTTGAACAGCCTCGGTCACGCGCCCCGCGGCGAAGACGATCCCGCAACATGCCGTCCTATTCGTCGCTCACCCGTGACCTCGCCCACCCGACGATGCAGCACTTCCAACTCGCGTGCCTTAGCAAAGCGTTGCCCTACCCGGAGATCTCGTGGTTCTCCAGCGTTCAGGTGGTCTGGCTGGGGCTCCGAGCGACCAGCCACCCGGTCACTAGACCCACCACGATCGCCGCGACCGGGAGCGGGCACCACCAATGCTCCCACAGTGCCCCGAAGCCATGAGCACTCTCGCGCCCGGACCAGAAGATGCCGACGACCACGAAAAGCGTCCCGACCGCGTAACCAACACGGCGCATACCGCGATTGTAGGAGTCGCCGGAGGTCCGTCAAGAGCTGTCGGAATCTCAGCTATGCGACGGCTGCGGACCGCCCTGAGTGGGTGTCCCGATGGGTCGGAAACCGGGTCCACCCGGACGATCGCATCCATCCGTCGCGGGGCTCAGTGCCAGCGATCGCCTTGGCGACAGAGCAGCCACGCCGAGCGTCGCGTTGGCGTGGCCCCAGCTGTCCGAGAGCGACGACACGCCGTGCCGGTTCCAGCCCCCGGATAACTGGTCCATTCCACAGAAAGCAAGGCGTCGAATCCCATCGACAAATCGAGGCTCAGCAGGCCGCAAGCCGCCTCTCAATGCGATCGTGCGCCGTGTTCCGCGTAGGCCGTCGGATCTGGGCTTTGCGCGGTTCAGCTCACGGCTCGCGATCGTCGAGTACGTGACGTCGGTTCGCTGCTGCTCAAGTATGCGGCGGAACCTGACACCGTCTTTCTTCGTACACCCAGTCGTCGATCTCGCACAGTGGGAAGGCCGCAGTCCTTCAGTTAGCGCTCTTGTAGGCGGCCGTCACAAGCGCGATGACATAACCGCCGAACGCGACGGCTAGAGCCTTGATCGTTCCTGGTGTCTGGTTCTGGTTCAGGACATAGGTGATCGCTACAGCGGATGCGACGATCGCGTAGACCCAGATGCCGAAGGTCTTCGGCCAGCTCGCCGAGCTGGTGCTCTTGGGCTCGAGCGAGAGGACCTGCCAGATCGTCGTGGCGGCCCTTTGTTTCGTCGTCTTGGCCTGGTCGATGGCCTGGCTGAGGTTGGTGTTCGTCGAGGAGTCCGGCGTCGTTGTCCCGATCTCGAGGGCAAAGGCGGACCCAAGGATCCCCGCGAGCGCCGCGGCCGCGGACACTAGGGAAGCGCCAAGCTTCGGAGCGGAACCTGCTCGAGCGGCTGTGATCTGCACGATGAAGTCGATGTACAGACCCGCGAACGTGAGGATCGCGCCGTAGAGCACCAACCCCTTGAGAGCGCAGAGGCCAGCGATCCGCGGGGCCGGCTCGTCGTGCGGAAGTGGACCAGTGAGAGCTTCTATTGCCACCGTAACCTCTCCATCCCAGGCGCTCGTCTTCGCGACAGCTTCGCCGAAGGACGCTCCAGGCTCGTGTGATCTTTGTCACCGGCGCGCTCTGGAGATGATGCCGCTGGCGGATGTGGAAGACGGTTGGGTAGCGGGCGATAAAGCCCTCGACGTCCATCGGCCGGGTTCGCTCAGTACGGCGGTGGCTTCGCTTTGGGGAGCTTGAACGTCTCGACCACCCAGCTGCCGGGCTCCTGTCCTTCCTCTTCGATCGTCGTGGCGACGAGCAATCGGCGTACCTAGCGACCCGCGCGGCTCCCGCACCGTCGCCCACGCGGCACTCAACGACACCGCCGCTCTTTCCACGAACCAGTAGCGCCGCCAGCGTGACCTCCTCAGGCGTGTACTCCAGCGGCGAGCCCTCGGCGAGCCCTTGCCGCATTCAGGTGCCACAGTCGTCATCGCCGACGATCGCTTCCGCCACGACGACGGCTCCAGGCCAGCGACCGCTTCGGCGACGCCTCAATCGCCAGACGCCGGCAGGTCTGTGAGGCGGTTCGTGGCATTTGGTCTGCGGTTCCGAAGCGGACGATCGCGACCCTGGCGTTTGAAGCCGTGCTGGCGACGCTCGCTCGGCTAGCGGTGCTTCATCAGTGGCTCCGGTCCTTTGCCGAAGTGTCCGGCGGATCGCGCGGACCGCGGCC
>Ga0116216_10000741_pt1 | contig 24685 bp, 22 predicted proteins | sample Sb_taG_11_FD_89696 | JGI IMG/M metagenome (GOLD analysis project Ga0116216, IMG submission 89696) | Peat soil microbial communities from Weissenstadt, Germany - Sb_50d_3_AS metaG | ecosystem: Environmental > Terrestrial > Soil > Wetlands > Peat | place: Germany: Weissenstadt | collected 2010-09-21
AGAACAGGCGTGACGAAGAGCGTGGTGCCGTGGAGGCTCACGAGGATCGCCGCGGCGGCGCCGAAAGTAAGACTTGCCAGCATCGACTGGGCGAGCGACAAATGCCGTTGCGCGATCGTGACAAAGAGGACGCTCATGATCATCAATAGCGCAGCTATCGGGCTTGGATTCCAAGCTCTGTTGTTGAGCTGGATGTCCACATTGGAAAAGCTCCACCACAGGCCCGCAGCCGCGGCGAGCAGCACGCGCCGGTCGGGCGGTGCAGATTCAAGCAGCATGTAGACGAGATACATCACGAGGACGACCGAGCACACCGATAAGAGCGCGTTCGGCATCGCTTGGAAAATCGGGTTCGGACCGAATATGGACGACGGCAAGAGCAGATAATAGTACAGGGGTGGCAGCCCGAAGGGCTGGTGCAGAGGTTGCGGACCGAACGCAGGCCAGACACCGTGCCACATGGCGAGCACGCGCCCCGCATCGACCGCCTGATCGTATCGAAAGTCGGTATAGGCAAGCGTGCTGAGCGGCCTCGTGATCGCGGCGACGATCACGGCGAGGACCGCAATCGCCAGCGACGTCGAGGAGGTCCGTGTTCGTGGCAGCCCAAGAGCGGTCGCCATCATTGCGGGTTACGCCCTTGCGCCCTGCTGTGCGCTCACGAGCCGCAGTTGCAATAGGCTCTCCCCGCCCATAGCCAACGCTGCGAGCACGATGGGGTACAACGGCGCCTCAAACACTCTGGGCAGCGCCGAGGCGCTGGGATCGAGGAAGAGCGGAGCGAGGCCCGCGAGCGCCGCACCGATGAGCACCGCGCTTTCGCTGCGCCGAATCTGCCATACGAGTGCGACAAGCGCGACCACCGGAAGCATGTTGAGGATCTGGCGTTTGAGCTCCATGACGATGCCGCTGGTCACAGCGTGGCGATACCATGACGATAGCGGCTCGTCGGGGCGCGCGGATCCTGCTCGGACCGCCAAGCCGTGGGCTATCTCGAGTTCCTTTTCGATCCCCGCGCCATGCACGAGTTCGTACCAGACGACGTTGACGGCTGCGACGCCTCCCAAAGCAATCGCCAGCGACAAGCTGCGTTTCGTAGCCTCAGCATCGCGCCGGACGCGCGCGCCCACGAAGGCGCCTGCCACCGCGCCGATGGGTAGGAAGATCGCTTGGCGCGTGAAGAGCAAGAGCAATGTCGCGATGCAAAACGCCACAAGCCAGGCAACGAGCGGAGTCTGCATGTAATGCAGGACGCAGGCCAGCGCGCCGATCCATAAGGCGAGCGCCAACATGTCGGTGACATCGGACTCCGCCAGCACGAGGATCAGGGGACTGATCGCAAAGAGCACTGTCCCCGCGGCGGCCACCCAGGGTCGAGCGAGCGCCAGCAGCAACCAATACATCAGCAGCACAGCGACAACGTATGCGGCAAGCGACACATCCGTGAGCGCCGCAAGCCCCCGGTATCGGTAGAGCAGCGATGCCATCCATGGATAAAGCACGCGCGTGCGAAAGATCGGGCCGGGCACCGGCGGAGCATGGGCGACGTCGACGGTCAAGTACTCCCGATATCGCGCGATACGACCGATAGGCTTTTGGATATAGAAGGCTTCCGCTCGCGCCAGCGCATCGGCAGGCGAGAGGCCCGCATCCTGCATCGCTATGCGCGAGCATTGAAAGCCGTCCGGTGTCCATTGGGAGTTTCGCGAGACCACCAAAATCGCAGACACAAAAGCCATGAGGACGACCGGTATAAGCCAGAGCGCCTTGTTGGACATCGCTGCCCACTTCGTAGCTGAAAAGACAAAGCCTCGTCTGACGACCATAGCGGCCGAGGACCTTCGCACGTGCGTGCAGTACCGTATCAAAACTCTCGCCTTAGGCCGGTTCACCTCCGGTCGCCGGTTGATGGAACGTTCTTCGCAACAAGGTCACAATGCACGAGATACAAACGCCGCCAACCGCTCTCACCGTTCGCGCGGCGCGTGCGCGCGTCGAGTGGCTCTTGCGTGGTAAGGTAGGGCGTGGCAGGTTCACCAAACGCGACGCTCACTACGACCCGCGACGTGGGCAGGTGACGATCGGCATCTGGCTCGTGGACCGCACGGCGGCCGAGTACACATCAAGCGCGTGGCCCATCCGTCGGGCGACGCTCCATTGGCGGCGCTATGACATCGTCGTCGACAAGACCCTCAACTACGAATTCCAGATCGACCGGGAGGTGCCGTTCGCAAACTTCACGGCAGCGGGTTTCCTCCAAAACGCGCTGACGTTCGATTTCGGAGACGACATGCATATCACGGTTGGCATCAGTGAAGTCGCGCTGACCTGCGGGCGCACCGATGCGGTCCGCACCGACTGGGGCGTCAAAGGCTGGACCTTCGCCATCGGTGCGAAGGCGCCCAGCGCCGCGGCGCGAGGTTGAAGAAGAAGATGAAACGATCGATCGTCTGCCTAGCGTTCGTGCTCGCAGCCTTGGCGCTGTCAGCCGGGTGCACCAAGGTCGGCACGAGCACGGGCACAGGCATCCACGGCAATCCCTGGACCGTGCATGGCCTGCTGCGCTGGGCCGGCGTCTCAGAGCCCGACAACATGAACCCGCTCTTGGGCGAGCAGCAGATCGAGGTCGATCTCTCGATGTTCTGGGCCGGCTATCTCTTCAATTGGGACGACCGCAATGAGTTCGTCCCCGAGTTGGCCACTGAGGTGCCCACCACTGCGAACGGTGGTATCAGCCGCGACGGCCTGGCCTTCACCTATCATCTGCGCAAAGGCGTGAAGTGGCAGGACGGCGCGCCCTTCTCTGCAGACGACGTCATCTTCACCTGGCAAGCGGTGATGAATCCGGCCAACAACGTGCAGACGCGCACCGGCTACGATCTGATCACCGCAATCGACAAGAAGGACGACTACACGATCGTCGTCCACCTCAAGAAGCGTTGGGCGCCGTTTGTCAACAGCTTTTTCACCATGTCCTCGACGCCCTATCCCATCCTCCCCAAGCATTTGCTCGGGCAATATGCCGACATCAATCACGTGGGCTACAACATCAAGCCGGTAGGCACTGGACCTTTCATCGTCCAGGAATATCAGAAGGGGACGATCATCCGCATGACGGCGAACCCGAACTACTGGCGCGGCGCTCCTAAGCTCAAAGAAGTCGACTATCAGATCATCCCCGACGAGACCACGATTTTGACCCAGCTGCGTTCGCACGAGATCGACATGGAGTACAACGCGCCGTCTTCGCAGACGCCAAGCTTCACAGAGCTGACCGGGTATCACATCTATCTCACGCCCTTCACCCAATATCGTGAGATCGGCCTCAACAACACCAACCCGATATTGAGCGACGTGCGCGTACGTCAAGCGCTTGCCTTTGCGATCGATCAGCAAGAGCTGATCGATACGGTCAGCCACGGCGTCAATATGAAAGGCGACACAGACCAGCCGCCGTTCTTATGGGCCCACAACAGCGGCGTCAAGCAGTACCCTCACGACGTCGCACAAGCCGGCAAGCTGCTGGACGCAGCAGGGTGGAAACTCGGAAGCGACGGCTACCGCTACAAGAACGGCGAAAAGCTGGAGCTTGGGATGTCCGGAGCGACCGGTTCGGCAGAGACGCGTAACGTCGAGACGATCGTGCAGCGTCAGTGGCAGCTAGTCGGCGTCCAGGGCGACATCAAGAACTACATCACGCCGCTGTTCTTCGCGAGCCTGCAAGCCGGCGGCATCCTGCAGACCGGCAAGTACGACACCGCGTTCTACTCGTGGATCAACGGCATCGATCCAGACGATTCGACGCTCTTCATGTGCGATCAGTTCCCGCCCAATGGGCAGAACTCGATACGTTTCTGCAACCACGATCTCGACGCGGCGGAACAGGTCGCGATGACGGAATACGATCAGGACAAGCGCAAGGCGGCGTATGACACGATCCAATCCATCCTCGCGGATCAGGAGCCGCTCGTCATCATCTGGTACGTGCGCCGCCAGGATATCCTCAACAGCGACCTGCGCAACTACAAACCGGCGCATGCGGTGACGACGTTCTGGAACACGTGGGAATGGGAATTGTGACGCGCCGTATGCTTGCGGCCGCCGTCATGGCGGCCGTTCTCGTTTCGGGCTGCTCGCGCGTCTCAACCGGCACGGGTGCCGCGCACGGGCCGACTCGCGGGATCCCCGGCGTGGTACGCATCGTGGGCATCGGTAGCATGGACAACCCGAACCCCGAGCTCTCGGCGCAGATCGCCGCCGTTGACGTGGCCATGCTGTGGGGTGGTTGGTTCTTCATCGTCAACGACAAAGGTGGGCTCGAGCCGGATCTCGCGACCGAGGAGCCGACGCTGCGCAACGGCGGTATCAGCAAAGACGGCCTCACCATCCGCTACCACCTGCGCCACGGCGTGCAGTGGCAAGACGGCCAGCCATTCACCGCTCGTGACGCGATCTTCACCTGGCACGCCATCATGAACCCGGCGAACAACATCCTCAGCCGCACGGGATACGACGTCATCGCGTCGATGGAGGCGCCGGACCCCTACACGCTCGTCGTGCATCTGAAACACCCCTACAGCCCCGCGGTCGCATCGTTTTTCTCGATGAGCGGCGTCGCGATGTGCGTGCTGCCCGAGCACCTGCTGGGCGGCATGCACGACATCAACCACGCCGCCTACAACAGCAAGCCGGTCGGCACCGGACCGTTCATCGTCGAGCAATACGATCCGCAGTCCGGATTTGTCTTGACGGCGAACCCGCACTATTGGCGCGGAGCTCCCAAACTCAAAGAGATCCGCGTCATGCTCGTCGCCGATGAGAACACGAGAGCCGTCATGATGCGCACCGGGGAGGCCGACCTCTATTACGACCCGGCGAGCCGCATGGTGCCGGAGCTGCGGACGATTCCGGGGACGCGCGTGCTGCGCACGCCGTTCAACGAGTTCTGGTATCTCAGCTTCAACCTCAATCACCCGCCGCTCGACGACATCCGGGTGCGCCGTGCCATCGCGATGGCGATCGACAAGCAATACGTCGTCAACACGATCCTGCATGGAGCTGCGATCCCGGCGCAGAGCGATCAGCCCGCGTTCTCGTGGGCGCACGATCCCACGCTGCACGCACCGCCGTACGACCCTGTTGCTGCGGGCCGACTGCTCGACAGCGCCGGCTGGCGCCTTGGCCCCGACGGCTATCGCCACAAGGCCGGCAAGCTGCTCGAGCTGACCTACTCATATAGCACGAACGCTGGCGACGCCGTGCGCTACGGACCGCTGTTCCAAAGCACGATGAAGCAACTGGGGATCGCCATCAACGTGAAAGGCTATCCCGACGCCATCTACTACGAATCCAAGCCGGCCGGTGGCATCCTCTACAACGGGCGCTTCGACATCGCGTTCGAAGGCTGGATCGCGGGCGTGGATCCCGACGATCGAACGCTGTGGGCGTGTGACCAGCAGCCACCAGACGGATTCAACTCGAGCTTGCTATGCGATCCACGTGTCGACGCACAAGAGAACATCGCGACCACGTCCTACGACCGCAGCACGCGGAGGGCGGCATACTTCCGGATCCAGCGCTTGCTCAACGAAGATCTGCCCGCCGTCTTCCTGTACTGGGACCTGCGCAACGACGATATCCGCGACGGTTTCACCGGTTATCGTCCAGCTCCCGATGTGACGGAGTTCTGGAACAGTTGGGAATGGAACACCTAAGACTGCAAGGGAAAGCCGGGCGCGACGGTGGAGGTGATGCTAACCCCCAGATGGGTTTGACAAGCCGGCAACACCGGCGTTAGGAGTGGCGTATGAGTTGGATCTCGTGGATCGTGGTTGGCATCATAGCCGGATTCCTCGGCAGGATGGTGGTCAAAGGTGAAGGTCCAGGCGGCATCCTGGGTGACTTGATCATCGGCGTCGTCGGCGCGATCGTCGGCGGTTGGGTCTATAACCTGTTCGGGCACGTCGGAGCCACCGGCATCAACATACCCAGCATCATCTGTGCATTCATCGGGGCCGTGATCTTGCTCCTCATCCTGCGAGCCATCGGCGGCAGGAAGACATAGGCCATAGCGCTTGCGCGCAGGCTCACGAGGCGGAATCGCATAGCGCGGTTCCGCCTTATCGTTTGCGGCAAAGAACTTGCCGCTGCGACGAAGAACCCGCACGCGTGCAGACGCTCTTCGTCAACGCCCACGTCACGACGCTCGATCCCCAGCATCGCAGCGCTCGCTGCGTCGTCGTCAGCGACGGCGTCATCGAGCAGGTGCTGGACGCGCGTCCGCGGGGCCTCGGCGCGACGAAGATCATCGATTGCCATGGCGGAGAGATCGTCCCTGGTTTCCACGACTGTCACCTGCATCTGACCGCGACGGGTCTGCTGAGCGGCGAGCGCGATCTCGGCCGGTGCCCCGACGTGCCATCCATGCTCGCTCGTGTGGCACGGCTCGCCGCCGCAGACGACCGCATCTACGCGGGCAACATCGATGAGAGCGCGACACAGGACCGCCGCTTGCCGACGCGCCACGAGCTCGACGTCGCGTCGGGCGGCAAACCTGCCTTGCTGAGCAGGGTCGACGGCCACTCCTGCGTCGCCAATTCAGCGGCATTATCCGAGCTCGGGGTCGACCTCACCGCGCAGGGCGTCGTGCGCGACGAGCAGGGCGAGCCCACCGGCGTGCTGCGCGGACCGATCAGCTACGCGGCCCAATATGACTTCGTCCACAGCTTGCCCGCCGCGACCCTGCGCCGCGCGGATCGCGTCGCCGCCGAAGCAGCGCTCGCCGCAGGGATCACCACCGTGCACAACGTCATCGAGGGCGATGCTTCCTATGAGGAGCTGGCGGAGATCTACATCGATAACGGCGTGCTGCCCGTCCACATCATCTCCAAGTCGTGCACGACAAGCGTGGCCAAAGCCAAGCGGCTGGGTGGCAGGCTGTTCGGTGGCGACATCTTCGTGGACGGTTCGATCGGATCGCGCACCGCTGCGCTCGGGGAGCGCTATGCCGACGGCGACGGCCGAGGCCTCCTCTACCTCAGCCGCGAGCAGCTCGCGGAATTGTTCGCCGAGGCGGCCGAGGCTGGTCTGTCACTCGGCGTCCATGCCATCGGCGACGACGCCATCGAGCAGGCGATCGCCGCATGGGAGACCGTGCAGCGCGCTCGCGGTCCGCTCGAGGGCATCCGTCCATCGATCGATCATTTCGAGATCGCCCGTCCGGACCAGATCGCGCGGGCGGCGCGCCTTGGGCTGCTGCTGTCCATGCAGCCGGCTTTCGATCATCTGTGGGGCGGAGTTCAAGGCATGTACGAACAGCGGCTTGGCGCGGCGCGATCGACGAGCATGAATCTGTTCAAGACGGCCAAACGCAGCGGCTGCACGGTCTGCGGCGGGTCGGATAGTCCCGTCACCAAGATGTCCGCGTTGCTCGGCATCCACAGCTTGGTCAACCACCACGTTCCGGACGAGCGCTTCTCAGTAGAGGAGGCTGTGCGTGCATATACCGCCGATGCGGCAAAGCTCTCATTCGGCGAGGATCGCTGCGGACGCGTGCGCGAAGGGCTCGCGGCGGATCTCACCGTCCTCGAGAAGCGATTGGACGAGGTCTCCTCAAGCTCCATCAAGGACGTGCGCGTCATGATGACTGTCGTAGACGGCGACATCCGCTATTCCGCCCTCTAAGCGAGCCAGCTCGGCCGCTCGCATTCGAAGGAAACACCTATGAGCGTATCGCTTCAGCCCGTCCGCCCGATCTCGCTTGCCGCCATCGAAGCGGCGCGTGCGCGCATCGCCGGCATCATCGTGCGCACGCCGCTCGTACGGCTCGAACTCGGCCCGGGCCAGCCCGATATACGCCTGAAACTGGAGAACCTGCAGCCCATCAACGCGTATAAGCTGCGCGGCGCGGCCAATGCGGTCGCCATGCTGACGGACGACGAGCGCCGGCGCGGCGTCTGGACGATCAGCGCGGGCAATGCGGGCCAGGGCGTGGCCTATGCGGCACGTCGTGCGGGCGTTCCCTGCGTGGTCGTCGCCATCGAAACCGCTCCGGCCTCGAAGCTCGAACGGATGCGCGCGCTCGGCGCTCGCGTGGTCCCCGCTCCGTACGAGGTCTGCTGGAAAGCGCTTGAGGAACGAGCCTATCCCGGCGTTGAGGGGACGTTCATCCATCCCTTCGACGATGATAACTTCATCGCCGGACACGCGACCATGGGGCTTGAGATCCTGGAGGATGCTCCTGACGTCAGCGCGGTCATCGCCGCTATCGGCGGCGGCGGCCTCATCACCGGCGTGGCCAGCGCGATCAAAGCGAAAAACCCTCATGTGAAAGTCTTTGGCGCCGAACCGGAGACGGCGGCTCCAGCCTCGCTGTCGTTCGCAGCCGGGTCACCGCAGGTCTTCACCGATTGGAAAGCGACGTTCGTGGACGGCGCGGGTGGTCAGAGCGTCTTCCCGCGTATGTGGGAGCGGATGAAGCCGGTGGTCGATGGGGTCATCGTCGTCACGCTTGACCAGACGCGCGCTGCGATGCGGATCTTAGCGGACAAGACGCGGATCATCTCTGAGGGCGCCGGCGCGCTCGCGCTTGCCGCAGCGCTCACCGGGAAAGCAGGCAGCGGGCCGATCGTCGCCATCGTCTCGGGGGGGAACATCGACCTCGCCAAGTTCGCAGAGCTGATATTAGCCTAAGCGGCCAAGGTGGTCGAGGGCGGTATAGATCGACGCCACCTGGCTCTGCGCGCGAACATGGCGGCCGCGAACTTGGTCGAGCACGTGGTCGAGCGGTACGAGCACCGTGTCGACGTCTTCGGTAGCCTCAGGGCGAGCTTTGCCTTCGGGCACCGCGTCACGTGCGATGAAGAGCGAGAAGCATCCCGTTGAGCTCGTTGGATCGGTCGTGAACTCGGCCACTGGCTCGAAGTCAGGCGCGGTGAAGCCGGTCTCTTCCTCTAACTCGCGCCGCGCGCAGGTGACCGCGTCTTCATCCGGCTCGAGCATCCCGGCGGGCAGCTCGAGCACGAAATCGCCGATGCCATGCTTGTACTGGCGCGTGAAGACGACGTCATCCCGCGGCGTGATGGCAAAGGTGACGGAAAAGCCAGCGTGCTCGCGCACGTAGTACGATTCGACGACCGTCCCGTCGGGCAGGCGGCAGGAGTCGCGGCGCAGCCGGTACCAGGGTGAATCAAGCACGTATTCCGACGAGATGATCTCCCACTTGCGCTTGGCCATGGCATCCTGTGAGTTCGTGGACACGCCCTGTCCGGGCCTCCGGCAGCGGTGCCAACCGTTTGGCGCGCGCAAACGTACAAGGAGTGAGCGGCATCCGTTCGCCCTGCGGGAGCCGCTCGTTTTCTGCCGGTCCCGATACGGTCGTGGCGGCACGCCACCGCCTGGCCCGGCCCCTCGGGCCAGCCGATATCTATCTATAAGAAGATATGGCAACACCGCTCATCGAGGTCGATCGCCTGAGCAAGCGCTTTGGATCGACGGTCGCCGTCAACTCCATTTCGTTCGCAGTCGACCCCGGGGAGATCTTCGGATTCCTGGGGCCGAACGGCGCAGGCAAGACCACCACCATCAAAATGCTCACCGGCCTCGCCCAACCGAGCGCGGGGCGGGCGCGCCTGGCGGGTTTCGACATCGTCCGCCAACCGCTGCAGGCCAAACGCCTCTTCGGCTACGTGCCGGACGAGCCGCACGTCTACGCCAAGCTCACGGCCCGGGAGTTCTTGGACTTCGTCGGTGACGTCTACGGCATGAGCCCGGCGAAAAAGGTCAGGCGCACCGCGGAGCTGCTCGAGCTCTTCGACCTGGCCGCGGACGCCGACGGCCTGCTCGGCGGTTTCTCGCATGGCATGAAGCAGAAGATCATGTTGTGTTCGGCCCTGCTGCACGAGCCCAAGATCTACATCCTGGACGAGCCCACGGTCGGGCTCGACCCGCGCAGCGCCAAACTCTTGAAGAACATCTTGCGCGAGATCGCGGCCTGCGAGGGCGCCATCTTCATGTCGACGCACATCATGGAGATCGCACAAGCGTTGTGCGATCGCATCGCCATCATCGATCGCGGGCATATCGTGGCGATCGGCACGGTCGATGAGCTGCGCCGCAGTCGCGGCAACGACACGCTCGAGGACGTCTTCCTCGGGCTCACCGGCACGCCCGAAGAGCGGCGCCTGGCAGAGATCATTTGATGTCCGCGACCGGAGCCGTGCTCACGCGCCGGTCGAGCATCGCCGAAATGCTCTTCCTCAGCGTACACATCGTGCGTCAGCGCGCGCTGGCCGCGCGTCGCGACTGGTCGAGCCGCGTGCTCTATGTGGTCGCCATCAGCGCCGGCAGCGTGCTGTTCTTCCTGATCCTGGGTGGTACGTATGTGGGAGCGCGAGCGCTCGTCGACGCTCACGCCTGGCGCCTGTTGTGGAGCATTCCGGGCTGGGCGTTTCTCGTCTACCTCTTCACGGATATCTTCATCGCTTTCGGCCAAGCGCTGGGCGATCTCTATCTGGCATCCGATATGCCTGGGCTCTTGACCATGCCGCTACGCACGTCGTCGATCGTCGTGGCCAAGTTCGTCGGTGGCGTCATCCAGAACGAGATCTACGTCGCGACCTTCCTCGTGCCGTTCGTGATCGGCTATTTCCTCGGCACGGGAACGCCCTGGTGGGCGTATCCCATAGCTCTTGCGGGCGTCGCGATCTTCCCCGCCGTGCTGTATGCGGTGCTCGCCGCCGTCACCATCCTGGCGCTTCGTTTCATCCCGTCGAATCAGGCCAAGGAAGCGTTGTGGCTCTTGGGCGCGATCGTGCCCACGGTGTTCTGGGTGGCGAGCTTCTCAGGGATCGCACGGGCGCACGGCGATATCTCGACCTTGCAACTGCCTGCACCGGCGAACTTCTTGCCCAGCACCTGGATCGGCAACGTGGTGACGCAGCTCTCCATGCGTCAAGTGGACGAGGCGCTGGTCTGGTTCGGCTTTTTGGTCTTCGCGACGCTCGTCGTCTGCCCGGCCGCGCTGGCCTTCATCTCTCAGAGCTTCAGCCAAGGGTGGAGCGAGTCCATCACGGTGGTGCGGCGGCCTCCGTCGAAGCGCCCGCAGCGTCTGCTGAGCGCCAAGCCCTGGGTGGCGCTCTTCCGCAAGGACGCATGGACGCTCATCCGCACACCACAGCTATGGTTCAGCCACATCACCTCGCTCGGCTTTGTCGGCTACCTGCTCGTGGGGCACAAGGTGCAGACGCCGCTTTTGCCGTTGACCATACAGCTCGCGATGGTCCAGATCGGCTTCGTCGCCATTCTCGCCGGCCTCAACCCGGGCATGACCGCGCTCTCTCTCGAGCACGGCTCCGTATGGATACTGCGGGCTATGCCGCTGGCCTCACCCGACATCCTGCGCGACAAGTTCCTCATCGCATGGGGCCAGACCGCGATCGTCATCTGCTTCGGTGCAGCGGCCCTAGCATATGGTTATGGGTTTGGCCTGTTCGGCACGCTCGCATGCGTCAGCTTCGCTATCTTGATGTCGCTCTGCTCGGTGGGCTTCGGACTGGTCTTCGACACGACGTTCCCGTCGTTCACCTGGGATAATCCCAACGCCATCAATCGAGGCGTGAGAATGATCATCCCGTTCTTGGCGGGCGTCGCCACGCTCGCGCTGTGCGCGGGATTCCTCGGCGCGACGCGCGTGCTCGCGCATGGCGTATCGGGGGTCATCGCGGGCTTGTGCGCCTGCGCGGGCGTCACGGCGCTCGTCCTCTCCGGTACCCTGCGCAAGTCGCTCGCCGACATCACCGCGCTCGAGGTCTAGCCGCGGCCGACAGCGTCGCGGCGCCCATGCCGACCTGGCAGCATGACAGAGGGGATGCTCGCAGCGAGCCTAAGTAAGGGATATGTTCGCCGGCTCCCCGATGTACATGCTCCACACGATGAACCTCAACCAGGACGGCAAGCCGCCCCGGCGCATCGATTGGCGGCGCATCGCGCAGTACTTCCTCCCGTACTGGCGCTACGTCGCGCTCATCGTCGTCGCCATCCTCGTTACGAGCTCGCTCGGCCAGCTGCCGCCGCTCTTCACGAAATGGATTATCGACGGCGCCATCGCCGGCAAGAACCTCCATCAGCTCGTGCTCTTGGTCGTAGGCATGGCTCTCTCGGCGCTCGTCGCGAGCGGGATCGGCGCCTGGCAGGGGTATCTCAATGCCTACGTCGGCGAAGGCATCATGCGCGACATCCGCAATGCGCTTGTGCGCCATCTGCATGGCATGTCGCTGGCATTCTTCACGTCGACCAAGACGGGCGAGATCATGAACCGCGTCTCGAACGACGTCGACGCCATCGACAACGTGGTGACAGGGACGCTCGTCACCATCGTCACCAACGTGGCGGTGATCGTCACCACGGTGATCGCCATCTTCTTGCTCGACTGGAGACTGGCGCTGCTGTCGCTCGCGGTTGTTCCGCTCATGGTGATACCGCTCGCGCCGGTGGGCCGCGCCATGTACCGCATCCGCAAACGCACGCGCGAGCAACGCGATCGCATCGAAGGGCTGCTCCAAGAGACGCTCTCGCTCTCCGGCATCACGCTGATGAAATCGTTCGTGCGCGAGCGGCAAGAGGCTGCGCGCTTCAACGAGGCGGGCACCGAGCTCATGCATCTCGAGGTCAGGCTCGCGATGGTCGGCCGCTGGTTCATCGCGCTCGTCGGCGCGCTCATCGTCGTCGGCCCAGCAATCGTGTGGCTGGGCGGCGGATGGCTCGCGATCACCTCCGGGCTAGGGGTGGGCACGATCGTCGCGTTCGTGGCGTATCTGGCGCGCCTATACGGTCCGGCCTCTGCCCTCATCGGCGTGCAGGTGCAGCTCGTCAGCGCCTTCGCGGTGTTCGAGCGCATCTTCGACTATCTCGACATGACGCCGGAAGCGCCGCAGCGCCCCGACGCGATCGATCTGAAAGCAGCGCGCGGGGAGATCGTTTTCGACAACGTCCACTTCAGCTACGTGCCCGACCGTATCGTCCTCGATGGCATATCGTTTTGCGCCGGGCCGGGAGAGCTTGCGGCCTTCGTCGGCCCGAGCGGCGCCGGCAAGACGACGATCATGCAGCTCGTGCCGCGCTTTTACGATCCGCAAGACGGGCGCGTGCTGGTCGACGGCCACGACATCAGGGACCTGACCATCGAGTCGTTGCGGCGCAACATCGGCGTCGTGACGCAAGAGACGTATCTCTTCCATGCGACGATCGCAGAGAACCTACGCTACGGCAATCCGACCGCGACTGATGTGCAGCTGCTCGAGGCATGCAAAGCGGCGAATATCTATGACGTCATCGCGGACCTGCCGGATGGATTGCAGACGATCGTGGGCGAGCGCGGGCACAAACTTTCAGGCGGCGAGCGTCAGCGTCTGGCGATCGCCCGCGTTTTGCTGAAAGACCCGCGCATCCTCATCTTGGACGAGGCGACGAGCTCGCTCGACTCAACGTCCGAACGGCTCATCAAAGACGCGCTGGTGCCGCTCATGCGAGGCCGCACGAGCCTGGTAGTGGCTCACCGTCTGTCGACCATCCTTCGTGCCGACGTCATCAACGTGGTGGACGACGGCCGCATCGTCGAATCGGGAAAACACGCAGAACTTCTCGCGCGCGGTGGCCTGTATGCGTCGCTCTACACCGCCCAGTTCTTCTCCGGCGAAGATCAGCTCGACGCGCTCTCCCTCACATAAGGCAGGGTGGCGATCGGCGTTATGCCGACCGCCAGCCCTCGGGTTCGAGCGAATGTCCAGCATCGAGCAGGAAGTACCCGAGCGCGCGAAGCGCCCGTGCCACTCGGACGCGGCTAGAGACCCGCTTGCCACGCGAGCGCGGCGCCCGCGAGCGGGTGCCGAGCCGTGCTCGAGCAGCATCGGCGAGCAGCTCCTTGTTCCGCTGCGATGCAGTTTCGCCTATCGACCACTGGTGCACGTGTATCACCTCGCTTTCGTGTGTCGGCACCGGTTAGTAGAAGCCTATCAGGTCGCGCCTGCGAGGCGCTATCCGGATGAAGCCGTTAAAAATGACATCGTCGTCGAATGTCGAGTAGTAGAAGAGGCCCTCGCTCTGCGAGGGCCTCACGCTCTGGGGCGAAGCGGACGTGCGTTACGTCGCTTCGGAGAGGGGAGCCTCGCAAAGACTTGTGGCCGCGTCGCGCAGCGCGAGCATGACGAAACGAGAAGCCGAAACGCATCGTGCTGCAGTATCGATCATGAATGGCCTCTCCTTTCTGTCTGGTTAACGGACCTAAAGGTCCGTTGCTTCCGTTGCTTCAGTGTACAGAGAGGGATTTTATCACGGCGTCCGGTGTGATGTCAACCGGCGCAGGTGCTGCACGTAAGGCGCTGTGAATCAAAAGCCATCTATAAGTGAGGTTGTGCGAGAGGCAGATGACTGGCCCAAGCGGCATACGCATCCGACTCGGCCGTCCAGAGGAGCGTCTGGCGCTGGAAGACATGCAGCGCCGAGCCAGCTTGCAATCGGAAGAATACCGCGACGCCTTACTGGCGCAACCGGATCTGATCCAACTGCCTTTGACGCAGCTTGAGGAACAGAGAGTTCGCGTCGCCGAGATCGATGGCATACCAGTCGGGTTTTCGGTGATGCTGCCGCTCGGTGCCGGCATCTTCGAGCTCGATGGCTTATTCGTCGAACCCAGCCGCTGGCGTTCGGGTATCGGCCGGGCCTTGATGAACGACGCAGTGGATCTCGCGCGCCGCAGCAATGGGAGCGCGATCGAGGTGACAGCCAATCCACGCGCCGAGGGATTTTATCTCACATTCGGCTTCGTCCGCACGGGTCGCGCGCAGACGCAGCTAGGACATGCCGATCGGATGCGTTACATCGTGGACAAGCGATCGGCCTAATCCTACCCTAGCGCTTGAAAAGGCGCTTGCAGCCGCGCAACGAACAGGGGCACCATGGCACACGAACTGCCGAGTCCTCAAGAAACCATCGGTCTCACCAGCCAAGCGAAGAACCTTCAAGCGCGCATCGTCACGCAACAGGGTGATATCATCTTCACGTTCTTCCCCGATGACGCGCCGCTCACGGTGGCGTCGTTCATCAAGCTCGCGCGTAATGGGTTCTACGATGGGCTGACCTTCCACCGCGTCGAGCCCGGCTTCGTCATCCAGGGCGGCTGCCCGCTCGGCACGGGCACGGGTGGTCCTGGCTATCGGCTGAAAGCAGAGTTCAACGACCGTCTGCACGACGCCGGCGCCGTGGCGATGGCCCGTTCGCAATCGCCTGATTCGGCCGGATCTCAATTCTACGTCTGCCTCGAGGACGCGCACTTTTTGGATCACAATTACACAGTCTTCGGGCGGGTGACGTCTGGTCTCGACGTCGCTCGGCGCATCAAGGTGGGCGACGTGATGAAGGTCGTCATCGAGCCGGTTACAGCCTGACACAAAGGGCCTCATGCTGCGCCGGCCAAGCAAAAGCCATCGTCAAGCGACGACAAACGGCACAGGCACCCGCAGGGCTTGCCCGCACGCCGTCTAAGGCCCGGCCGAAACGTTCGAGGGTGCTGTACATCCCTCGTCTCTAGCGCCAACGGGTAGAAAATACCGACCATGATACTGGACCATGACGTGGTCGTGCTCGGAGCTGGCCTCGCCGGCATGCGCGCTGCGCTCGAAGCGGCCCGCAGCGGCGTCAATGTCGCCGTCGTCTCGAAAGTCCACCCGGTCCGCAGCCACTCCGGCGCGGCACAGGGCGGCATCAACGCGGCGCTGGGGGCCGGCGATTCGTGGGAGATCCACGCCTTCGACACGATCAAGGGCAGCGACTATTTAGCCGATCAAGACGCAGTCGAGGTGATGACGAGCGAGGCGCCCCAGGACATCATCGAACTCGAGCACATGGGCGTCATCTTCTACCGCAATGAAGAAGGCAAACTCGGCACGCGCGCGTTCGGCGGCGCCTCGAAAGCGCGTACCTATTTCGTCGGCGACATCACGGGTCAGGCGCTGCTTTACACGCTCTACGATCAGATCCTCAAAGCCGGCGTCAAGGTCTATGAGGAGTGGTTTGCGACCGGGCTCTACATGGCGGGAAGCACCTGCCGCGGCGTCGTCTGCATCGATATGATGACCGGCGAGCTCAACCTGTTGCGCGCCAAAGCGGTCATCGTGGCCAGCGGCGGTATGGGCCGCGTCTACGAACCGAGCACGAACGCGCTCATCTGCACGGGCGACGGCGTCGCCCTCGCCTACCGCGCCGGTGCGCCGCTCATGGACATGGAGATGGTGCAATACCATCCCACCACGCTCAAGGGCTCGGGCTTCCTCATGACCGAGGCGGCGCGCGGTGAGGGCGCCTACTTGCTCAACCGCGATGGCGAGCGTTTCATGAAACGCTACGCGCCCAAGATGATGGAGCTGGCCTCGCGTGACGTCGTCTCCCGCGCCGAGACCATCGAGATCGCCGAGGGCCGCGGCATCGATGGCAATGTGTTGCTCGATCTGCGCCATCTCGGCCGCGATCTCATCATGAGCAAGCTGCCGCAGATCCACGAGATCGCGCTCGACTTCCTCGGCATCGACATGGTGACCGATCCCGTGCCGGTCCGTCCAGGCATGCACTACATCATGGGCGGCGTCAAAACCGACATCAACGGGGCCACAGCCGTGCCCGGGCTCTATTCCGCCGGCGAGTGTGCCTGCGTCAGCGTGCACGGCGGCAATCGCCTCGGCGCCAATTCGCTCCTCGACACGCTCGTCTTCGGGCGCCGCTCCGGTCTGGCGTCGGCCGAGTACGTCAAGACGGTGGGCGCGCTCGGCTCGGGTGAGGAATTCCTCGCTGGCGAACAGCGCCGCATCGCCGCGCTCATGACCCGCCCCTATACGGGCGAGACGCACGCACGCCTGCGCTTGGAGCTGGGCATGCTCATGGACGCGAAAGTCGGCGTCTATCGCGACGAAGCAGGGCTCATGGAGGCGCTTGCCGGCGTGCAGGATCTCAAGCGGCGCTATCAATCGGTCGCGGTCGGCGACAAGAGCCGCGTCTACAACCAAGCGTTGACGTTCGTCCTCGAGCTCGGCTACATGCTGGACTGCGCGGAGACGACCATCTACGGCGCGATCACCCGCAAGGAGAGCCGTGGCGCGCACTCGCGCACCGATTACCCACAGCGCAACGACGCCGAGTGGCTCAAGCACGTGGTCATCCGTCAGCAAGATGCCGGGCCGCCGGCGCTCGATTTCCTCCCGGTCACGATCACCAAGTGGCCGCCGCAAGAACGGACGTACTAAGCATGAAGTGGACGATCGAAGTGGGACGCTACGACCGGACGCAGCCACCGCGTCCAGATGCGACGCGGGGCTATCCCCCGCCCTACGAGGCCGCACCGGCCAAACGCTATCAGACGTTCGAGGTCGAGCTCGACGAACACGCGATGGTGCTCGATGCGCTCATCGCGATCCGCGAGTATCAAGATGAAAGCCTGGCTGTGCGATGTGCCTGCCGCAGCGCCATCTGCGGATCGTGCGGCATGTGGATCAACGGTCATGCGAGCCTGGCCTGCACGACGAAGCTGCGCGACGTCGCCATCGACGGCAAGGTGCGGGTGGAATCCCCGCCGTCCATGCCGGTCATCCGCGATCTTGTCTCCGACATGACGCCCTTCTGGGAGAAAAATCGCCGCGTTCGGCCGTGGCTCGAGGGCCGCCAGCCGGTTCCGGAAGGACTCGAAGAATATCGCGTCCCCAACGCCGCCATGGAGAACCTCATCCAAGAGGTCAGCTGCATCTCGTGTGGGCTGTGCCTCATGGACTGCGAATCGTACGCCATCAACCAGAATTTCACAGGCCCGGCGGCGCTGGCAAAGGCCTATCGCTACACTGCCGATCCGCGCGATGCGTCAACCCGCCAGCGGCTGGGCGAGTACAGCCAAGACGACGGCATCTGGGAGTGCACGCACTGCTACGAGTGCGTCGCGCGCTGTCCCAAAGGCGTGGCGCCCCTCGAGCAGATCCTCAAGCTGCGTCGCATGGCTGTGGATGCGGGTTTCACGAGCAATGCCGGCACGCGACACGCGGTGGCGTTCGCCGAATCGGTGCGCGACAGCGGCCGGCTCAACGAGCTGACGCTCATGCCCAAGTCGGTCGGCTTGTTCAACATCCCGGCGCAATTGCGCGCGCTGCCCACGGCGCTGAACATGCTGCGTGCCGGCAAACTGCCGCCCATCATCCACCATAAGATCCCGCATGTCGATCGCATCAAGGCGATCTTCAAAAAAGTCGGCGGGCTCTTCAAATAACGGAGAAGATACATGAAAGTCGCTTTTTGGCCCGGCTGCGTTTCCAAGGGTGCCTGCCCCGAGCTGTACGTCTCGATGCAGAGGATCGCCCCGGCCCTGGGCCTCGAGCTGCTCGAGCTCACCGAAGCCCCGTGCACGGGCGCGGGAGTGCTGAGCGAACAGAATCCGGAGCTGGCATATTCGCTCAACGCTCTCTCGCTCGCCATGGCTGAAGAGAAGGGCGCAGATCTCATGACGATCTGCAGCACGTGTCAAGGCGTGCTCGCGGGTGCGCAGTACCACTTCACCCATGACGAGGGACTCCTCGACAAAGTGAATGGCGTGCTAGCCGAGAGCGGGTATCAATATGGCGGCAACACAAAGGTCAAGCATCTGCTGTGGATGCTCGTCGAGGACATCGGCCTCGACCGCATTCGCCCGCTCATCAAACGCAGACTCACGGGTCTCAACGTCGCGCCGTTCTACGGCTGCTACATCCTGCGGCCCGAAGAGCACCTCGGGCTATTGGAGAGGCCGGAGCGCTCCACGTACCTCGAGCAGATCATCGAGCTCGTCGGCGCCACTCCCGTGGAATATCACGGCAAGAGCAAGTGCTGCGGCTTCCCGATGCTGACGTTCAACCCCGACACGTCGCTGAAGATGGCGGGCAAGCATCTCACCGAAGCCAAAACCAAAGGCGCTGACGTGCTGGTCACGCCGTGCCCGCTGTGCCACCTCAACCTCGACGGGCAGCAACCCGACGCCGAGAAGGCGATCAAGGCACCGATCGGCACGCCCATCTTCCACCTGCCTCAGCTGCTCGGGCTTGCCTTCGGGTTCGACCCCGCTGAGCTGCGGCTCGACCACCACGTGGTAAACACGAAACTGGCCCTCGAGAAGGTGGAGCTCAAGGTCTAGCCGAGGCCCGTAACACGGCGATCGGGGTGTGCGCGCCCACACTTTCGGTCGTCTGTTTGACCTGGCCCGCGTTACACGGCGGTCAGAATCTATGCGGCCTCGCGCTCCTTGCGAGGTCGCAGCGTTGCGGTTATAATCATGCTGCCCGTCGAACGAGCGTTCTTTTAGCTGAACGCCGCGAGGATAGCTGAATGACCGTCGCCCCGCCCAAGATCATGCTCCGCTTGTCGCTCAACGGCCAGCCGGTTGAGTGCGCCGCCCACCCCAATAAGACGCTCCTCGAGGTGCTGCGCGAAGACCTCGGATTGACCGGGACCAAACACGGCTGCGAGATGGGCCACTGTGGGGCGTGCACGGTGCTCGTGGATGGAGAGCCGATCTTGAGCTGCCTCGCGCTTGCGGTCGAAGCGCAAGGTCATGACATTCGCACGGTCGAGGGACTGGCAAGCAACGGACGCTTGCATCCTATCCAGCAGGCGTTCGCCGAATGCGGCGCAGCGCAATGCGGATATTGCACCCCGGGCTTTCTCATGACGGGCGCAGCGCTCGTCGAGCAGCGCGAGGGCCTGAGCGAGGCGCAGATCCGCGAGGCGATCGCCGGAAATCTGTGCCGTTGCACGGGGTATTCCAAGATCGTCGAGGCGATCGCGCTTGCCGCGCAGCGCATGGAGGGGCCATCGCGTGTCTGAACAGGATCTGCGGGCGGTCTCGACGGCCACCAATCCCCACGGCGATGCTCGTCCGCTGACGGAGGGTTTCGACAACCCGTCGATCGTCACGCGCGCACCGCAGACGCCGCCGGACAAGCCCGAAGGCTTCCACGTCGTCGGCAAAGCGATGCCGAAGACGGATAGCTTCACGCGCGTCACCGGGCAAGACAAGTTCGCCGACGACATCTTTTTGCCGAACATGCTCTACGGCAAGATGTTGCGCAGCACTCTCCCCCACGCGCGCATCAGGAAGGTTGACGCACGCAAGGCGCTGTCCATGCCTGGGGTCGTGGCCATCGCGACGGGCGCGGAGCTCCCCGTCCGTTATGGCATCCTTCCCTCGAGCCCCGACGAGACGGTGATGGCCATCGACACCGTGCGCTACGTCGGGGATCCGATCGCCTGCGTCGTCGCCGACGATGAGCTGACCGCAGAAGAAGCGCTGTCGCTGATCGAGGTGGAGTACGAACCGCTGCCGACCATCATGTCGATCGACGAAGCCTTGCGCACCGACCTTCCGCAGATCCATCCGAACCCGCGCCGCACGAACAACGTCCACAAGGAAGTCCATCTCGAGTTCGGCGACGTGGAGACAGGTTTCGCTCAAGCCGATCGCGTCTTCGAGGATGAATACTTCTTCGAAGGCAACACCCATGCGCCGATCGAGCAGCACGCGGTCGTCGCTCAGTACGGCGCGGACGGCAAGCTCACGCTGTGGGCCTCGACGCAGACGCCGCACTACCTGCATCGCATCGCTGCAGCCGTGCTGGGCCTTCCCGGCAGCCACGTGCGCGTCATCGCTCCGCCGGTCGGCGGCGGTTTCGGCGGCAAGACCGAACCGCTTCCGCATGAACTGGCCGCAGGCTACATGGCCATGAAGACCGGCCGTCCGGTGAAGATCGCGCTGACACGGCAAGAGGTTTTCTACGCGCATCGCGGCCGCCATCCGGTACGCTTCAAGCTCAAGACGGGTGTGAAAGCCGACGGCACGATCACCGCGATCCATCTGCAGTCGTGGCTCGACGGCGGTGCCTATGGATCGTACGGCGTGGCCACGACCTATTACACCGGTGCTCTGACGACCGTCACCTACAAGGTGCCGGCGTATAAGTTCGACGGCTGCCGGGTGTTCACGAACAAGCCGCCGTGCGGTCCGAAACGCGGGCATGGCACGACCCAACCACGCTTTGCCTTGGAGAACCAACTCGACAAGATCGCCGACGCCCTTGGTTTGGACGCCGCCGAATATCGACGGCGCATCGCGGTCGATCCCAACACCACCACAGTGAACGGGTTGCGCGTCACGTCGTGCGGATTGCGCGAGTGCATCGACGCGGCGACCACGCGGACGCGCTACAAGGACAAACGAGGCAAGCTCCCGCGCGGACGCGGCATCGGCATCGCTGCGAGCTCGTATCTGTGCGGTGCCGGCCTGCCGATCTACTGGAACGCCATGCCCCAATCGGGCGCCATCGTCAAGGTGGACCGCGGCGGTGGAGTGACCATTCTTTCCGGCACGAGCGAATGCGGTCAGGGATCCACCCACATGCTCGCCGCCATCACCGCCGAGACGCTGGGCGTCGACATCACAGACGTCACGGTGTGCTATGGCGACACCGACCTCACCCCGGTCGATCTCGGTTCGTATTCGAGCCGCGTGACCTTCATGGCCGGCAATGCGGCGCGCGACGCTGCCGGAAAAGCGCGGCGCCTCATCGCGCAGGCCGCTGCCGAAAAGCTCGGCATCGATGCGGCGCGGGTTGGCTTCGCCAAGCGCCGCGTCTTCGACCTCGACCATCCGGATAGCGCGCTCACCTTCATCGACGCCGCGCAGCTCGCCGAAGCCAAGTCCGGCACGCTCGCCTGCGTGGGCTCGTACACGCCGCCCAAACTCGCCGCCGACTACAAAGGCTCGGGCGTCGGACCGTCGCCTGCGTATTCCTACAGCGTGGCGGTCGCCGAAGTCGACGTCGATCTCGAGACGGGGGAGATCAAGGTCGAGAAGATCACGCTCGCGCACGATGTGGGCCGTTGCGTCAACGCGGACTCCGTCGAGGGGCAGATCGAAGGCGGGGTGTACATGGGTCTGGCTGAAGCGCTCATGGAAGAGTGGCCGTTCCGCGCGGGCGAGCACAAGATCCCCAATCTTCTCGACTACAAGACGCCGACGAGCCTTGATACGCCCCCCATCGAAGCCATCATCATCGAGACCGACGATCGCGAGGGACCGTTCGGCGCGAAAGAGGCGGGTCAGGGGCCGCTCAACCCGGTCATTCCGGCGATCGCCAATGCGGTGGCAGATGCGATCAAGGCGCGCATCCACTCCACGCCCATCACGCCGGAGAAGGTCCTCAAGGCGCTCGACGCTGCCAGCGGCAGTACGCTGCGACTGAAGAAGGTCGTCAAGCCCGCTCCGGCGCCGGTACCAGCATGATGCTTGGATCGCCGAAGCAGCCGACGCCGGAGAAGCAACGGCTCTTTGAGTGGTTAGTCTCTCTCTCCGTCACCAATGCGCTCTTATGGGCCGCGATAGGGGCCGCGATCCTCGTTATCGTGATAGTCTACGCGATCATCCACTATATAGGGATAAGCAGATGAACTTGAATCACGCAGTGCTCAAAGTGAAGGATCTCGACCGCTCGGTCGCGTTCTATCGCGACACGTTCGGATTCACCGAGATCGCCCGCGCAGGTCGCCAGATGGCGTTCATGCGCGCGCAAGGCTCCACTAACCACCACGACCTCGGCTTTTTGGCGCTGGGAGCACGGGCGACCGAACCGCCGCAGAGCGCGGTGGGTCTCTTCCATCTGGCCTGGCAGGTGCCCACGATCGAAGATCTCGCCGCAACGCGCACGACGCTCATCCAGCGCGGGGTGATCTCCGGCGAAAGCGATCACGGCGCTACGAAGTCGGTCTACGGCGTCGATCCGGACGGGCACGAGTTCGAGATCATGTGGATGGTCCCGCGCGAGCGATGGGGCGAGTTCGAATCGCAGGCACCCACTCTGCCGCTTGACATCGACGCCGAGCTCAAGCGCTTCGGCGCGAGCGGCGCGGCGACGAAGGGCTAAGCATGCACAGGCTGCCGCCCTTCCGCTACGAGCCAGCGCGCAGCGTCGACGGCGCGCTGGCGCTGCTCGCCGAACACGGGCCGGCAGCGCTTGTCGTCTCCGGCGGCACGGATCTCTACGCCAACATGAAGCAGCGGCTCTTCAGCCCGAACGTGCTCATCGGCTTACGGCCGATCGCTGATCTTCGCTACATCCGTTTTGACGAGCACGATGGACTCGAGCTCGGCGCGCTCGCAACCTTGACCGATATCGCCGAGAGCGATATCGTGCAGTCAAGGTATCCTGCGCTCGCCGAAGCCGCCGTTGCGATCTCAACGCCGCAGCTGCGCAACATGGGCACGATCGGCGGGAACCTCTGTCTCGACACGCGTTGCAACTACTACAACCAGAACCTGGACTGGCGTCAAGCGCTCGGCTATTGCATGAAGAAAGATGGTGACGTCTGCCGCGTCGCGCCGAGCAGTCCGAAGTGCGTCGCGGTCAACTCCTCGGATACCGCGCCCGTGCTGCAGGCATACGGTGCGCGGGTGCAACTCGCCGGACCACGCGGCAGCAGAGAAGTCGCCGTCGCTGACTTCCTCCTCAACGACGGCATGCGCGCCTGGGCCAAACAGCCGGACGAGATCGTCGTCAAGATCTTCGTGCCGGCGCTAAAAGCCCGAACGCGCAGCGCCTATCGCAAGCTGCGCTTGCGCAACTCCTTTGATTTTCCGATCCTCGGCGTCGCCGCCGTCGTCGAGCTGGACGCGGCAGGGGTGTGCAGCAGCGCACGGGTCGTCCTCAACGCCGTCGCTGCAAAGCCGGTAGAGGTGGCTGCGGCTGCAGCGGCGCTCGTCGGCACGGACTTGGGCCCTGATGCGCTCGAGGCGGCTGCGGAAGCCACATACGCCGCCGGCAAGCCGCTGGATAACACGAGCGGGTCGATCCCCTACCGCAAGCGCATGCTACGCGTCTTCGCACGGCGAACGTTCGAAGCGTGCGCGGGCTAAACGCGCGGGTTCAAACACGGACCTTTGAAGCAACGAACCTTGAAGCAACGGACCTTTAGGTCCGTTTAACCATGCGCCCACTTTCTAGCGGCGCTCGAAGCGCCCGGTCATCTCGGTCAAGCGGATGCGGTAGACGACGGCCGGCAATCCCTCGCTGTGCGCCCGATTCTGATGGGTGAGATCCTTTGGCGGATGGCTCGTCTCGCTCGTCACGGCGATGGGCAACAGCTTGGCGAGCAGCTGGGCCATGGCGTGGTCGGCATCGCTGCCGCTCAGCTCCTCGAACCGTCCCCAGGCGATGACGCTGCGCCAGTTGCCGAGGTCGTCCATGCGATCGACCTCAAAACAGACGTTCGGATTTTCGCGCATCATACGCAGTTTGAGCCCGTTGGCACTATGCCCGATGACCGCTCCCTTATCGTAGGCGTAGCTGATGGGGACGACGTAGGTCCGGCCCTCGGCATGACAGCCGATCCTGCCGACGACCGAGCTGCGCAGGAGCTCCTCCATGTCCTCGTGATTCAATTGTCCGAGCATGGGGATAGTATAAAATCTGGCTTCTGCGATGATGTGAAGGTGGCGTGAAGACGCGCCATCATAACTCCCTCCTGTGGCAGCGCTATGATGGAAATCGCAAATGCAGGCTCATGACCTCAGAATCGACGCAGGCCATGCCCAGCTCGCCGCTCTGTGGAGCGTGCCGCAGGATGCGCTGGGCACGAT
>Ga0116216_10000746_pt1 | contig 24629 bp, 9 predicted proteins | sample Sb_taG_11_FD_89696 | JGI IMG/M metagenome (GOLD analysis project Ga0116216, IMG submission 89696) | Peat soil microbial communities from Weissenstadt, Germany - Sb_50d_3_AS metaG | ecosystem: Environmental > Terrestrial > Soil > Wetlands > Peat | place: Germany: Weissenstadt | collected 2010-09-21
TCTTCGGATCATTCTGGATCTCAATGAAGCTGGTCAGCGCTCCCTGGATCGGATGGCCAACGTAGTTGTAGAGAGGGTCTTCGCCAGCCCCCCAGCCGGCATTGTTCCACGACGAAAGCGACTGTTTGTAGTCCCGCCAATAATGATTAAACGGTATTCCGTTCTCAGACACCACTCAGGTGAAGTCGGTACGCACAACATACACTTGCTCGATCACTAGGAATGTAAACGATTCCGTTAAAGCTCGGCGCCAATGAAAGCCCTCCTCCTGCGGAGACACAGAAGCGGCCGGGGTCCGCCCGGAAGCCGGATCATTATACGTATCTGTCGTCGATTCGGAACTCTCCGCCAGGAGCAAACTGCGATCGAAAGAACTCCTCTGAGACGTGAAGATTTGGTCCCGAACAGTCTCGAACTGGGTTAGGAAAGTACAGTCCTCAAGCGCGCTCTTGCTGGAATCACAGCGAAATGATGGCAGCTGACTAAAGCAGGCCGTGGGCAAGAAAAGCACGACAGCAGCTGCGACACTGTAAGAATGCATGATCGAGCGAAGAGTTATAGTATCATCCGCAGTTGTCGAAATTTCGCGACTTCTCGGCAAGCCTGCGTACGCGTTCACGCGCCGGGCGGATTCAGAAACGGTAGCTTGCGCGACCCAGTAATGCCAGTCGCGGATAGCTTCAGCGTGCTCTCGCCCGCTGGTCACAGACGTTGGATGGATTAGCTATCTGACTCCCTCACCGGTAAGATATGGGTCGTATGAAATCCCGGAACAGAGATCGCGGGATCGGTGTCTACGTGTTTGCGACAATCATTTCCACGACGAAATGCTTTGACTAATCTCCAGCGTAGCGTGAAGTACGGGCTGGGACTTATGTTGACTTCGGTGCGGTTGCGTTTGCAGAAAATTTGGTGGGGACAATTCTGGATTTCCAACTGTAAAGGCCGTTGCCTGGAGCCGGGTCTCGACGGTCGGCATTACGGTCCGAACACTACCGACGGCTCGGTCCCGCGGCCAACTTTGCCGAACAAACTCGGATCGCACATTGGGACTTCGTTGCAGGGTTTGGGCAGGTTGGCCTTTCTGCTGCTCCTGGCAGCGTTTGCCATGCTGGTGCAGGGATACCATCCGGGCTTGGAGGATGATGCCTTCTACTTGGCGGCGATCAAGCATAACCTGACGCCGGCCCTGTTTCCGCACGACGCAGACTTTTTCCGCTTGCAGTTTCAGGCAACAGTATTCGATAAACTGATCGCGTTTCCTCTGCGATGGACCCACGTGCCCCTGGAATGGGGCATTTTGTTTTGGCAGTGGGCCGTGACGTTTCTGATTCTCTGGGGGTGCTGGCGGATCAGCCGACGGTGTTTCGTGGAGACTCACGCGCAGTGGGCAGCAGTGGCACTCGTCGCGGTTCTTCTCACGCTCCCGGTCTCGGGCACAGCGCTAAGTTTGACCGACCAGCATCTGCACGCGCGCGCGTTGGCCACAGCAGGGATTTTGGCTGCGATCGTGGCTGCGATCGACCAGCGCCGCATTTTGGCGATTGCGCTACTCGTGGCAGCATTTTCCGTGCACGCGATCATGGCGATGTTCGGTGCGTCGTACTGCTTGGTTCTGATGTGGAGGCCAGCGGAACGGACTGGGCTCCAGCACACCACAAGGCAGCAGCGCGCTGAAGTGCTGGCAGCATCGCTGTTGCCCATGGGATGGATTTTCGACCCATCCTCAGATGCGTGGCGGCAGGCGGCGGCAACGCGCCAGTTCTATTTCGTGTTGCGATGGCATTGGTACGAGTTGCTGGGGATGGTAGCGCCGCTTGTACTGCTGTGGTGGTTCCGAGCGCTAGCACGAACTCAGCGCTCGGTCGTCCTGGAGCAAGTTGCGGAACGACTAGTGTACTTTGGCGTGTTCCAATTAGCGCTAGCGCTGATTATTTCGTTGTTTCCGCAACTGGAGCGTTTTCGGCCGCTTGAGCCCGTGCGCTTTCTGCATCTTGTGTATCTGTTGTTTGTGTTGCTCGCGGGAGGATTGCTGGGGCGGTACGTACTCAAGCAGCATGCGCTGCGATGGCTTCTTCTGTTTGTGCCGCTGAGCTGCGGGATGTTTTATGCACAACGGCAAATGTATCCCGCAACTGCACATTTGGAACTGCCGGGCGCGGCATCGAGTAATGCCTGGATGGAAGCATTCCGCTGGATCAGTGAAAACACGCCGGTGGATAGCCAGTTCGCGCTGGATCCGCACTATTTGGAATTGCCGGGCGAAGACTACCATGGCTTTCGCGCACTGGCGGAACGGAGCGTCTTGGCCGACGCGGTGAAGGACGCGGGAATGGCGGCGCGTGTTCCTAGGCTGGCCCCGCGCTGGCGGCGAGAAGTCGAAGCGCAAAGTGGCTGGCGCAATTTCAAACGGCCTGACTTCTTGCGCTTGAAAGCAGAATTCGGCGTCGACTGGGTAGTTCTAACTGAGCCAGGGGTGGAAGGGCTATCGTGCCCGTATCGGAACCCGCAGGTGCTGGTTTGCCGGGTGGAGTAACAGGTGGTGCGCCACTTAAGGAACAGAAATGAGCCGAACGCTGGAAAGGGAAAAAGACGCAGTTCTCGCGTTTGGGCCAATGGTAGTCGCTGGGCTAGTGGTGCGGCTGGCAGTCATTCCGTTTCTCTATCGCGAATGGCTGGATCCGTTCGTCTTGGAGCACTGGGCATTCGGGCGTGTGGCGCGTTCAATAGTTGCGGGGCACGGGTTCGGAAACGTGTTCGCAGACACCGGGCCGACTGCGGTGCTTCCCCCTGTGTACGCGTATTTATTGGCAGGAGTGTTTTGGCTGTTGGGCACCTACACGCCGGCGTCGATCGTGGCGGCGCTGGCGCTGAACAGTCTGTTTTCTGCGCTCACCTGTATTCCCGTGTTTCTCCTCGCGCGCCGGTGCTTTGACTTGCGGGTAGCGAAGTGGACGGGGTGGGGTTGGGCGCTTTCGCCGTATGGGATTTACTACGGCGCGGACTGGGCTTGGTCGACGTGTCTGGTGACGCTGCTGCTGGCGGTTCTTTTTTTGTGGGCGGTGCGACTGGAAGAATTCGGAGGAATGTGGGAGTGGTTAAGCTTTGGCGCGCTCGGAGGCGTGGCGGCGTTGACGGAGCCGGTGGTGCTTTCGGTCGTCCCGCTGTTGAGCTTGTGGACTTGCTGGCGACGATTTCGTCGGGGGTGCAGTTGGCGGCTATCGGCCACGGTTGCGACGCTCGGGGCGTTAGCGGTGATGTCACCTTGGTTCGTGCGCAACTACGTGACCTTCCATCAATTCATTCCGATACGCAGCGGATTTGGGTTGGAGCTGTACATTGGCAACAGCGCCGACTCGCTGCACTGGGTGGACCGCAGTCTGCATCCGAACCATAACGACGCTGAGCTTGCTGAATACGCGCAGCGGGGCGAACCCGCTTATATGGCGCGCAAGGCGCAGCAAGCAACCCAGTACATTCACAGTCATCCAGCGCAGTACCTCTCCCGGGTGGCTCGGCGGGTGGTGTACGTCTGGACGGGGTTCTGGAGTTTTGATCGCGCCTACCTTGCGGAAGAGCCGCTGGATGTGCCCAACATTTTTCTGAGCACGACAATGACGGTGCTGGCGCTGGCAGGGCTGCGCCAGATGCGGCGACAGCACACGGGGCTTGCAGTTCGATTTGTCATTGTTTTTGTGTTCTTTCCGCTGCCTTACTATTTTTCGCACCCAGAGACGTATTACCTCAGGCCGGTGGATCCGCTCATCGTGGCACTGGCCGCGTATTTTGTAACGGAGCGATTCGCAGCGGCAAGTCCATCGTGGCGCGGGGCAGGCGCTCTGACATCTTAAGAATCATCGTGAATAGTGAATCTGCAGGAGACCAAAACTGTGAATGTGACCATCTCCTCTCCGGATAACGGACGGCGCAAGCCCGAGTTTGTGATCGCTGAGAGTCTGCGCTTCGCGTATGACACCTTCGCCGCCAACAAGGTGCGATTTCTGCTGACCGCGCTCGGCATAACGATTGGGACGGCCTCGCTGGTGCTTGTGGTCACGATTGGGATGACAGGGAAACAATACGTTCTGGATCTGATTCAGGGCGTTGGGGCCAACCTGATTTATGCCAGCTACGCGGGTGGAGGGCAGCGCATCACGGCGGTAGCACTCGATGAACTGACAGTGGACGACGTTATGGCCGTGAAAGAACAGGTGCCATCGGTGGTAGCGGCATCGCCGTTTGTGGCACTCAATGACCGGATCAGCGTGGGCAATGGCAAGGAGCAGGACATTCTGATCCTTGGGGTGTTTCCGGAATACCGACAGGTGCGTAACCTGGTGTTGCTGTCGGGCCGGTTCCTTGACCCGAAAGATTCGCAGGGGCACAACAAGGTCGGCGTGATCACTGAAAAGTTGGCGGTAAAGTTGTTCCGGACGTCAGAGAGTGCGGTAGGCCAGGTGATCAAGCTGAGTGGTCTGCCCTTTACGGTGATCGGCGTATTCAAGGAGCGGGTGGAGACGTTCGGGCAGTCCGAAGTGGAAGAGAACACGATGGCAATCCCATATTCGGTAAGCCGTTTTTTCTTACCGTCTAACGGTGTGCGGCAGATCTATTTCTCGGTAGCGAGCCCGGATGAAGTGACGCCAGCGACGGCTCAAATCAAACGAGTTCTGCAGTCGCGGCACCGTCCCGAGTCGGTCTACAACGTGGACAACCTGACTCAACTGGTGAACTTGGCGGACAAGACGGCGGATATTCTGACAGTTGTGTTGCTGCTGATTGCGGCGGTGGTGTTACTGGTCAGTGGCATCGGAATTATGAACATCATGCTTGCCACCGTGAGCGCTCGTATTCGCGAGATCGGTATCCGCAAAGCCGTCGGCGCCACGAAACGTGAGATTCGCTTTCAGTTCCTCTCTGAGGCCATCCTCATCTCCCTCATCGGCGGCGTCCTCGGCATTGTGATAGGACTCGCCATTCCATTCTCTGTCCGATTCTTCACCACCTATCACATCCCAATCTCCGGTCTCTCCGCCATCATCGCGATCGTCGTCTCGTCGCTGGTCGGCATCCTGTTCGGGACCGTTCCCGCCATCCGTGCCGCTCAACTCGACCCTGTCGAGAGCCTGCGCTACGAATAGCTGCCCCGGGAACCGTGCTAGGCACATTCGGTCGCAAGAGTTGGGCGAAGATCCCTGGCACATTATCTGCATCTGCGGTCGTGATACCGTTCTAGTGGAAAGCACGGGCAGTAGCGGAAACTGTAGAGACGGTGCCCGAAGATCGGAAGCGCTTGTAACCCGCTAAAACACAGGGTGTTATGCGGGAAGTGTAGTGTTCATCGAAACTTGCGGATAACGGTGGTAATAGAATCCCTCCCTCTCCGCCAGAAACTGCAATCCCAAATCATTTAGCGTCTTTTGAAGCCAACCACTGGGCGGTAATTTTGGGGTTTCTGCGTCCGAAAGGTGCTGTGCGGTCTACTGGCTTCTCATGATCCCGTGACGGCAATCACAGCAAAGGCACTGGCGCTGGCCTATCGTATAAAGAGTCAGGTGACCCTATGGCGGGTTCGTCTGTCATCGATTCGTCTGTCGTTGGTTCGTCCGTTAGTTCGTCCGTCGGTTCGTCCGTCGGTTCGTCTAGCATCGGTGCGGCTTTCATCGAAGATGGTTTGCGCCGGCTAGCTCCGGAACAGTTGCGCGCTGCCTTCGCTGACTTCCTGCCCAAAGGGGCCACAGCCGCCGAGCAGACCCGTGCCATTGAAGCCGGGCTGCGAAGCCCGGCCGGCGAAGCCCTGCGGGACGCGATGGCGAGATGGATCGTCGACTCCATTGTTCCGGTCGAGAGGTTGGTTCCGCAGGCTTACAAGAACTGGCGTCCGCCGGTTCGGGACGCCATGATGTTCGTGGTGACCCGGCTTTCGCCCGCGCGCCTCGCCCCAAAACTCCTCGAACAACTCGAACTGCCGTTGAGCACTTCCGCGGAAGAGCGCTTGCTGCGGCTGATCGCAAAAGTCCCCGGCCTGCAAAAACTGGGACAAGTCATCGCACGCAATCAGCACCTGCGTCCCGCTCTGCGGAATGCGCTCGCCCGGCTGGAAAATGGAATTCGCGATGTCCGGCCGGATGACGTAGTCGCGATCATTCGACAAGAGTTGGGGCCGCGGATCGAGAAATACTCTGTGAAGATCGCGCCGGTCATACTCTCGGAGGCCAGCGTGAGTGCGGTGGTGCGCTTCACTTGGCTTGACCCAACCAGCGGACAGCGGCAACGTGGTGTTTTCAAAGTTCTGAAGCCCCACATCCCCGAGTACTTTGCGGAGGACATGGACTATCTGCAGGGGCTGGCTCAATATTTTAGCGACCAACACCGCAATTACGGATTTCCTCGGAACCTGCTCCCGGATACCTTTAAGAAAGTCCGGCGCTTGCTGCGGCACGAAGTCAATTTCGTCCGCGAGCAGAAGACACTACTCGAAGCATGGAATCTGTATCGGTCGATGAAAGGCGTTCGCGTGCCGCGGCTGATTCAGCCCTTGTGTACACGCAGAATAACGGCGCTTACCGAGGAGCGTGGAATCAAGGTGACAAACGCGGCGGCGCGCCTGCCGGCCGCGCGGCGCAGGAAAGTCGCCGAGCAACTTATCGAAGCGCTGGTCGCAGTCCCTCTGTTAGCGGCACAGGAAGATGCCATTTTTCACGGCGATCCCCATGCCGGCAATCTGCTCTATAACAACCGCACCGGCGAACTGACGATCATCGACTGGGCACTGAGGGAAAGATTAAGCCGCGATCAGCGCCGGCATCTCGCGCTCTTGTTTCTGATGGTGACCTTGCGCGACCCGGTGGGCACCTGCAACGAAGTTTTGGCGCTCAGTCAGCAGCACATCCGAAGCGCTTCAGCGCGAGGGAAGATGGTTGCGGAGTTCATCACGCGTTTTCTCGACGAACTGCCGGTGGCGCCCAGCGGCGTGGACGCGATGGTACTCCTCGAACGCCTCGCCATGAAGGGCGTCAAGTTTCCCGGACCGCTGATCATGTTGTCAAAGGTGATGTTCACGCTCGATGGAATCCTGGGCGACGTCGGAGGATCGAGCAGCGGCGTGGGCTTCGGCTTAACCATTGCGCGTCACGTTGCCCAGCATTGGATCAGCAATCGCAAAGAGTTCCGTTCGCCGCTGAAGACCAGAGACTGGATCACGCTGCAGTGCAGTGCATTGCTTTATACCAGCCGTTTGTGGCTGCAGGGCGAGCAGGCAATATTGAACCGCCTGCTGCCCGTCGGTTCGCCGGCCCCCCTCGCGTCAGCGTGAGACATGAGAAGAGACTGAGGCGGCATCGTTTCCAGCGTTGTCGTTCCAATCCGTCTCCGCCGCTGGAGGGATAAAGCTCATCGCCCGTTCGGCCAGCGCGGTGATGGTAAGGCTGGGATTGACCCCGAGGTTGGCCGCGACTACTGACCCGTCACAGATATACATATTCTTATAGTTGAAGACACTGTGGCGAGAGTCAACCACGCCGTGGGTGGAAGAATCGGCGATCACGCAACCTCCGATACAGTGCGCCGTGCCCGGAACGTTGAACAGAATCTCCGGCAGCATGCTCATGGGAAAACCGCCGGTGAGTTGCGCCAGGGTCTGTGCAAACTCGTTAGCTTTCGGAATATATGTAGGTACCTTCTCGCCCCGGCTGACGAGAAACTTCCGGAACGGCCAAAACCAGGGGCGTTGCCAGCGCATCTCAATCTCTCCATCGAGCGCCTGCATGCAAAGGAGAACCACAAATTCCTTGGCCCATCCTAGCGGTTGCAACACACGCACAGTCTTGAAGGGGTGGCGCAGCAGAGAAACTATAACGTTCTTCAACCAGAGCGCAATGCGCTGCGGACCCGGGCGGCCATTGGTCAGGATGGTGGTCAGAAACCCGATTGCGTCGGATCCTTTTGGGTAGCGAACGGCTTCAATGTGCGTGTGTTCGTCGATATAGATGCCGGAGCCGATGGCTACGCCCTGCGACACATCCTGGGAATAGCCGGGCGTGCGTGCCCCGATGAGCGATTCGGAATTGGTGCGCACGTGTTGGCCCAGTTGGCTGCTGATGGCCGGCAATGAGTTTTTTTCTTTGAGATGAAAAAGAAGCTCCATCGTGCCCAGTGAGGAGGCGGAGAAGACCACCCCCCGGCAGGTGAACTGACGAGGATGGCGACGAATGAACGAGGTGGACTTAACTGTGCTCACTTCGTAACCCCTGCTGCCATCGCTGACGCCACCCAGCGGCTTGACATTTACCACCCTTGTTTCGGGGAAGATCTGGGCTCCGTGCTTTTCGGCTAAGTATAGATAGCCGAGGTCCAGCGTATTTTTCGCGCCATACCGGCAACCCATCATGCAACCACCGCAGCCGATGCATGTGGTTCGCGCCGGACCTGCTCCGCCGAAGAATGGATCAGGGAAGGTCTGATTGCCCGGTTGCCCCTCCGCGGGCTGGAAGATGCCCACACTCGTGCAGTAGAAAGTATGCCCAATGCCGACCGCTTCCGCGGCTTTCTTCAAGAGAAGGTCGGCCGGTCCGAGGATCTTGTTCTCCGTCACACCCAGCATGCGCGTAGCGGTTTCGTAGTGCTGGGGCATTTCCGCTTTCCAGTCAGCCAATCCTGTCCAAGACCCCGCTCCCCACACTTTTTCCGGAGGAGCAAGCAAGGTGCAGGCGTAGGTGATGGATCCTCCACCCACCGCGGAGCCATGGAAGATGGTGGCGTGCCTGAAGAATTGGATGTTGAAAAAGCCGCGCAGGCCCAGGTTGGGACGCCAAATCCAGCGATGGATGGACCAACTGGTGCGCGGCAGATTGTCCGGCGTCCAGCGCCGGCCCATCTCCATGACCGCGACGCGATACCCTTTCTCCGCCAGCCGCAGCGCGGATACACTGCCGCCGAAACCCGAACCGACAACAATGAAATCGAAGTCGAATTGACTGTCGCGGGGTTTTGCAGATTTCTCGCTGCTCGGTTCCAGATCTCTTCCGATGCTCTTCGTGATCGTTCCATTCACAGCCTGACCGTCTCCATTCTCTTACGCCCTCGAACCCATGTATCAATCACCTGCCCAATTCTCCGCAGCGCTTCGACACTCGGCGGCGAATCGAGTCCAAAGATCTGAAAGTCATGAGGCATATCCTCCCAGGTGTCGAAGACGACATCCGCACCCTGCTTCCGGGCGCGATCCGCAAAGGCTTGAATGCTCGCGTACAGAATCTCGGCACGGCCGGCCTGTATATAAATAGGAGGAAGTCCACGCAGGTCAGCCCATAGCGGCGACACCAGCGGATTGCGGCGCTCGGCGGAATCGCAGAACCAGTCCGCCCACTGCTGCAGCATTCGTTCCTCAATCCAATCAAATTCCCCCTTACCGGTAACGTTCGCTTCAAAGTCAGTGGGCGGAGAGAGTACAACCGTCAGAGCCGGCAGAGGAAGCGCCGACTCCCGTGCAGACAGAAGCAGAGCAAGCGTCAGATTGCCTCCAGCCGAGTCGCCGGCAACAATCAGACGGTCAGGATCAGTGCCGCCCTCCAGCAACCAGCGGTACCCGTTGAGCGCATCTTCAAGCTGCGCCGGGAACCGATGTTCGGGTGAGAGACGGTAATCGAGCGCAAAGGTTCTGGATTTCGCAGCCCGCGTGATCAGCGCGATAAAGTTCGCGTAGGACTGCGGGTAAAACGAGTATCCGCCGCCGTGAAAATACAGCAGGCTCACGCGCGGCTCATTGCTCTGACCGGCATAGTTCTGACCGGCAAAGCTCTTGCTGGCGAACCAACTTCCCCTGAACTTTTCCTGCACGACGGGCGTGATGGTTACTTCGGACAACTCCGTTGAACTGATCACGACCGAGTCGAGATAGCGCCGTGCTTTCTTCACATCGCCCATCTGGAAGGCAACCTGCGTCTGCCGCTTCAATACTTGTGTGGTCAGTTCTACGAACCAGTTCCAGCCAGGCAGACGTGGACCCTTAAGCGCTCGACGAGTGGACGTTTCGAGAATGGTTTGACTCAACTCGGCGGCGCTGCGGAGGCGGTAGCGGAGTGGGCCTCTGAAATGTATCCGGGCAGTCATGTCAATTATTAATTTCTTACGCGCATCGGGAATCCGCGTCGAGATCGTAATCCGGGATCCGCAAGCGAACCGGCGAATGCGGCGGCGGAGCGGCGACCACGGTGCGCACGATGTTGTCCGCATGTTGCCACCAGCCGTGGAAAATTTGATCTCCCAGATAGTGATCTCCTGTAGAACGGTCTCCGGTGTCGCGACCTCCAGCACGGCGACCGCCTGTGTAACGAACCCGGAGTTGGCTCCAGCGATTGGGGTCAAATGACAGGCCGCACGGGATAACGATCACCGATCGCGTGTCGAGTCGAAGGCCCTCGCGCAACGCCTTGAGCGCACTCTCTTTCCCGCTCCAAAGCAGGGCCAGGAGCCGATCCCGTTCCGTCGCAGACGCGTGCGCAACCAACTCTTGTTCTTCGAGGGTGAAATAGTCGGCGACAAACGCATCGCTGCGCGGCTCAATCATTTCGAGATCGCAACCCATCTTCAGGCTGGAGATCGCCACGGCGCAAGCCGCGATACCGGCGCGGTGGCTGAGTGAAATCGTGACCGCCGCCGGTTGGCTGTCGAAAAAGACCTCGGGCGCACCGGACGCGGCCGCACGTATTTCTATTCTCTTGAAGACTTGGGGAAGAGCAGGCAGATCCAGGATAACGGACAGCGCGCGTTTTGCCGTCCAGCGTCCCAGCCGCCAGTCGGCACGGCGTTTGGCAAAGAGCATGGCGTTCAGGCGCACGGCTTCGCCTACGCTCAGCCAATCATTCTCCTTCGGTACATCGGCATCGGTTTGTTCTAACCAATACACGTTCATCAAAGCCCTCAGCGCCCTCTCTCTGCCTCTAGGCTGCCGCCGGTAGCATGCTCTTCGATTTTGTGGATTCCGATTCCCCCTCTCTCGCAATCCCTCGTTCGATCGCCTGAATAAGATAAGGACGCAGGTCTGCAGGCGGAATAATGCAATTGAGCGCGCCCACGGCGAGAGCCCGCTGCACGCTGTGCACGTGGTCAAACTCGGCGGCCATTTCGCCCAGCTTTTCGGAGTGCACAACCTTGAAGAGTTCGTCCCACTGGGCGCGCAACCGGACTTTCTCCGCGCCGCCAGCCTGGGCCATCGCCTGGCTCAGCGCCTGCAGGCGCACATCTTTCTTGGCCCTGGCTTCCACCTCACCGGCGAAAACCACGGCTGCCGCCGGAGCGCCGCCGATGACGGAGGCATACGTTCCCTCCAAGGCTGCCACTTCGACGCTTTCATTCAGCGCTCGCGAGAAAACCACGTACGCGCCGCCGTGATAACGTGAGATCACACAAAAGACGATGGGGCCTTTGAAGTTCACCACCGCCCTCCCGATCTCGGCGCCATATTCCAGTTGCAACCTGCGCATTGACTCCGGGGAGCCATCGAAACCCGACAAGTTCGCTAGTACCACCACTGGCCGATTGTTGCTCGCCGCATTGATCGCGCGCGCGAGTTTCTTGGACGATTGCGGAAAAAGCGTGCCCGAGGTCCAGTGATCCGGCCCGTCTGCTGGAACAAATCCTAACCTCGGCAGTGGCTGGGATTCGATACCGATAAGGCAAACGGGATAGCCGCCGAGATGGGCGTCCCACACCACCGCGGTCTCCGCCGCCCGCATGCCAGCCCAGCGTTCCAGCGGGGCATGGTCCTGGTCGGTGGCGGCCATCATCACTTTGCGAATATCAAAGGACTTCTTGCGTCCAGGGTTGGTCTGGTCCGACAGGATATCGCCGATCAGCTCGAAACCGTCTTCACCGTTGCCGTCCCTGCCATGAGGATAGACACGCACATCGCGATCCAGGGGGTCGGCTGTCGCTGCTCGCCGGGGAAAACGCTCGCCGGGAGCCACGTAGGTGTGATCATAGTGACGCAGCAGAATGTGGCAGGCTTCCTCGATGTCACGAGCCCAATATTGCGCCTGGCCGTTGATGCCCATGATGCGATCGTAGCCGCCGATCCCTTGATTGTCCTCGGCCGAGATGCTGCCCGAGAACTCCAGCGCGCGCTTGCCGGTGAGCACCATCGCTGCTTTCGGCGTCATGATCAGAATGCCGCGTGTGTGCATGAGCATGGTGGCCTCGGCGTTCCAGTAAGGCTGCGCGCCGACGTTGATCCCGTTCACCACCAGATTTACCTCGCCGCCCGCCTGCGTAAATTCGATCAATCCCCGCAGGACGCGGGCAATCCAATCCATGTTTTCCACGCCACTGTCCATTGATATCTTGGCGCCGGCCGAGAGCGTAAACCATTCCAGCGGAACGCCCATCGCTTGAGCCAGATCTAAGGCTGCGAGGATGCGTCGGCATTCCGGTTCGGCGAGGGCGCCCAAGTCCTTACTCGGATCGCCCAGCAACACGACACGTGTCATGCCCTCCGGATACTGGGCTGTAAAGTTGCGGATGATGCCGACGATGATGTTCGCTTTGTTTTGACCAAAGGGACGATCGACGGCGACCAGACGGCCTTCCGAGTTGAGATCATGCTCGACAAAATCACCACTGGGAAATTCCGCCCGCGTGTATTCCGGAGCCGGCGTGAGCATCTTGATGATTTCGTAAGGGTAAATGAGCCCGCGCTGACGCATGCGGACGACCTTTTGGTCGTATTCGGTCAGCGGTGTGATTGGCTGTAGTTGGCCGCCGGGCCGGAAGGTGATGAGCATGCCCCTGCCGCCCGGGCTCGAGATGCGCACCACCATATCGCGCAACTCTCCGGTCGCAGGATTGGGAATACGGGCACGCACTATCACTTGTTCCAACCCCAGGCCTTCGGTGGCGGGCGCAAGTTTGCGCACAAGGTCGCGCAATTCGTCCCGCGTAAGATTGAACGGTGGCCACACGTTAAGCAGGATGCGATTCCACTGCAGGCGTTGATAGGTCGACCGCCGCGACTGAAACAGCCGGATGCTGGCCATCGCTTCCATGAGCATGCGCTCCAGATGCGGCAGTTGTACAACGCGACCCGCCTCATCTCGTACTGGAGTTACGTCGCGCACTTCCGCGCACGCGAACAACCGCTCATCTTTCGGATTATCACGGGCCACGGCATGAAGCAGGTATACATCTTCAGCGGACGGCAGCCGTTCAATTTTGAAATTGGCAAGTCGCCACAAATGCAGCCGTTTCCCCATCATGGGGTGGATGCCGCGGTAGAGCTTCTCTTCGTCATACGTATTCCCGTTGGGACGATAGGTGAAATGCATGCCGGCTATACCCTGTCCATGACCAGTGCCGGCGGCGGTTGCTACGATGCGCCGGATGGAGCGCGGGAACCCAGCCTGGTTGAGCACCGAGCGTACTTCCTGCTCGGTAGCTTCCGCATCGCCCAATTTGCCGGAATGGAAAACATAAAAATCGATGGCGACGTCATGGTCTGCCGGTACTTCCGCGATCATCGGAAACAGAGTCCGCGCCGCCTCCGCGAGCCGTGAGTACTCGGCGTGCGTCGTGAACAGATGAATGCGTTTCCCTTCATGGTCGTACTCGGCCAATGTGCAGCACTGTCCGTCCACAGTCCTGTTATCCAAAGTGACGGAGCGAAAGTTCGTGAGCTTTCGAATCCGGTAGTACCGCCAGGTCAGCGCCTCCAACATCGATTTGCGCATGGCTTGATCGGCGGTTGCGAACCGGCCGGAGATCAGGCTGAACAGGGGCTGCGGACATTCGACCAACGCGCGGACTCTCTCGTGGCGGTCCGCGGCATCGGGATTGGCAGCCAGATAGGCGAGGTGTTCCTCCATTTGCTCGTAGACCTGCTGACGCGCCCGCTCGAACAGCTGTTGATCGAAGTAGCGATAGCGTACTTCCCGGGCCAGATCGGTCACCGCCGGGAAAAGCCCATTGCTGATCGAGGCCATCCGGTCGAGGAGCGTCCGGAAGGCTTGCTCAGCGTGCGGCGACAGAATCTGCGCGCTCCGTTGGCGCCGTTCGAGGACGCTTACAACCGGCGCAATCTGTTGCTCCACACGTTGATGCGACTTGTAGATCCAGAGCAAGCTCTCTTCGAGTGCAGGAGAGCGATCCAGCGTCTTTACGCCGTAGTGAGCAAGTGCGCGCTGAAGCGCGCTGACAAAAGCTGGCGGGAGCCCTTCGCCACGCGTTTCCAACATACGCAAGTAAGAAAACAGATAAGCCTCGGCAGTGGGCTCTTCACCGCTGGCTCGATGGTTTACCTCCGGCTCGCGTTGGAAGAGGGACCGTATGTCTACAAAGATGTTGAGGATCTCATCTTCGCGCTCTCTAATTTCGGCACTGTCCACAGGATAATTCTGGCTCCATTCGGCGAGCAGGCGCGTGGTCTGCTTGGGATCGACGTCAAAGCCCAACATGAGCTGGCGCAATTCATCCAGGCTCTGACAGCAACCGGATTGATTGGTTCCTGCGTTTCCGTCCAAAGCGAACGACGTGCCGAACGACGAGCCAAAGACCACTCGCTCCCCGTTCGCCTCGGCATCGCCACCGGCGACGGGGTCGATCTGGAGGAGTGGGGATCCGGTGTCCACCTGAACATTGGGTATGGCCATCACCTGCCGGACTTTTCCGGAAAATGGGGCCACCACCTGTGTCTCCATTTTCATGGCCTCGAGCACCGCCAGGCGGTCGCCGACAGCAACCGTGTCGCCCGCTTTCACGAGAATGGAAACCACTACCGACGGAGCCGGCGCGTGCACCACGCCCCCGTCGTTCCGATCAATCGTGTGCGCTACTCCGTCCACTTCGATCCGGTAGCTTGGCCCCTGGACCACGGACACGACGCGAAAACGCTGTCCGAAGACTGTGAGCCAACATTCGAACTGGCCCAAACGGTCCAACTGTGCGTCGATGCGTGCCCCATTCATCTCCACCCGGTATTGTTGCGGTCCGAGGCGATAAGTCTTCGGCGAGTAGCAATGGCCTCGATAGCGTAGTTCGGCAGTCAGACCTACCTCGCTTCGGACCTGCGGCCGTCCGCGCACCGCCGACGCATAAAACTGCTTCTGCTCGACCGCCAACTGGGCGTCGTAGGACTCGATCGCGGCTTGAACCAGAGCCACGTCGGCATAGCGCCTGGAGAGGTGCTCACCCTTTGCCGCCAGATGGTCCAGCCATCCGTTATGCATTTCTCCACTCTGTACCTCGGGGCGGTTCAGCAATCCCAGCAGAAATGCTTTGTTGCTGGTTCCGCCCTTGATGACGACAACGCTCTCGCGCAACGCTCGCTGCAAGCGGGAAATTGCCTCGTTCCGGTTCTGGCCGTAGGCTATGATCTTGGCGATCATCGAGTCGAACTCAGCTGAAATCGCATCGCCTTCCGCCACTCCGGTGTCAACGCGCACCCCTGGTGATGACGGAATTCTGAAGCGCTCAATAATGCCTGGAGCCGGAGCAAAGCCATTCTCCGGATCTTCCGCATTCAGCCGCACCTCAATGGCATGACCGGTGGTGCGCGGCGGCTCGCCTTCCAGGCGGCCACCACGCGCGACGTGTATCTGAAGTTTTACGAGGTCGATCCCGGTCGTGCATTCGGTCACTGGATGTTCGACCTGCAACCGCGTGTTCATTTCCATGAACGAGAAGCGGTTGGTTTCCGGTTGGTACAGGAATTCGACAGTGCCCGCGTTGCGATAGCCGGCTGCTTGGCTCAAGCACACCGCCGCCTCGCGCAGCGCTTTATCTTGCTCCGGAGAAAGCGCCGGAGAGGGCGCTTCTTCCAGGATTTTCTGGTGACGGCGCTGGACGGTGCAGTCGCGCACGCCGGCGGCCCACGTCGTCCCATAGTGGTCGGCAATAATCTGGACTTCGACATGGCGGGCGCCTGGCACCAGTTGCTCCAGAAAAACGGTTGGGTCGCCAAAGGCTTTGAACGCCTCGCTGCGGGCGCTCTCAAAGGCTTGTGAGAGTTGGGCCGCTGATCGCACTAGGCGAATGCCTCGACCTCCGCCTCCGGCGGTGGCCTTAATAAGGAGCGGATAACCCAGGCGCTCTGCATGGCCATGGGCGTCGGCGCGTATTTCTACCGGCCCATTGCTCCATGGCACTAGCGGTATCAGCACCTGCTCGGCCAGTCGCTTGGAGGCAATCTTGTCGCCCACCCGGCGCATAGCATCGCCATCCGGACCGATAAACACGATGCCCAACTCGCGGCAAAGATCGGCGAACGCCGCGTGCTCAGCCACGAAGCCCCATCCCACCCAGACGGCGTCCGCGCGTGCCACCGCCAGCGCGCGTTGGAGGCGGCCATAGTCGAGGTAACTGCTCTTGGGCTGCTGCGTGTTTGGATCGAGGACCTGAGCGGGACCGAGGCATACTGCCTCGTCGGCCTCACGCACAAACATGCTACGGCGGTCAGGCTCGGTGAACAGCGCGATCGTGCGCAACGGTGTGCGCGACATCGTGCCTGACATCGTGCCTGACGATGTGCCGTACTCCTGATTGAAATCGCGGGCGGCGTGGATGAAACGCATGGCGGCTTCCCCGCGATTGACGATAGCCACGCGTTGAAATTCGTTGTTCATAAGTCCCCCCAATCAGCAGATTGTCGGGACAACATCGTCAGGACAACCAAGGCATGTTCACGCGGCGACAGTTTCCAGTGACATCGCCGCCTGCAGTGCCTTCAAGCGCTCCGCGTTCACTATGTTCGGCACCACTACCGTGCGGTAGCCGCGAAGCTGCAGGTAGCCGTTGCCTTTCGCATCCACCACTTCCGCATCGAAGCTGCCGTGGCCCTGGCCGGAAGTGACCACGGCGTATAAAGTGCCGTCGGCCGGCTTCGGGACTCGTAATAACAATGATGAAACGCAATCAATGTGCTGCGGCAGACCCATACTGCCCTGCGTACCCATCTCCCAGAGTCCCGCAGTTTGGAAGCAAAGCTCAATCAGACGCGGCGCTGTAAGCGTCGGCAGTTCGGACGGCAGATGGTTTGCCGGCAAGCCTTTGGCCAGCAGCCCGATAATCCGGTGTCCGTCCCACCACGCCCGCTCTACCACCTGGTATGCGGGTCCGTGGAAGTAGAGACGATAGATATCGGCGGCTTCGATGGCGTGTCCCTCAGGCAAGCCCAGCGGCGGCATGGTCACCGCTTGGGGCATCTGTTTTGTGAGCCGCACCCGGGCGGTGAAGTGTGTTGTCACTTGAGGCTCGGTCTGGTTGGGAAGCGACCGGCTGCCGGTTAAGCGACAATCGGCAACCAAGGTTAAATTATCGATTTGCGAACAGCTGTCCCATTGCGGATGGATAGAGGCCTTGACCGTCACAGTGCGTGGTTCGTTCCGATAGAACTTGAACGGCGCCATGAAGTTCACGTCTTCGACGGCCGCGACATGCCAGCCGGGAAGCAGGCAGAGCGCAGCTTCGGCAAACGCCTCGATGCCCATGACTCCGGGCAGCACCGGGGTGCCGTCGATTTGATGATCGTGGAGAAACGGCTGAATCACCGGGTCCAATGTCGTCTCGACGGTGATGCCACTCTGCAGGCCCACGCTGGTTATCTTGCTGATCATTGGTCCTGGTGCCAGTGAGCTCTTCGAGGCCTCTGTCGCGGATGTATCCAGCCCGCCGGCGGCATCCCACTCGTTCAACAGAACGCCGAGACGCTGGCCGATGACAATTTCACCCTTGGTGCTTCCCGCAGTAAGTTCGCGGCGAATCAAGGGAATCCCCGCCTCTGGCGGCAGCATGTCGATGCCTGCCAGTTCCATCATCTTGGGGATGGAGCCGCGCGTGGCCATGCCAATGCCGCCCCAAGCCGTCCAGTCGACGACGATGCCGCGCGTACCCGGCCGCGTGTTGCGGAAGCTCGACGTGATCTTGCACAACAGATCGTTGGCTGAGCTGTAATCCGCCTGTCCGGCGTTGCCGAAGCGTCCGGCAATCGAGCTGAACGCCACCGTCGCCCCGAGGGGCATGTCGCCGATGGAGTGCAGAAGATTGAACCAGCCGTCGCTCTTGACGTCGAAGACCAGATCGAATTCGCGCGCATCCTTGTCCGGCAAGAAGTGACTGCGTTCGACACCGGCGGCGTGCAGAAGGACGTCGACGTGTCCGCTACGCTCCCGCACTTGCTGGATGATTTTGGTTACGGCGTCCGCATCGGTGAGGTTGACGCTGAAGTAATGCGCGGTACCGCCGGCGGATCGCACGGCAGCGATTGCACTGCACGCTGCTTGCGCTCGCTCCAGCGCTGCCAGCTCCTTTTCCACTAGGGCGGGCGTGGCCCGTTCGCCGCGCGCCTGAATGCGTGCGAACAGATCACGCTTGAGCCCGTCTTTATCACTGTCACTCGCCAAGCTGCTGGCGAAGCGCTTGAGATCGGGATTCTCCGGATCAGGCTCGGGCACTAGATCGAGCAGATAGAACGTGCCTCCGGAGGCCGAGGCCAAATCGGCCGTGATAGCCGAGACGATACTTCCGGCTGCGCCGGTGACGAGAAAGACGGTGTTGCTGTCCAAGGTCAAACCTGGCTTGCCATCGGCGGCGAGCTGTTCCTGAAGGCCAACCGTCCAGCGCAAACTTTCTTTGTAGCCGATTTCGAGAGCGCCAGGATCGCGCAGCGTTTCTTCAATCAAGATGTCGGCGACTTCGGACGGCTTTCGTTCCGCTTCAAAGTCGACGGCCTTGACCAGAGCGTCTAACCTCTCTCGTTTATAGGTTTTGGTAAACCCGGTGACCGCGCCACCAAGCGGTGCCGTCGCTCCGGCGTCATCGTAGCCGTGCTGCCCACCCAGTCGCGTCGCCGACACGAGAAATGTGCCCGGCACCGCAATCTGCTCGTACAGAATGCGCATGGTGACATATAGCGACTTGACGCGCACCCGCAGGGCTTCATGCCAGCTGGCGAGGTTCATAGCACTGAGGTCACCCTCGTTGTCCAGCGCGGGCAGCCAGTAGATGCCGTGTACCGGACCGGCGGCCAGCCAGTTCTCGAGGCGACTGGTCAATGCTTCGGCCTCTGCCTCTGCATCGATCGTCTGCTCGATGCGTAGAACTTCCACACCTAAAGTACGCAACCGTTGCGTTAACGCGTCTCCTACACCAGCCTTGTCCGGCATAATAACGACTCGCCGACCGGACCCGAGCGTCACGCCGGTTGGCTTGCAAAGGACAAGCGGCGGACGCAAGTTGGGAACAGGTACGCGGCGTGGAATACGATTGGCGGCCTCGAAGCTGACGGGGATCGGACGCGCGGTCGGTATCGGTTTCGAAGCGGAAGATGCAGGCACCGCCGGTTTCTTCTGCGCCGGTCCTTGTTTCTCTGGCGTGGAGGAAGCGCTTCCAGCAGACACCTTAGCCAAGCCGGGCTGCCTGTCGTGAGCGAACTTGATCACGCTGGCCAGGGTGGGGAAGTCGCGCAGCTTGAGATTCTCATCGCGCGGAATGTCGTACGCCGCTCGCACGGCCGCAAACATTTCCGCCTGTTTCACGGTGTCGACGCCGAGGTCCGCTTCGAGATCGAGATCCAAGTCCAGCATATCTTTCGGATAGCCGGTTTTCTCGGCCACGATCTCCAGCACCTTCTCTTTGATTGCATCGTCGGTTGCCGCTTGGGCTGCGATTGCCGGCGTGGGTACAGTTGACTCGCTGATACCTGGCGAAGACAGAGTCGCTGGCGCCCCCGCCAGGTCGGGGCGCTTCTCATACACAAATCGGATCACGTGCGCTAATGTCGGATAGTCGCGCAGCTTGCGGTTCTCGTCGCGCGGAATGTCATACGTGTTTCGGATGGCGGCGAACATCTCCGCTTGCTTTACAGTGTCGACGCCGAGGTCGGCTTCGAGGTCGAGATCCAGGTCGAGCATGTCTTTCGGATAACCGGTCTTCTCTACCACCAATGCGAGAATGCGTTCTTTGACGGCATCGTGTGCGGAGACCGGCGCCGATGTCGCAGTCGGCGCTGGTTCCTCAGCGGCCACAGCGGTCTTCCCCGTGGCGGATTTGACGTCCTCCGCAACCGCCGGGGCTGCTGCCAGGTCTGGCCGCTTCTCATACACGAAACGGATGACGTGCGCTAATGTTGGATAGTCGCGCAGCTTGCGGTTCTCGTCGCGTGGAATGTTGTAGATCTCGCGGACGGCCGCGAACAATTCGGCCTGTTTGACGGTATCGACACCGAGGTCGGCTTCGAGATCGAGATCCAGGTCCAGCATGTCTCTCGGATAACCGGTCTTTTCTACCACTAGCGCGAGAATCCGTTCCTTCACCGAATCGCCGGTGGCGACTTGCACGGGTGTCGCGGCGGGCGCCGGTTTCTGAACCGGTGCAGCGATTGTCGGCGTCGCAGTTTTGACTTCTTCCCTCGCTGCCGCCGGGACTACAGCCAGGTCTGGCCGCTTCTCATACACGAAACGGATCACGTGCGCCAATGTCGGATAGTCGCGCAGCTTGCGATTCTCATCGCGCGGAATGCCGTATGCCTCGCGGATCGAGGCAAAGACCTCCGCCTGCTTAACCGTATCGACGCCCAGATCGGCTTCGAGATCGAGATCCAAATCGAGCATGTCAGCCGGATAACCGGTTTTCTCGGCGACCAGAGCCAATACTTTGTCTTTCACCGGGTCGCCCTTCTTCGCCGGTTCTGTTCGTGCGACAGGCGCGGGAGCGACGACTTGTACCTTGGCTGTCGGCTCAGCGACCGCACTGAACGGAAGTGGATCCGGTTTTGCGACGACTGGCGCGGGCGGCGGTGCTTGCGGGGTGCGGGCCGTTAACGTTGCCGTTGCCGTTCGTAACTCCGGAGCGGCTTCGGAGACCCGTGCCGCCGCCGCGTGATCGCGCACGCGCAGCGTGCGGTGGACCACTTCCAGATCCGCGGCCGGATGCCCCGCGATGTTACTCAGCCAGGCACTCCAGGCGGTGGCGTCGGCGATGCGGTAGGAATAGCCCAAAGCGTTCGGGCTGCGCCGGATTCCGTCTTTCGTCTTTAACCAATGCAGCAGCATCATGCTGATCTGCGAACCGAAGCCCGCTCCCAGGTGCAAAGCGTATTCGACGGGATAGACGCCGCCTTTCGACAGGTTCAACTGTCCCAACTCCGGATCAACTTCCTTAAAGTTGGCGACCGGAGGCACGCAGCCGGTTTCGAGCGCCTTGACCGCAACGACATCTTCGATGCCCGTGGCCATGGCGTGACCGGTGAAGCCCTTGGTATTGGCGATTACGATGCGGTCCGCCACGTCGCCGAAAACGCGACGAAGCGCGTGGATCTCGGCAGAGGCGCTGCCGCCGCGCGCCGGCGTATAGGTTTCGTGGGAAACAAAAACTGTCTGCGGCGCAACTTGGTGGCGCGAAATGCCGCTGCCCGCTTCGGCTTTGGCCACCAGTGTCTACATCACCTGGCCGATGTGCTGGACATCGAGACGAGTACCGTGGAAAGCGCTGTTGCCCGTCATGGTGGACAACACTTCGCAGATGGGCTGTATTCCCCGTTCGCGAGCGGCGGCTGCGCTCTCTACCACCAGAGCCGCAGCGCCCATGCCAATGATCATGCCGTGTCGCCGTCGGTCGAAGGGAACGGCGGCATCCGCGACCACTTCGTCGGTGGCCGCCGCACCACTGGCCAGGAAGCCAGCGCCCATCCAATCAATCAGATGGTCGGAGGTCACGTCGTCGGCCGAGATGACAATCACGCGACTGCACCGCCCAGCGTGGATCCAGTCTTGTGCCAGCGACACACCTTGCGTCGTGCTGGCACAAGCAGCGTTGATCTGCGTATTGGGACCGCGGGCGCCGATGAATTCGGCGAATTGCGAATGTCCCATGGACAACACTCGGAGCAGGAAGCGCCGGTTAAAAACATAGGGTTCTTTGTCGATGGTGGCGCGCAATTCGTCGATGCGACGGTTTATTTCCTGCAGCAGAGCGGAATGACCATTCGCCTCAACCGCACGGGCAAGCAAGCCTTCGAGCATGGCCAACTGCTGGCGGCGTTCGTGGTCCGCGTAGTAGCGCGACATCTCATCGGCGAACGAGTCTAACCCCGGGAAGGCGGAAGCAAAAATCACGCCGGTATCGTCGCGCAAGGCCTCGGGCAATCCCCAGCGCTCTGGTAATTGCGTGCCTTTGGTTGTGGTCTTATAGCGCATGACCAGCGGAATGCCGGCATCGCGCAAGGCGTCGAGGCCGGCGGCCATCGCCAGTTGCGTGACGCGGTCGAGAGCGCCCACGCGTTCAGAAGAAATTCCAAATTCATTTTCCAGATCGAACGCGCCTCCACGACCCGCCAGCTTGATGACATCCGCCACATTGCTGATGGTCTCAAACCGGGGTTCTCCGTTCTCGCTCTTCACCAGACGCGTAATGTGCTTGTCGAGCATGGCGTTCCGGAAGCGCGTGGGGATCGAATCGATGAACTGATCGCCGCGCAGAATGCGGCCGATGTTGGCGTCATCAAAGATGTGCTCGGTCCCGGGCAGGCCTAACGCCGCGCCCGTGATGACGACAGGCTCAAACTTGGAACGCCCATTCTTGCCGTGGTAGAGTTCGTAGCCGCGATCGAGAACATCGGCGAATAAACGGCCAAGTTCGTTGTAGCGATCGCCGTTCGACGGCGCGGTTTGCGTGGTTTGTGCGGGAGAGCACGGCGCGGTAGAGACTACTGTCGCGGCCGCCGCCGCCGCCGGGATTGGTTTGGAAGCCTCCGCCGGTGAGGAAATGGCCGTCACCGAGGCCGCGTGCAAGGCGTCCGCAGTTCCGCGGCCTAGTCCGGCCGCATAAAGGCCGCACAGCGCCTGGTTGAAGGCGACGATATCGCCAACCTTCGGATGATTGGTAAACAGCGAGACCACATCGCTGTGGCTGCCGAGCACATCCTCGGCAAATCCCTGCAACGCCTTCTTCGGTCCAACTTCAACAAACATGCGAGCACCGGAGTCGTACAGCGTGCGCAAGCCCTTAACGAATTGGACGGGAGAAGCTACCTGCTGCGTGAGAATGTCCAGCATGTTCGGCACGGCGTCGGGCCCGGTGGGATAAAACTCGCCGTTGGTGTTGGCGACGATCGGCAAACGCGGAGATTCGAGATGCAGCCGCTCCAGCACTCGCCGCAGCGGCTCGCTGGCTCCCGCAACAATCGATGTGTGGAAGGCGTGGCTGACAGTTAACGGGGCTACGTCGTAGCCAGCTTTCTGGAAGGCTTCCATGGCCTGCTCGACTGCCTTGCTCGCGCCGCCGATGACTCCCTGACGGTTGCTGTTGACGTTGGCGATCACGACGTAGCCGGTAATCGTCTTCAGAATTCGCTCGATTTCTTCCAGCGGAGCAAACACTGCGGCCATGCGGCCGTTATCATCCATAGCCACTTGGGTCATTCCGCGGCCGCGAGCGCTGACGGCTTCGAGCGAATCAATAAAGGGGAGACCGCCAGCCGCAACCAGCGCTCCGTATTCGCCCAGGCTGTGACCCATCGTGAAGTTGGGTTCGATGCCATAAGCGGCCAGGAGCCGGGTCAGCGCGAGGTCGGTCGCGAGCACGGCGGGTTGAGTAATCGCGGTTTGCCGCAGATCGTCTTCGGCCTTGGCGACGGCCGCGGGGTCAGCCTGGTCAATGAAGATGAATTTGCTGAGCGGCTTGCCGAGCAAGGGCGTCATTACGCGATCAGCCTCGGCAAAGGTTTCGGCCACAATTGGCTCCGTCGCGCGGAGCAGCTCCAGCATGTTCACGTACTGCGAACCTTGGCCGGTATACAGGAACGCCACTTTGGGCGCGGGACCGTGCCCGCGGGAGATGCCTTGTGCCCGCAGAGCCTTCCATATCGCGGGTTGATTGGCCGCCAGCGCTTTGAGCGCACTACCAGCTTTGTCCGCCAGTTCGGCGGCGTTGGCGTAGTCGATGGCCAGGCGCTCGGGCGCGCGCAGGTCTGATTCAGCTGGAGCAGTTGGCGCCGGTGCTTGGCCCGCTTTGGCGTCCTGTTCCACCGCGCGCAAACGCTCGACGAGCGCTGCTTCAGAAGCGGCACCGATTACCAGCGCTCCGCGTAACGGAGCTTTACAGGAAGAAGAGCTAGAAGTTCCGGAAAAAGAGGTGCTGGGAAAACTTTCCACATTCATAATTGACTCTTTCACTTGCGGCGGAATCTCGCTGACCGCCACCGACCGCTTTCCGTTTCCGTTCAGCCGGCGCGGAATGTATTCCTCGAGCACCGCGTGAAAATTGGTGCCCCCGAAACCAAAAGCGCTCAGTCCCGCACGGCGCACGCCATCTTCCGGCATCGTCCACGGTTTCAGTTCGGTGTTTACGTAGAGGGGAGAGTGGGCAAAGTCGATGTTCGGATTGAGGTGCTCGCAGTGCACGCTCGGCGGCAGTACCTTGTCCCGGAGCGCGAGTGCGGTTTTCAGTAGTCCGGCAGCGCCGGCCGCTCCTTTGAGGTGCCCGAAGTTCGACTTGACCGAACCGAGCGCCACGGAGTGCGACGGGAGATGAGAATTGCTGAGCACGTCAATCATGCTCTGCACCTCGACCACGTCGCCCACGGCGGTGGAGGTGCCATGGCCCTCGATCAGAGTCACGGTCGCTGGCGATAATCCGGCATTCTCCCA
>Ga0116216_10000757_pt1 | contig 24336 bp, 19 predicted proteins | sample Sb_taG_11_FD_89696 | JGI IMG/M metagenome (GOLD analysis project Ga0116216, IMG submission 89696) | Peat soil microbial communities from Weissenstadt, Germany - Sb_50d_3_AS metaG | ecosystem: Environmental > Terrestrial > Soil > Wetlands > Peat | place: Germany: Weissenstadt | collected 2010-09-21
ACCCCGCTACGCCACCACTTCGACCGACTCGACCAAGCGATCACCGCCCACGTCGACCAACTCAACCTCGCCGCCTGAAACTTGACTCATCTCTCCCGGCTTCGCCGGGTCAAGCCTGCTAGTGCCGACTGCCGCCTTCTAAGCGTCTGCTTGCTCGCCGATGGCTAGCACCGTGGCGTCGCGGACTTGCGCTTGGTCGCCTTTGCACTCGTCCGGGCCGATCGGCGTCGGGCGATTGCCTTCGTGGCCAAGCACTCGTCCGCTCGGGCGTAGGTAAGCAGACGAATGCGATCGCGCGAGCTGGCCGATTCGCAGACACGGTTGTCGCCGCAAGCAGGGCTGCGTCGGAGGGGCGCAGAACTCGGGCGGCGCATAGGCAACGTCACTTGTGCGTGGTCCTGGTGCCGGTCCCGAGCGACCGCTCGGCCGACTCTCATAGGCGCTTCACGCCCACCTGAACCAGCCACGCAGGTCCGGTGGCCGGCCGCTTCGCAGCAAGGTCGGTAGCGTGATCAGGGGCGCCGCGGCCCTAGGCCGGTCCGACATCGCCTCCCGGCGGCGGCAGATATTTTCTATCTCCCGAGCAGTCGTCCGGACGTGCGAGAGCCGACTGCTGGTTGGCGGTTGGGCGGGGTGCCAGACCCCGTGGGGGTGGCATCCCGCGCGAGCTACTCGCGACGTCGATCTGCCACGCCTGCAAACAGGACGCCGAAGGCGACGTTATCTGCGAGCTGGGGAATGAGCGGTAGCGCGCTGATCGCCGGGAACCTTCTTCCGATGATGCCGACGTTGATGACACCGATCGCGAGTCCAGCCGTGGCACCCCAGGCGACCGAGCGGCGTTGAGGGAGGGTGCGCGCAAGGGCCTCCCCGGCCGCAACCGAGATGCCGAGGTGGACGATCGCGCCGCGCATGAAGCCGGGTCGGCCGGGCGGAACGAGCGTCCCCACGGCGCAAGTCGCGTCGTACACGTAGCGAACCGCGGACCGGAAGCTTCCGCCGGTGTGGAGTGCATAGAGAGTCGATGGCAGGCCGCTGAACGTCGCCGCCACCGCGATCGCCTCGGTGACTCGATGGTGGTCCCGCCCCACTCCGCAAACATACCGGCGCCACCAAGCCAGCGGCGAGGCGGTTCAGGACCACTCCACCAGACCTATACCGCTCGCGCTGGTCCGGTGGCCTCTTGGCAGCGAGATCGGTAGTGCGACCGCGGGCCGAGATGCTTGCATGCAGCGCGGTTACGGCGGCGTCGCGGTAGAGCACAAGCGGTGCCTGGTGATCCGGGCTGCCGTTGCCGCTCGATGTTGGTTAGACCGCGGTCGCTGCCGGTGATCGCGGTTACGTGGTGTTCGTGATCACCGCGGTGCGGGCCGCCGGCCGCGGGTTGCTCTGGGAGCTTCTTGGCTCAGTACGCGTAGCTGCCCGTGCTCGAGCTCGTGGACGTGCTCGGAGTCGTGGACGTGCTGGCGGAGGTGATGGCGGAGCCGCCGGCCGAAAGGACGTACCAGAGGCCGCCGAACTCGTTCAACCCCTGGCCAGCCGTCTGCCCCGGCGTGTGGTCGCCGACGTAGTAGTAGAGCGGGTAGCCGTGGTAGGTGATCTGCATCGCTCCGTTACTGCCGCTGATCGTTCCGATCTGAGCAGCGGTTACTCCACCCTGCGCCGCTGGGCGGACGTTGGAGGTGAATGGCGGCCACACCGCCCGGCCCGCGGCCGAGAGCTTCTCACCCCCGAACAGGTACAGAGTGCGGCCATTGGCGTCGACCAACACTTTGCCGAGCGACGTTTGTTTGAGTGAGATCGCCGAGCTGGCGGCGACCGCTGGCTGGGCCGGTTTCGTGGACCCACTGCTCGTCGAGGCGATCACCGCAACAACCGCGACGGCTACGACGACAAGGGCAGGCAACAACAATCGGGTGCGTTTCATCAGTCCGACTCCTTCTCACTTTTTCTCCGAACGCGCCTGACGTGCCGCCCGGAAGGCGACGGACCCGCTCGGTGTGACAGTTGGCGTTTCAATAAAAGACGCCGCGACCCGCCGGAAGCTTCCCGGCAACGGGACGCCCGAGACGCTTCTCAAACCAGTGGTCGGTGAAGGACTCGTCCTAACACGGGTACCTCGACATACCCCGCCGATGGGTACATGGAGATCGCTTCGACGAGCCTGCGGTTGGTGTCCAGTCGTATCGCGAGGCGCCACTGCGTAGCGCGAGCGCTTCGAGCTCGGTGAGCAGCCCGCGGCCGGCGCGACTTCTCGGGCTCGACGCCGATGCAGGCGCCGGGATCGAAGCCCAACACCGAGCGCCAGACGAGCTCGGCCAAGTACGCGCGGATGCACTGCCGACCGTCACGGTCGATCGGATCGACCGCTCGGAGCTCGATCGCCCCGATCCTCGCCAGACGCCGCACCGTTCGCATCGCCGCTACGAACTCATCCCGCTGCCCAGGATCGAGCGGCGCGAGAACCGACACAGCCGCCTCGTCGCTGCGCCGATCGAGGAGGCTCGCGAGGCCCGAGTCGAGACCGAGACCTGACCGCAACGAGCGCAAACGATCCACGCCGTCGGTGCCCCGGCTGCCGCTCAGCACGATCGCTGTCGGACAAACCCAGTCACGCCGGCTCGGGTCCCTCCGGGCCACCGGATCGCGTCAGTCGCCGGATGCAGGGCGCACGCGAACGGCGCCAGACTCCCGTCCGTGCATATGCAAACCACCAAGTTCGGCGACAGCTCGGCAGGCGCCGCAGAGGCGCACCGCGTCGCTTATCCGTTGGTTCCGGCGCTCGTGTCCGCTTCTGGTCCCAGCGGCGAGCGGCAGTCAGATCGAGAGTGCCCCTGCGGCGACAAAGGGGAAGTGGCGCCGGCTGTCCTGACAGCGATCGTCGGGGTCCGATTGGAGGCGATTGCGAGCGTGGGTTGCGAGGGCGTCGCGGTCGTCGTTGGACACGGCCTTGCCTAGTCCAGGTGGTGGTCATTTGAAGTAGCGCGCGCGACGTGGTGTATCGGGTGTGTCAAGCGGAATCGAAAGATGGTGTCAGCGGTGCGAGCGGTGTTGAGCGCGGCGCATGCGGTGCTGATGCCCGGTGACGAGACCGACGACCGCCCCCACCGTGACCAAGACCGCCGGCACGCCTGCCAGGAGAAATTGCCACGCATTCGTCTGCAAATACGCCCAGACGCCGGCCCCAGCAAACGCCAACACAAACAAGACGTAGATTACGCCAGCAATTAGTCTCCATGCGGAGCCAGGTACCTTGCACTCGATCCTCTCGTGAGCGATGAGATCCTCAGCGACGGCGCCGAGAACCAGCCCACTCCGACTCTCTCCCTCGACGCGGTAACGGTTGCTCTCCTGTATCCGGCCGCCTTGACAGCCAGCGAGTTGGACCGAGAGAGGATCACGGACGGAATCGGAATCCGCTTCATCAGGCATGAGGACGAAGTCGAAAACGACAAGCTCGTCCGGCTGCTCGTCCTCGGGGTGGGGAACCTCGCGCGTTTCGCGGACGTCGCGTGCTTTACCTTCCCAAACGTGGTCAGGCTTGACCTTGTGCCGGTCCCCGAAGCAGCCGATTTTGGACTTCGTTGTGAGATCGTCGGCAGAGATCATGTCGATGGCGGCCGAGGATGATGGGCGCTCGCCGTCGACTCGGTAGTCGTGTCCATCGACGATCTGGCCGTAGAAGACGCGCCCCGACCACCGCACGGCTTCGCGGCTCGCAGCATCCGGCGAGTGAAGTTCAAAATCCCACTCCCGCCGCCCGTATTGAAGCGTCCGAAGGTCGATCTTGCGAGCCTTCCCACTGAACGTCTCAGTCGGCATATCGCGTCCGAGAACTCGTGAGGATAAACCTCCAGCACTTCCGTAATAAACAAGCGTGGCGCGCGTGAAGCCAGCGCGCATCGGTAGAGAGCGCGGCGTGAGAGGGGTCGAACTACCGATGCAGGGAACGACAGAAAGCGGTCGAGAGGGGTTGGCGTGGCGGCTCGGCACGAGGAGCGCGGCCAGGTGATCTCAGCCCCCGACCGTGAGATGACGCTCGCTGCGTAGATCCTCTCTTGCGAGCGAACGAGAACAGGCTGGTGGGACAGGCCCGATCGACCCGGTGCGCTGAGGACAGAACGAGCGCGCGCCCGCACGCGTCGCGAGCCTGGCTTGTGAATCCCGTTGGGGCCAAGAAGCGATCCGAGCATGAGAAAGCTGACCCGCCGACCGGCAGCACACCCAGGACTGCTCCTGCTCGTACGTGCAGTAGTCCCGATTGACCCGATCGGGCCATCCGACGCTGCTCCTCTGGAACACCACCAGCCACGCCGACCCGCACAGCCACGGCTGCCCGTCCGCCCCGGCGATGCAGCACTCCGGCGGCGCCGACGTGACGGTCGCCCTCGACCGTTAGCCACGAACTCCTGAATAGCAAGCACAAGAGCAGCAGCCTCGCCGGCATCGCCCGGACAGCTGCCGTCGGACAACCTGGGCCACGCGCGCAGTCCCGCCGGACAGTGCCGCTTCCACGAAATACCAGGCCTCTGGGTCGGCGCCTGGCCTGGTCTCACGCTTCTCCTTTGCGCCTGTCGGGCCGCGGAGCAGGAGCTCGGGATCGCGAGGATGCCTCCGGATGTGTCGATCGCCTCGTCTCAGGTTCGCTGACCGGCGGCGATGAACTGGCCGTTGCGCGCGTCGCGCTCCCGCGCTGGCGCAGAGAGCGATGTGCACGCCGCTTTCAGGCAGTCGTGACCCGGAACTTGCGTACGCTGCTCGGGTCGGGCAGGATCCCGGCGGTGGGTCGCCTTGTGATGATGCTCACGTTGACGGTCGCGGCGGCCGGATGCGGCGTCGCGTCACCGGCCAGCGCGCCCGCCGGGAAGTCATCTGTCGCCGGCTCCCGGTCCCGGCCAAATCCGACGGCGCCGCTCGTGTCAGACCGCCTGTTGCCCGGTCAAAGCCGCGTGCTGCTGAGGGGATTGCGTAACCCGCAAGCCTACGCGGCGAGCGGCTCGCTGTACGTGGCGCACGATCTGACCCCCCCGGCGGTACCGCGAAGGGCATCATCAGCAAGCTGATGCGCGTCGATCCGGTGTCTGGCCGCGTGCTCGCAACCCGCCGCCTCGGCAGCGCGTTCGGTCAGGCGCTGATCGCGGCTGGCAAGCTGTGGGTCATCACGTACTCGTTCACCGGGCCTCGGCGCGAAAACTACTCGGTCCTACGGCTCGATCCGCACTCGCTCGCTGTCCGGTCGCGCACGATCCTGCCCGGCACAAGCGGCAGGAACACGGTCGGCTCGCTGGCAGTCGCTGGCCACTGGCTGTGGGTGGGCGCTGCGACCCTCGATCGGGTATCGCTGGCCAGCGGCCGCGTCGATCGCATCGTCAGGCTGCACTATCGCGGCCCGGTCCAGGTCGCGGCCGACCCCGCTGGCCGGGTGCTGCTCGCCAGCCTTGGACTCGACCACCCGACCTACATCGCCAGGCTCAACCCCCGCACCGGCGCGGTGCAGGCACGCACGACCGTCCGCTGGAGCGCAATTGAGCCGTCGATCGAAGGAATCGTCGCCGGCGGGGCGTGGATTGCCAACAGCGGAGGGATGACGACCACAAGCTGGCGGATCGATCTCCAGACGCTGAAGACGACGCCGACGCAGGTCCCAGCAATCCCGGGCTCTCGAGTCTTCGCGAGCGCGATCGACGGCATCCTGTGGGTCACCAAACCCGACCGGGGGCACGAGATCACCTACTGCGCCGACCCCGTCACGGGTCGGCTCCGCGCCCGGCTACCCCTGCTCCGAGACGCATCGCTGCTCACGGCGGACGCCACGAACTTCTATTACTCCGACGTATCGCTGAAAACCGGCTCGATCGTGCTCAAGCGAGCATCGATAGATCCCAAGTGCGCGTCCTAAACAAGGCGCCTCGCCCAACCACACCATCCCCGTGGTTCCCGTCATCAGTGTCGCTTCCACGAACCACCGGCCACCACGCGACCGGTGCGGTGCCGGCGGTCCACTTCTGCTCCGAGCCGGCGGGCGCCTGAAGCAGGAGCCAGATCCTCGTGGCTGCTGGGGCGACGAAGCAGAACCGATGGCGCAGATCGACTCGAAGGTGAACTGTCGACACTGGGTTGGCCCATCGAAAGTGTTGGTTCTGGCCCAGGCACCACGGATGATGCGGTGCTAGCGGCCATACGGCGTTGTGCTGGCGGACGGTCGGGGCGATCTCGAGCCAGCGATGGCGACTCGGGTGCGCGACGTCGGCGGGGGTGGGGACGCGGCTCCTGAACTGGTCGCAGTCGAGGCCGTGGGCTGATCGACGAGATCACCACCCGGCTCGAGGTAATTGGAGTCCGTCCAGCTTCCGGCACGGTGGGTCCCGGGATGTTCTTGGTCGTCCCGAAACAGGCGGCGGGGCTGGGTTGCGGTCACAGATGTGCTTGTTGAGTGAGTTAACTGGTAGCGATGGCGGATCTTGAGCGCGAGAGCGATGATCGGCTCCTTGCCGCGGCGGCTGAGGATGCGGCGGCGTTCTCGGCGTTCTATAGACGCTATGAGCCGGCGATGCTCGTTTACTTCGCGCGCCGGGTCGGGGATCCGGAGCTCGCTGCTGATCTGACGGTGGAGGTGTTCGCTGCGGTGCTGGTGTCGTGCGGGCGCTATCAGCCTGGCCAGTCTCCAGCGCACGCGTGGTTGTTCGCGATCGCGCAGCACAAGCTGGCGAACAGTCGCCGGCGCGGGCGGGTTGAGGATCGTGCGCGGCGGCAGCTGGGTATGGCGTCCCTGGCTTTGGAGGACGAGGACCTCGAACGGATCGAGCGTCTGACCGGACGCAGCGATATCGCAATGCAGGCACTCGCGGGCTTGCCGGCCGACCAGCGAGAGGCGGTCCTCGCACGGATCGTCGATGAGCATGACTACGGAGAGATTGCGGCCGAGCTGCGCTGCTCGGAAAGCGTTGCGCGAAAGCGCGTCAGCCGTGGGCTTGCGCGGCTGCGCGATCAGCTCGGAGAGGAGAGCACATGACGGTTCTACCGCAAGGTGAACGCGAGCTGCTTGAGGCTCACGAGCGTTTGAACCGCCGGCGCAGTCGGCTTCTCGTTGGGCTGCCGTCTCGCATCAACGGCCTGGGACACACGAGCCGACCGACCGACCTGGGGGCGCATGGTCGCCGCTCTGAGGATCGCCGGCCCGTTCCCCGGATCACAGCGGGCACCGTTGCGCTCCTGGCATCGGTGGCTGTTGTCTTGGGCGTCGCGGCTGTCTTCTTGTTCGGCGTGCGCAAGCCGCATGCCCCGGCCCACGCCAGCTTGTCCGGGACCGGCCAGCATGTCGTCGAGAACGGGATCGACCAGGCGTTGATTCGCGACTTCAAGATCCTCCGCAGACCGGTTCGACCGTCGGATCGGCTACCGGCGGCGCTCGCCCAAATCGCCAGACCCAGCGCGCCGCTCAACGGCGGCTCGAGACCGATAAGCCTTGGTCTGACGCCTACTCTCGCCCGCGAAGTGACCCTTCCGGGGACAGGGTTGCGCGCCTGGCTGATACCCGGCCGCCACGGCTTTTGCTGGGACGCCGAATACGCCGGCCATGAGCTGGGAGCGTTCTGCAGCTCACTCCAAAACTCCGCGACGGCTCTCGCCGCTACCAACGGCAGCGACTCCGTCAGGACGAGCACCGGGCTACTCACGATCGGGCTGGTGACCGACCGCGTCCTCGCGCTCGAGCTGATGAGACCTCACGGACAGCGAACCCGAGTTCCCATCAGCGACGGGTTCTACGCCGGTTACGGGATATCCGGGAAGAACCTCATCGCCATCACAGCCAGCGGCTCTCAGATTCTCCCTCGCGCATCCAGCGAGATCGTCTTCGACGCCGTCGGATCTCCCACCGCCATCGCGCCCGCACCGCCTCAACGAGGAACGCTTCTCGCCCAAGTCAGCCTGCGTCCACCCGCTGGAGGTCGCACACCCGAAGGGATCGCACAGATCTACAAATCGACGCACGGCGACTCTTTCTCGCTCACGCTCTCCGGTGTCAGACCCATCGGTCCACACAACGCGTACGCGGTCTGGCTCTACAACACCCTCCACGCCGCGCGACTGCTCGGCTTCATCGCTCAACACCTCGGTCGCGCCGGGACACTGACGACGAGCGGGGTCCTGCCGTCAGACGCCGGGCGGTACCGCCAGATTCTCGTCACGCTCGAGGCTCAGGCGCGCGCAAAGACCCCGGGCAAGATCATCCTGAACGGTCCCCTGACCCTTCCATCTGTGCACAAGGGATGAGAATCACGACCAGGCGCCGTCGCCCGCACTAGCGACCACCACCCGCGCCGACCGGCCTCCAAGAAACCCTCGGGTTCGCCCAAAATCTCTGCTCCAACGATCGGTCGAGGGCAATCCCGACGAGGTGCCCGCTTCTAAGGACGACCAGACACTTCCCGTGGCCCTCAGTCGCTTCTGGTTCGACGAATCAGCAGTCACGACGGCGGCGGCTGCGGTGCACCGCCGCACTGCTCCTTCGGCCGAGTCAGGCCCGAGAGCAGCAGCGGGATCGAGACGGCCCTGTCGGCGACATTGCGGCAGTAACGATTGTCGCTGAGGGGTGGTGCGATGGCGTCTGTTGCAGATACGTCCAGGCTCTCGCTGACGCGCGGACGGCACCGGTGTCACGCCCGCGCGGGCCGTGCGCCAGCGGCTAGTCGTCCTTGCTCCAGCCTTCCTGGCCGAGCGTGACGTGCTCCGGGTGCCCGTGCAGCCAGCACATCTGGACGTGCAGCGCCGGCTGCCATGGCTCGGGATGGCTGATCCAGATACGCCGCCCGAGCGGCTCTGACACCACGCCCAGATACTGGCGGTCCGGCTGCTCGCCGGGTTTGGTGTAGAACAGCAGCACATGATCCACGGCCGCGTCCACCTCGCCAGGAAAGACGATGTGCTCACGGCCGCCGATCATGATCGGATAGATCGGGTTTAACCGCCCGTGAACCAGATGCCTCGGCTCTTCCTCGGGGACGTTCGTGGGCGGCTCCCAAGGCTCGCGCCGCTCCCGCCACAACAGCAGGGGAGCGTCCTTGGAGGCGTTCGTTTCCGGTTGGCGTTCCTGGTCAAACACGCCGACAACGAGGACCGAGCCGTCGCCCGCGTCAAGCTCGCACAACGGGATTAGCTCCGCTGCGCGGTGGGTGGGCGGTTCGGCTCCCATGGTTTCACCGTACACGCCTCTGTCGGATTGATCGATTCCTAGCACTCTGCACCTGTGGCACCGGCTTCGAGGAGGACATGGCCCGGCCGGCAGCCGCACCTCGCTTCCCTCCCACCAAGGCTGGCTCGTCTGCAACCGCCCGGCGTTCAGGCCGGCGGCGACTTCTGCTTCGGCTTGACGCGTCGCCTGAGCGGGAGCCAGTTGCCAACTCCCCCAGCGGCGACATTCCGGCAGTCTGGATTGGCCGCGTGCGGGCTATTCGGCGGACCAGCAGGGCGGCGCTGTCTCTGTCCGTTGCGCGGTGCCGTAATGATGTTCGAGACCCTGGCCACTTCCCTTATATAACGCCACCCGGAGATCGGAGCTCGGACGCTGATCAGCAGCGCTTTGAAGCGCTCTATGTCGAGCATGTTCGGGCGATCGCCGGCTACTTGAGAGCGCGGGCCGATCGCGAGGCGGCTGTCGACGCGCTCGCGCGGACCTTTGAGATCGCGTGGCGTCGGCTGTCGGACGTGCCTGAGGAGCCCAGGCCGTGGCTGTTTGGTGTGGCTCGTCGTGTGCTCGCTGACCAGCGCCGTGCGGCTGGTCGCCAGGAGACGCTCGTTGTGCGAATCGGCGAGACGCTGCGCGAGAGCGCCGACGATCACGCCGAGACTGTTGGCGGCCGAGAAGCTGTGCTCGCTGCGCTGAGCGAGCTGGGGCCGGTCCAGCGCGAAGCCCTGCTGTTGGTTGCCTGGGACGGGTTGAGTCTGCGTGAAGCGGCGGGTGTGCTCGGCTGCTCTGTCGGCGCGCTCGCTGTACGGGTGCACCGTGCGCGTCGACGCCTACGAGCAGCGATCGCCCGACACGACCTCAAGCACCCTAGTCGCGCGAGCGGGCCGGTGGCTGCGGCCCAGAGTCCTTCAGCGAAGGAGGCGTTGTGAACACGGAGGCGGTCTCTCAGGCGCTGCGAGGTCTGCGCCCGCGAGACGCCGACCGCGTCGACGATTGGTTCTCGCCAGCACAGCGTGGCGCGCTGCTGCACGCGATCACCAGCACGCCACGTCCGCTCGCGGCTGACGAGCGAGACCCAGCGACCACACGGCGGCGCAGCATGCGGTCGCGAGCATCCCGGCGCCTCCGGCTGCTGGTGCTCGCTGCAAGCGTCATCGCGACAGGGGTCGCGGTCGCAGTGCTCATACTCAACTCGACGGTCCAAACCCAGCCCGCGCAGGCGGCCGTGAGCTTCCGCACGGCCGCCGACGGCGAGATCGTCGCGACGGTCAGAAACCCGTTCGCCGCCGAAAAGCAGCTCGACGCCGCGTTCACCGCTCACGGCCTGCACATCACCGTCAGCCTAGTGCCGGTATCCCCGAGCCTGGTCGGGACCGTCGTGTACTCAAGCGACAACGGCGGCAACGATGCGATCCAGACCACCGGACATGGCAGGTGCCTCACAGGCGGAGGCGGATGCCCGATTGGCCTGAAAATCCCAAGCGACTTCACCGGCCGCGGCTACATCACGCTCGGACGCCCGGCCAAGGCCGGCGAGAGCTACGACTCGACCACCAGCGCGTTCGCGCCCGGTGAGGCCCTGCAGTGCAGCGGCCTGTTCGGAGCACAGGTCAGCGCTGCGATGTCGGTGCTCCACGCGCGCGGGCTGATCGTGGCCCAGTGGCGCGTCGCCAACAAAGTCACCACGACAGCACCCGCCCACAACTACGTTTGGCAAGTCGATCCAATGACCGCCCGCACAGTCCGGGTCTGGACCGAACCGACGCCTCCGACCGCGGCCAGCGTCTCGCGCTCCTACCACGCAGGGTGCCCAAGCGCAGGATGAGCCTCCAAAGTGTCCCCGCCGCGTGCACTGCGTCGCCCGGCAGAGGACACCGCGGATGCAGTAGCTCCAACACTGCCGCATCCACGAACCGGCGGCCAGGTCACAGGCGGGAATAGGCCCAGGTCTAGCTCCTGCTCTGGGTCGGCGGCCGGGCCGAACCAGCAGTGCTGATCTCGTGATCAGAAAGGCGACAAACCAGGAGCCGGCGCGAGGCGCCGACGACCGACGACGTCTGCTCGGGTTCAAGGCCAGAGAAAATGCCGCGCTGGTTCATGGTGATCGAGGTTGCAAGGCACGCCGAGGGCCGACTCAAGGCTGCCTCATCCGTGTGATCGCCGGTCGCCGCTGTCAGCGTCCGATCGGTAACCTTCAGTGCTACGAGGCGGCGATGTCCAGTGACGTGATGGCTTCGCACCAAGAGCACCAGTCTGGCCGTGGAGCTTTGGGCGTACGCGCGGGACTTTCGAGCCGGATGTGGCCGCAACCAGTTCGCCGTAGTGAGAGTACGTGCCGGCCGTCGCGTCAGAGCGCTTAGGGTCCGGAACAGGCCATACTGCGGGCCGTGGACCCGCTCGTCGAGCTGCTCGACCGCCAGGTGGATTTCCTCCTTCGGCAGCCAGACTCTGCGGCGTTCCTCATTCAGGTAGAGCCGTTTCTCAGCGCTCTGCGAACGGAGCCGCGCCTCGCCGCTTACCTCGACGACGTTCTTGAAGAGGTCGTACAGATCGTCGATGACATGGAAGACGTTGACCGAGAGCTCACGTCAGAGCTTCTCGACTTGCGGCGCGAGCTTGTCGAGCTTCGGCCCGAGGCAGATGACTCGAACGTGAAACCGCCCTCGGAGTCGGACTCACCAGCAGTCAAATTACAGGCGAGTTTGAGCTACAGGGGGACGCTCGCATATTTCGACGAGTGGGCCGGCTCCGAGCCGGAGCCGTTCAACGCGGATGGTGAGGGTGGCTTGGCTAAGACGCTCCTAGGAATCCTTCGGAACAAGGAGACCGCTTACTTGCATGAGGCGGAGGCAGCGGCTGCTCGCGAGAACGCTGAAGGCGAGTCGAACCCCGAGGGCGTTCGGACCGAGAACAGACCGCCAGCCGAAGCCGGGCAGAACCGATTGGGGCGGCACTCACTCGAAGCGTGGGGAAGACGGCTCGGGAACGTGCAGCGTCGCTACGACTACGCCGTCCGCCTCCTGAGGCTGCGCACGCGGACGTCTGCCGGGCTCGCGCTGCTCAAGCTTGAGGCGGTGCCAGATCAATTGAACCCTCCGGCGCGGGTCCGCGACGACGAGGACGAGGACGGCCTTAGGGCCGCGAGTGACCTGATGCGGTGGGTGAGCTCGGAGAGTTATTCGCTCTTCAAGCTGGCCTGGCAGGGGAGGTTGGATGCGGCTGACCTCGGCATCATCGACAAGCGTGTCGCCGAATTGCGGGACGCTGTTGAACGACTGCAGGAGGAACTGCGCCGTCGCATCGGTACCACCCGCTCGCGGCTCGCGCTGGTTAACCGATTCAAGTTGCGATGTGAGTGGCACGACCGTGAGCGCATGCTCGCAGTCGCGGACGACGGCGGCCTTCCGGGCGGACCCGAGGACCGCCTGACCGGCGAGTTCGCCCGATATCTCTTCGACGCTGGGCTCTCGCCGCTGACAAAGCCATTGGCGGGTGGCCTACAACCTGACCTGCTCGACCCTCTGGCCAGCTTCTACGTCGAGGCAAAGCAGTATGCGGCGTCGAGTGCTCGCGCCGACATCGTAAAGAGCGTGGCGCAGGTGCTCGACACGGTCGGTCGGCTTCGAGGCGGTCCCTATGCCGTTGACGAAGCGTTCTGTGTGGTTTTCCGCCGCGCGGGCCCTTATTACGACTTGCCTCCGGTCTTGCAGACAGAAACCTATCGGCTGCACGTAGTGCTGCTAGACCTCGCTCCAACGACAGAAGCTGGGCGGAGGCAAAGAGACAAACCCGTCCAGATTCCTGCCGACGAGTTCTTCGCAGCAGCGCCGGGCGACGTGACGACCGCATAGGAAAGCGGCCGTCTGTGCTTGCCCGCGGTAAGGCTCGTTGGTCCAGTGAGTTAGAAGTCGATAGGACCGATCCGCACCAGCTGACCCCTGTGTAGTCGACGGCGCTTCCAGAAGCGGGTGAGCAGATCTCCGTGCTTTGTTTACCTGGCTGACTCGGTTCAACCCTGGCGGCTGCTCGCGCCTAACGGCACGTGCCCCGCGATGGCGTCTCAAACGACGACGCAAGGGGTGCGAGATGCAGCTCCGCCAGATCCCGAGTTCTCTGGGGCGTGGGTGGGAGTCTCTAGCGCCCGATGTAGTTCCCGATGTAGACCAACATCCGCTCGTACACGTCCGAGTCGTCGGCCTTGACGATTGCCGGATCGATCAGGCTTCCACACTCGGGGTCGAACCTGCGCAGTCCGCCGTCGTCGAACATCACCTCTATCTTGCCGTCGGCATCAGGCGTGGGGTCGACTACGATGCCGTAGAGGGGGAGGCTCGGACCCCGGTTGTCGATCCAGGCGCCCCAGTACAAGGAGTCTGTGGTGCGGCCCACCAACGGCCAGGGGTTGGGCACTGGCCGCATGGGTGCCTCCTGTCGCCAGTCCGCGTAAGCCTCGCCTGGGTCATCCGTCGCTTGGGCCACCGATGCGTCGTGCTTCGCGGCCACCGCGTTCACCGGATAGTGGGCGGCGTCTTCGCGCCGAGATCCCATCATCAGCACGGCGCATGGTCCATCCCCAGCCCCAACGAAGACGTGCTCGGTGCCGGCTGGACAGTGCAGGAAGTCCCACCGGCGCAGGAGCCGCTCCTTGCCGTCGATGATCGCGATGCACTCGCCGTGGAGGACGAGGAAGTCCTCTTGGACCGGCTCGCTGTGATAGCGGCAGTTCGGCTGGCCCGGCTGCCTGATCTGGACGTTCACGCCTGTGTCCGGGAACGGATCCCGGCCCGCCTCGAAGTCCAGGATGGTCGCACGGCGTAGATGCCCCGATGCGGGAGCGTCGGCGAGATTGACGATGAATGGCTCGTCCATGATCACACGGCCTCCTAGGCATGAGCGCGGGTGGAACTGGTCGTCGGTTCCCACGCGCCGAGCCCGTGACCGAAGAACTGGGTGTGCCAGAAAGCCATTGATCAGCGCCGCAGGTCCACCGATGCACATCCAGTCGTCGTCCCACAGCGTCGAGACGAGCCACGAGCGATCCGCAGGAAACATGAGGTTGGAAAGCGCACCCTTCCAAAACGTGCTTTCGTCGCTGTGGCGCCAAGACAACGCCTGCTCGGGTCCCGCCTGGACGAGCACGTAACGCCAGCCTTGATAGACGGTGACCATCGGCGCGTCCGGAAACACAACGTCGTCCGCGCCCGTGTCGAGATAGCCGAGCCACCACGGCTGCTGATCGGACCGCTCTCGCAGCACCTCAACGACGGCAGCGTCGTGACCCCCCTGCGCCTCCTCCCAGTTCACGGGCAACTCGACAGTGGCGTAGGCCTCAAACACCGCAGGGATTGCGGCCGTGATTGCCTCGCCAACCGAGGTCCCATCGTTGATCCATTCGACCTCAGCTTGGGAGCCGATATGCCACGCGCTGCCGTCCATGGTGCGAACGCCGGAGCGATCCGGCTCTCCAGAGACCACGGCCGCAAGCCTAATCCACGCGAGGCTCATGCCACGAGACTTCTCCATCCACGAACATGCAGCCACTCCAGCGGCCGGCGCGGGGCGCTCGTCGACTGCTGCTCGGAGACTGTGGCCGACCGAAGCAGCAGCGACCGCCAGGTAGCCCCACCGGCGACGAAGCGGAAGCGCTCGCCGATTGCTCCCCCGAGCGTCCGCTTGCCCGGCGGCGGCTAGCACCGCGCCGCCGCGGAGTTGCGCTTGGTCGCCATTGCAGAAGCGCGCATCGGGGTGGCGACAGAGAGCAAAGGAATCGTCCGAGTCCGAGCGGCGCCACAGCTGAAATTGGGCGGGAGCAGCAGCGCGACCGGTGCGTCCACTCACTGTTGCCTTCATCAGCGGCCGCGGAGTCATTCTGCTGACGGCCACGGATTCGATCTGAGCAAGCGCTCGGTCGTCGCGGCCGCCGCCGCTGGTTCGCTATCGTCAGCCGTCATGTCAGCGGCGCCGGCGGCGCCGACCTTTGGTCGCACCCGCGGTGCGTCTGGGCCTTGCTGGAGACCTGCCGCTGCCTGCGAGTGCGTCGGGCACAGCCAATGCGACGGCGCCACCGATCACCAACAGGACCATCGAACGGGCCGAGCTCGACGGCGCGAAGGTAGCGCGCCACGTGGGTGAATGCGCAGCGGTCATGCTCGAGCGCGGGCGTCTGAATATAGGCCCCGCGGAACTATTGACATCGCCGCTTCGGCAGGAATATGTTTGCGTACGCCTGAGAGCTATCGGCGGCGTCCGGGGAGCCGCTCGGAGGGAGGTTTGGCATGCGTAACAGCATCATGCGCAAACGGGTAGTGCTGCTCGTGCTTTCGGTGGTGCCGGTCGGCGTCCTTGGAGCATCGGCCGCGGCGGCTCCGCACAGGAACACCGCGGGCGCCCGAGCCGATGCTGTTACCTCGTCGAGCCTGGGGACATTCAAGCCAACCTTCGCCGGCCCGGCGGCCACTGGCTGCGCCGTCAACTGCTCTCTGCTGACCGGTCCGCTCAACACGCCGTCCACCGCGGCGGCCGCATCGGGCCACCAGCTGGGCACCGGCCTGGGATCCGCAACGCTGGACCGCGCGCAGGCCGTACCGCCGCCGGCTCTCGGGCATGTCCATATCTCTGCCGCCCAACGGCGCCTGCTCACCCAGCAGGTCTCCTCCTTCCCCGTCCCGTCGGTGAGCTGCGTGCCGCTTGGCACGGGCTGTGACCGGATCAGCACGTCGACGGGTGGCGCCACCGGCGTGAAGGGCCTGAACGCGGTCGACAGCGCCACGCACACCACCAACATCTTTCAGGATGTTGAGCCCCCGGACCAGGGGCTGTGCGCTGGCAACGGGTTCGTGGTGGAGACCAACAACATTGGGGAGATCCTGGTCTTCAACCCCGCTTTGAAGCGCCTGTCCGCGCCTATCTCGTTCGACACGATCATGGGGCTCACCGGCAAGAACTGGAGCAGTGGCGGGGATCCTTCCTGCCTGTATGACTCCGCCAACGGCGGGCACTGGTTCTTCACCCAGATCGTCTCGGCCAGCCCGGAGTCCGAGGGCGGTGCGTTCACCGGCTGCTTCTCGGGCGTGGCCAACGAGTGTTACGAGGGCATCGCGGTAACCGACGGCCCCAACCCGTTCGGCCCCTACCACGTGTACTTCTCGAACGCCGACTACGACCCGGCCGAGCCGGGTTACCCATCCTTGCTCAACGACTTCGCGAAGATCTCGGTGACCCGGGACGCCTTCATGATGTTCTACGACGAGTTCCCGCTCCTCCCGTCGTCGTTGCCCGGCTTCGGCGGCGGCATCTTCAACGGGGCGCAGGAATTCGCGTTCCGGAAGACCGCGCTGGAGCAGGGCCTGCCGGTCACGCTATCCAACGGGCAGCCGAACCCGGCGGTAACGGTGGCGAGGGAGAACATGGGCCTGATCCGCACCCCGGACGGGACGTGCGCCCGCGACAATGTGCTGCATATGGGCGGCATCACCTGCTGGGTGGCAGTGATCCCGGGGCAGCCGGTGGCGGGCCGGTTCGACAACAGCCATGGTGGCACTGGGTTCATGCTGGGCTCGCTGGACTTCTACGGATTCGTACCGTTGGCGACCTCAGGTGATAACCGGATCGCGGCGTGGGCCTGGACCGGGCTGTCCGCGCTCAACAGCAACGGCTGCGGGAGCTGTGGCGCCGCCATCCGCTTCACCGGCCAGCTCTTCTCCGGCGTCGACCAGTACTACGATCCCGAGACGGTCAACTTCGGCGGGATCTTCGCCCCGCAGCGGAACGGCCCGATACCGCTGGGCGATGAGTGCGGGGCGGCCGGGCTGAGCGTGGGTTCGCCGCCGCCGGCTTCCTGCCCGGAGGGCGGGATCACCACCAACGGCGACAACCTGACGCAGGTCTCGCAAGCGCAAGGTCAGCTCTGGACGGCCACCAGCACCCAGATCGCCCAGACGTATACCAGAGCCAACGCCGAGATCCACATGGGCGCGGTGTATTGGGTGGTCGGCACCAGCTCGTTCGACACGACCCGCCGGTTCACCCTGACCAGCCAGGGGTACGTCGCCCCGGAGCATGAAGACCTGAGCATGCCGGCCATGGCCGCAACCCCCACCAGCGGCGGCAGGACGATCATGCTGTTCACGCTCACCGGCAACGGCGGGCCGACGGGCGCCGACCACGGCGGCTTCTTCCCGAGCACCGCCTTCGGCCGGCTGACCAGCACCTCCGGCGGGATGCTCAAGTCCACGGTCAACATCGCGGACCTGGGCCAGTCCCCACAGGACGGCTTCACCGAGTACCAGGGCTTCCCAGGTCCGACCCGCCCCCGCTGGGGAGACTACAGCTGGGGCCTGTTCGTGCCGGGCACCGGCGGACGGATCTACTTCGCCAACAACTACATCCAGTACGCGAACTGCACCGGATCGGCGTTCGATCCCACCGCGATCGGAACCTGCGGCGGAACCAGGGACGGCCAGGCCAACTGGGGAACATCGGTCAACTACGTCGTGCCATAGCTCCCGGGCGGCGAGCCGGCCGCCCGGCCAGGTCGCAGGGCGCGGACCGAACGAATACGGTCCGCGCCTTTTTGTTCTAAAAGCCAATCCTGCGCCCCGGCGACGGCATGGCTCCGAGCGGCGCCGGCCGCGACGATCCTCAGATCGAATCCGCGACCGTCAGCGAACCGCCGTCCCCGGAATGACTCCGCGGCCGCTCATGGAGGCAACAGTGAGTGGACACACGAGCGTGCTGCTGCTCCCGCCCAGAAGGAGCGGCCTCGCGCGGCACGTGCCGCGCCGTTGGTATCGCGTGAAGGCGCCGGCACGCGTCTGTGGAGTCGTCGGCCTGGGTCGCAGGTCGCCCGTGGACGATCGCTTTGCTCAATTCCACGTCGCCGAGCTCACGATTGCATCGGCGACCAAGCGCAAGTCCGCGGCGCCGCGGTGCTAGCCGTAGGCGAGCAAGCAGACGCTCAGAAGGCGGCGGTCGGCGCCAGTTCTGCTTCCACGAACACGCGGCACTCCGCGGCGTCCGGCCGCGGATCATCTGACTGCTCCTCACGGCGAGAAGGGGCTGTCCGCCGCGCTCCTGCACATCGCCGATAGCAGGGCCGCACGGGGCCGCTCGGAAAAGGGGCACATGCCTATGCAGGAGCCTCGCGACCGGAGCAGTCGTCGGCCTCTTCTTCGAGGGCACGGTCCGGGCGACCGCACGCACGCGCAACCGGACGTCGTCTACCGCCGTGCTTGCAGCGAACTCGCGCGCACAGCAACCCGTCGCGGCGTGGCCGTCGCGGACCGGGAGAAGGGACGGCGATCCGCTGCCGGAGCAGCAGGATGGCTCGAACCGATCGCTGAGTTTCGCGGGAAGCGCACAACGACTTCGAGTACCACGTCGATGGGGGGAGCCGGAACCGGCAGGCGCGGTGGTGCCGAGTTGCGACCGTCGTCAAGGCGTCAGATTCGCGGGCGGGCCGATAAATACACCGTAGAGTAGGATGTGATGGAGAGCCGCGTGAGCGCAGTCGGTTGCCGCTGTAACTTTACGCGCCGACTAGGAGTCAATGATGATGGACCAGGAGCCAGTGCCTGAAGTACCTGAGACGCACCCGGCCAGTCGGGTGTATCGAGTATTCACCGGCCTGTTTGTGTTCGGTCCGCCCACCCTGCTGGTAGCGTCTTTCCGAAAGCGGTGGTTTCTGGCAACTCCGACCAACCGTCGCATCTTTGTTTTGTTCTACCTGCTGAGTGGGTTCGGGATAACGGCGGGCTACCATCGGCTATTCACTCACCGCAGCTTCAAGACCTACCCGCTGATCCGAGGCATCTTTGCTGTTCTCGGCTCGACGGCGGTCCAGGGGTCAGTCCCAGACTGGGTGGCGGACCATCGCAAGCACCATGCTTACGCCGATGAGGCGGGCGATCCGCATAGCCCCCATATCGGCCACAAAGGGGGCCGGATAAGAGGCTTTGTCCACGCCCACTTCGGCTGGCTGTTTGCCGACGAAAGGGCATCGCGACAACGCTATGTCCCCGATCTGCTTGATGATCCCGTGGTGATGGCAGTACACCGGCGCTTCGCTCTTGTCGTAGTGGTGAGCTACTTCGTGGCACCATTCACAGTTGGGCTGATCGCTACGAGGAAGCTTCGTGGCGGGCTTGGAGCTTTCCTGTGGGGTGGCGCGCTGCGCGTGTTCTTCGTACACCACGCCACCTGGAGCGTGAACTCGGTTTGCCATCTCTGGGGCAAGCGCCCGTTCGAGACCCGAGATCAGAGTCGAAACAATCCGTTTGTTGCACTAGTAGGACTCGGCGAGGGCAATCATCACAACCATCACGCCTTTCCGAGGTCAGCTAGGCACGGCTTGCAGAGGTGGCAGTTCGATCCAACGTGGTGGCTCATCTGGATCATGGAGAAGACGGGCTTGGCGTGGGATGTACAGCGCGTCAGCCCAGAGGCAATGGAGCGCAAGCGAGTAGCGGAACGAGTCAAGGTCTCGCAGCCGTTCGAATCGGCGGGGAAATTGGAACGTGAGCTCGGGCCGATCGACGTTGCGTAGGCGCGGGCTGGCTGAACTCACCAAGCAGCGCATTACGCCGAGTTATATGTCGACCTCGGACGTGAGCGCACTGGAACGAACCGGCAGGACGCGAGCTCTCGGCTACGCTCCCGCATTCGTCATTGAGTTGGCGTAGACGCGAGCGTCCCGACCAACCGGTCGGTGGCCGCCGGAACCCACCAGGTCCCCGGATGCAGGGCTGACGTGACGACCTGCAGGATGCCCCATCTGCCTATGCGCGGCCGCTCCGGTGCGGAGGCCTCACTCGGCGGTTCGGGAGGCTCGCCGGCGGTGATTGAAATGTCGCCCATATGGAGGAGCGGGTGTCAAGGGGTAGGGGTTGATGGCCATTGTCTGGTTGGTGGTGGGTGGTTGATGGGGGTTGCGGCTGGCGGGGCGGTCCGGGTGTCTGCGGGTTCGCGACGGGTGGTCATGCTCATATTCGGGGGCTGTCCCAAGACCTTTGTTCGTCGCACGTCCGCTGTCTATTGTCGAGCGCGGCCGCCGGGGGTGGGCGGGTGCTCAGGCGACTGATCGCGGAGTTGTTGTGCGCGAGCCGGGGATGCTCGGGCCGCCTCGCCAGCCGCAACGGGAGTGTCGAAGTGGGTTAGCGTGAGTTGGTGAGTCTCCTGCGGGTGGTTGGTGTGTGCTTGTGTGGGAGCGGGGCTGTGTGCGTGAGGGGGTCGCCCGTCGGCAGGGATGTCGGCGGAACGAGGTCGGGATGGGGTGTCCAGGTGGCGATCTCCCAGCAGTAGGCGGCGAGTTCGCGGGCGATCGCGACGGCGACGATGCCGTTGGGTTTGCGCCGCGCGTCTTTGAGTTGGCGCCAGCGGGCGTTGAGGCGGCGTTGCGCGCGCCAGGAGATGTTGATGATCTGCGGTGATTGCCCGCGCTGGCGGCGCCCTGGCGCTTCACCGACCGCGGGGCCGCGGCGGTAGTGGTAGGCGCCCTCGACCAGCAGCCGCCGGGCGTGCGTCGAGCCGGCCTTGGTGATCGCTCCGAGCCGGCGCTGCGCGCCGGTGGTGTGCTCGCAGGGAACGATCCCGAGGTAGGCGGCGAGCTGGTCGGGATGGTCAAAGCGTGCCCACTCGCCGATCTCTGAGCACAATCCGAGCGCTGAGAGCGTGTCGATCCCGCGCAGGCACCGCAACCGGGCGACCGTGTGCGCGCACGGCGCGCTGAGCGCGAGTTTGGCGAGCTCCGCCTCGACCTGGTCGCGGCGGGCGACCAGCACGTCGTGAGCGTGCAGGTAGTCGGCCAGCGTCGCCCGCGACGCCTGATCGGCGAACCGCACCGAGGTCAGCCACGAGCGATGCTTACGCGACCACGCCTCACCCGGCCCCTCCCAGTAGATCTCGCGGCGCAACAAGAACTTCCCGAGCCGGTGCCGGGCACGCATCAGATCCACGCGAATGTCCTCCCGGCAGCACACCAGATCACGCAACTGCTCACGCTCCACAGACGGGATCGTGACCAGCGACAACTCCCCAGCCGCCAACAGCCTGGCCAGACGGATCGCGTCACGCTTGTCGGTCTTGACCCGATCCGCCGGCGGACGCTCGTCTTACCCGGCGCGCACACCGCCAGCTCGATCCCCCTCCGCCCGCGCGCGGCGCGCCAACCCATAGCCGGTCGGGCCCGCCTCATACACCATCCGCGCCGGCCGCGGAATCTCCATAAGGAACGGCAGCAGCTCGTGCGGACGACCCACCATCCGCCTCGTGGTCACCTCGCCCGTGGCCTGATCGAAGATCGCGACCACCGACGCGCGCGCGTGCACGTCCAGACCGACCCAACGGATACCGTCAGGCATCGCGGCACTCCTCTCGTAGACCGTGGGCCCGCGTCGAGGCCGTCATCCTCGGCGCGAACAACACCCCCGCACTCTGCGCGAGGGGTGCCGGCCTAGCTTCGACAGCCGACCGGCCACTCCTCCATATGGTCTATTCCGACGACGGCTCCCTCGTGCAAGCCGAGGACGAACGCGATCGTGCGCGGGGAAGGGGTCGGGACCCGGACCGCCGCTCCGTCAACCCCGGCCAGGATATGGGGCGGCGAGGTCCCACCGCCTGAGGAGGGCAACTAGGCGCAGCTCGCGGGCCCCGGCGGCCGGTGATCGACGCGCTCATGACCAGCGCTTTCGTCGCGACGGCGTCCGGTCCAAACGCCACCCTCTGGCCAGTGCCAGTACTAGACGGCAACTTCTTCACTCTGGCCGAAGTCGCTCTCGCTATGGGGGTCGACGAGGCCAGGGTCCGAGAATGGATCGAGATGCTGGCCGTTCCCTGGACGTACATGCGTGAGGCAGGCGGCCCGGCCGTGCGCTGTCCGTGATCACGGAATCCTCCCCAGAGTTGATCACGAGAATTCCCCAGGGCGGTAGCGCGTAGGGACTGCGCGCGCGGGGTTCGACGGAGGCGAGGCCCGAGGGCCGAGCCGGAGTCGATCCCCGCGCGCGGCGCGGTTCTGTCGGGGGCTCCCTCCAGGGTCGCGGTGTTCAACGCCGCTGCCTGAAGGGAGCTATTGGGGATGCTGACTGAGGAGGACGACGTGGAGATTCACGCGCTTGCGCGCCGGGGCTGGTCGGTCTCGGCGATCGCCCGGCACACGGGTCGGGATCGCAAGACGGTCGCAAAGTACCTGGCTGGCGGGAAGCCGGGTCGGGTGCCGGCGCCGAGCTGTCTTGAGCCGTATCGCGCGTACCTGGAGGCCAGGTTCGTTGATGACGCGCACGTGTTCGCGAGCGTGCTGTTCGAGGAGCTGGTCGGGCTGGGGTTCGATCGTTCCTACCCGACGCTGGTCAGGGAGATCCGCCAGCTGGGGTTGCGGCCGGTGTGCGAGTGCTGCCAGGCGGGCGCGGTGAAGCTGACGGTCGGGCTCGAGCATGAGCCCGGCGAGGAGCTGCAGCTGGACTGGTTGGAGCTGACCGAGACGCCGTGGGGTGTCAAGGCGTACGTGCTGGTCGGCGCGCTGTCGCACTCGAGCCGGCTGCGCGGCTGCTTTGCGGAGGGCGAGAGCTTCCCGCACCTGGCCGAGGCGCTGGACGGCGTGCTGCGCCGGCTGGGCGGCACCGCTCGCTCGTGGCGGACCGACCGGATGGCAACGTTCGTCTACCCCGGCACCGACCGGCTGCGGCCCGAGGCGGCGGCGATGGCTAAGCACTACGGCGTTCAGGTTACGGTCTGTCCGGCGAACCGGCCGCAGCGCAAGGGTGTCGTCGAGAAAGCGATCCAGTACGTGACGCAGTCGTGGTGGCGCTCGGCGCCGGTGCCCTCGCCGGCGCAGGCGCAGGCCGACCTGGATCGCTGGTGCGTGGCGGTGTCCGATCGCCGCCGCCGCGGTCAGAGCACCGTCTCAGAGCTCGCAGCCGCCGAGTCGCTGCTGATGCTGCCGGAGCTGCCGTTCCCGGCGGAGTACCGCGAACAGCGAGTCGTCTCCCGCGACGCGCTCGTGTCGTTTGAGGGCAACCAGTACAGCGTCTCGCCCGGGCACGCCGGCGCCACCGTCGAGGTGCGCGCCCGGCTCGGTGAGCTGCACCTGGAGATCTACACGCCCGCGGGCCGGCGGATCGCGCGGCACCGCCGCGCACTCTCGGGTGCCGGGCAGACGATCCGCAGCGACGAGCACGCCCGCGCGCTCGAGCAGGCGGTGCTCTCCCAGTTCACGACCCGCAAGGCGTGCCCGCGCAAACCGAACCGGCCGCCGGGCGAGCAGGCGCTGGCCGTGGCCGCCAGGCTCGGTGGCCAGCAACCCGGCGGGGTGCTCGTCGATCTGGAGAGCTACGCGCGGATCGCGAAGGTGGCTGGGCGATGACCGACTACCTGCACCACTACAACGTCGTGATCGACCCCGAGCAGGGCACCCAGCTGTCCGACGGCTCGTGGGCCCAAGACGTGACCCTCGTGCTCCTCGACGCGCCCGGGACCGGGAGCCGCCGCCCGGTCGCGATCACGCTCACACCCGAGCAGGCACGCGAGCTCGGATTCGAGCTGCTCGCCGCGGCCGAACACGCCGACCGAACAACCACCCCGGAAGGAGACGACGCGCGATGACCGACCGCGTCTACCAGCAACTCCGTGAGCAGCTCGCCTACCTCAAGCTCTCAGCCGTCGCCGAGCAGCTCGCCCATGCGCTCGAGCAGGCCGAGTCCCAGAAGCCCAGCTACACCCGCTTCCTCGCCGATCTGCTCTCAGCCGAGATCACAGCGACCGAACAGCGCAGGCTCGACGGACGCCTGCGGTTCGCGAGCTTCCCTGCGCACAAGACGCTCGAGCAGTTCGACTTCGACGCCCAGCCATCACTCGACCGGCGGCTCGTCGACGAGCTCGCGACCCTGCGGTTCATCCAGGAGAAGGCCAACGTGCTGCTGATCGGCCCGCCCGGCGTCGGCAAGACGATGCTCGCCACCGCCCTGGGCCTGAAGGCCGTGCACGCCGGCTACCGCGTCTACTACACCACCGCCGCCGACCTCGTCGCGCGCACCACCCGCGCCGCGATCGAAGGCCGCTGGCAGACCACGATGCGCTTCTGGAACGGACCGCAGGCGCTGATCATCGACGAGCTCGGCTACCTACCGATGCCCGGCGAAGCCGCCAGCCACCTCTTC
>Ga0116216_10000766_pt1 | contig 24220 bp, 23 predicted proteins | sample Sb_taG_11_FD_89696 | JGI IMG/M metagenome (GOLD analysis project Ga0116216, IMG submission 89696) | Peat soil microbial communities from Weissenstadt, Germany - Sb_50d_3_AS metaG | ecosystem: Environmental > Terrestrial > Soil > Wetlands > Peat | place: Germany: Weissenstadt | collected 2010-09-21
TGCTCGAGCAACCGGCTGCGGCTGCGCTGCTGGGGCGTATCGCACTTGTCCGTCGCGCCGTCGCCCTCGATCTCGGCGTGGTGGTGCCCGGCGTGCGCGTGCGGGATGATCTCGCTCTGGCGCCTGGTGCGTTCACGATTCGCGTGCGCAATCGTGTCGTCGCGCAGGGCGCGCTCCACAGCGACCGGGCCCTCGCCGTCGGAACCCCGCACGCGCTGTCCAGGCTTCCCGGCGAGGCGACGATCGAGCCAGCGGGCGGTCTTGCTGGTGTGTGGTTGTCGCCGGACGGCCGTGAAGCAAGTGACGAATCGGGCGTGCTCGTCGTCGACCCGATCGCCGTCCTGGCGAGCGCGCTGGATCGCGTCGTGCGCAGCAATGCCGCAGCGCTGCTCGGCCGTCAGGAGGTACAGTCGTTGCTCGACAATCTGAAGCAGACCCAGCCTGCCGCTGTCAAGGGCGTCGTACCGGAAATGGCTTCCCTCGGCCTCGTGCAGCGTGTCCTACAACACTTAGTGCGCGAAAAAGTGTCCGTGCGCGACATTTCGGCGATAGTGGAGACGATCGCCGATGAAGCCGAAAATACAAGAGATGTATCCATCATCGGAGAGGCCGTCCGACGGCGTTTGGCGCCCAGCATCTGCGCATCTCTTGCCGGTTCCGACAACGTCATACGCGTCGCGGCGCTCTCCATCGGGCTCGAGTCGATCATGGCCGCGGCGTTGGTCCACAGCGAACGCGGTCCTCTCCTCGGCCTGGAGCCGCACATCGCCACTCGGATTGCCGAGCGGCTTCTCGCATATCAGCGTGATGTGGGTCCTCGCGGGGTGATCGTGTGTTCGCAGTCACTTCGCTTGGCGCTTGCCCGCTTCATCGAGGCTTTCGGTGGGAGACTGAGCGTGCTCGGGTTGGCTGAAGTCGTTCCCGGGTATACCGTCAACGTCGCCGAAACGATCTCGACCGAATAGAGACTGAATAGAAAAGATGAACGATTTGAACATGCATCATAACGTCACGCCCTTGCGCAGTTCGCTCTTCGAGCGGCTGCGCCACGATTCGGACATTTTGACCCTTATCGACCAGGCCGATGCGGTGCTTGGTGCGATGGGGTATACGGATCACGGGCGCCGCCATGCGACGCTCGTCGCCGTCACCGCCTCTCGCGTCCTGGCCACGCTCGGCTACGACGCCCACACCTGCGACCTCGCTGCCGTGGCCGGCCTCACGCATGACCTTGGCAATTGCGCCGGCCGCCCCAGTCATGCGTCGGCCGGCGCGGTCTTCGTGTACCAGTTGCTGGTCGCGCGCGACGTCGACGTCGCGGACGCGGCGACGATCATGTCGGCGGTGGGTAATCATGACGAGAACGAGCAGGGCGCTGCGATCGATGAAGTGAGCGCCGCACTCATCGTCGCCGACAAGGCTGATATCCATCGGTCGCGGGTGCGCACGAGGCGGCCCGAGGATTTCGACATCCATGACAGAGTGAACTACGCGGTGACAAAGGCTGAGCTCGAGGCCCACGCGGCCGCGAAAGCATTGACGCTCAGTCTCGTCTGCGACACGAGCGTGGCCAGCCCCACCGATATCCTCGATCTCTTCAACCTGCGCTTCGCGATGAGCCGCAGCGCGGCGTCAGTCCTGGGATGCTCGTACACGGTCATCGTCAACGACGAACCTATCCTCTAGGGTTCTCACGCGACTGCCCTCCGGCATTGGCTGACCTCCCCGTGCCGTAGGGCACGTCCCGGGACGCACCTTCACCAGACCTTCATAGCCCGCGCAAGCAGCTGTGTCACACTATGCGGGAGAGCTGACTGACGTCTGCTGAAATGAAGGAACGGCCATGCAGATAACGCTGACGGTCAATGCCCGCTTGCACACGCTGGATGTCGATCCCGAAACCCCGCTCCTCCACGTGCTGCGCGACGATCTCGGCCTGACCGGGTCGAAGATCGGCTGCGCTCAGGCACAATGCGGATCGTGCTCTGTCCTCGTCGACGGCGTCGAGCAGCGTTCGTGCGTCATGCCCATCGAAGAGGCGGGTGGGCGCACCGTGGTGACCATCGAAGGCATCGGAGACTCCGCACATCCCGATCCGTTGCAGCTGGCCTTCATCGACGAGCAGGCGGCGCAATGCGGTTACTGCGTCACCGGCATGATCGTGGCTGCGAAGTCGCTGTTGGCGGCTAATCCCGATCCTTCCGATGCGGAGATCAAGGAAGCGCTCGCCGGCAATCTGTGCCGCTGCGGAGCGCACTTGCGCATGATACGCGCAGTGAAACGCGCGGCGCGCCGGCAGAACGGAGCGTAGGCTCAGGTGATGCACAAGGGGCCAGTCGCCGCTTCCACGGGCGAGGCTGAAGCGAGTTCGTTTTTTGGATCCTTACCAACCCGACTGGATAGCTGGATCACGATCGATCGCGCCGGCCAGGTGACGGCGTACGTCGGGAAGGTCGAACTTGGCACTGGCGTGGAGACCGCCCTCGCCCAAATCGTCGCGGAAGAACTGGATGTCGCGGTCGAGAGCGTCAGCGTGGTCCAAGGGCAGACCGGAATAACCCCTAACCAAGGGTTCACCGCCGGCAGCCAAACCTTGCAGTCTGGATCCCCGCCGTTGCGCAAGGCCGCCGCGTACGCGCGGCTCATCCTTCTGAGCGCCGCTGGCAAGCGGCTCAACGCGCCGGTCGGCAGTCTTGCCGCCCATGACGGAATCGTCTCAGCGAGCGGTACCGATCGCACGATCACCTACGGCGAACTCGTGAACGAGAACCTCTTCGATCGCGAGATCGATCAGAACGTTCCGCTGAAGAAGCCAAGCCAGTTCCGCTACGTCGGCAAAGCGGTCGGAAGAGTCGACATCCCCGCAAAAGTGTTCGGCACCTTCGCGTACGTGCAAGACATGAAGATGGCCGGTGTGTGGCATGGCCGGGTGATCAGGCCTGCTGCCGTGGGCGCACACCTCGAGCGCGTGGATCGTTCTTCGATCGCCGACATCCCAGACATCCGCATCGTTCAGGAAAGAGACTTCCTCGCGGTCGCAGGTCCGGACGCCTGGGCCACGATCCGGGCAGCGCGCGCGCTCAAGACGTCGTGGAGCGGCGGCGCCCTGCCAGCCTTCGATCGGCTGTACACAGATATGACCACTGGACCAACCACAGAGGACGTCATCGCAAAAAAGGGCGACGTCGATCGCGCGCTCGCAGCTGACGCCCACCTGCTGAACGCGACCTACATGTGGCCCTTCCAATCGCATGGTTCGATCGGCCCGTCAAGCGCGGTCGCGGATGTTCGTCCAGACCGAGCCACCATCTGGGCCGCCACGCAGGGTGTGTACGCGCTGCGTGGTGCTATCGCCAAGCTCCTCAAACTCTCCGAGGATGCGGTGCGCGTCGTGTACGTCGAAGCAGCCGGGTGCTATGGCCATAACGGTGCGGACGATGCCGCTGCCGATGCGGCGCTTGTGTCGCAAGCGATCGGCAAGCCTGTACGCGTCCAATGGTCGCTGGCAGACGAGCTTGGATGGGACCCGAAAGGGCCGGCCATGGTCATGGAACTTCGTGGGGTGCTTGGCGCCGGTGGCAAGGTCGCTGGATGGTCGTATGAGGTCTGGACGCCCACGCACGTCAATCGCGCCGTGGGCCGGCCCGGCAACCTGCTCGCCGCGCAACTCGCGGGCCTCCAGGCGACTGAAGGCTGGGCTGGCGGCGGCGATCGCAACGCGCGCAGCAACTACACCTTTGCGAACGAGCGCGTGGTCGTGCATTGGAAACCGACCTCAGCGCTGCGGCAATCCGCACTGCGTTCGCTCGGCGGTGCGCAGAACACGTTCGCCAACGAGTCGTTCATGGACGAGCTCGCGTTTGCGGCCGGTGCCGACCCCGTCGCCTTCCGCTTGGCGCATCTCGATGATCCACGGGGTCGTGCAGTGCTCGAAGCTGTGGCTCGCCGCGCGAACTGGCAGAGCTCGAAGGCAGCGCGATCCGCGACGGATGGCGCGACCGTGACCGGACGCGGTGTCGCTTTCGCCCGCTACGACAACGAAAGCGCATACGTCGCAGCCGTCGCCGATTGCGAGCTCGTTCCTTCGACGGGAGCCGTGCGCGTTCGTGAGATCTATATCGCGCACGACTGCGGGCAGATCATCAACCCCGACGGGTTGCGCAATCAGATCGAGGGCAACGCGATACAAGCCACCAGCCGGTCGTTGAAGGAGGAAGTCCGTTACGATCGGGAGCGCGTGACCTCCATCGATTGGGAGAGCTATCCGATTCTGCGCTTCCCTGAGATTCCCGACGTCCATATCGAGCTCATCGACCGTCCGGATGAACCACCCCTGGGCGCAGGCGAACCTACGACAATCGTCATGGCCCCGGCGATCGCGAATGCGATTTTCGCCGCCGGCGGCATACGCGTACGCCGCGTCCCCTTCACACCCGAGCGCGTCCGAGCGGCCCGCAACGCGAGCTGACCCCGCGGCGGGGCGTTCTCTTCAGTCTTTTCCAACAGCAAAGCGGGGGTTGCGGGGCGCCACCGCCGAACACCCACGCCCTATCAACAAGGCTTGGAGTTAGCATTGTCTTTTTGGTTCCGCTGGAAGCATCTCATCAAGCTCACGGTGATCGCCATCCTGTGCGTCTTGTGCGCGCTCGCCTTCACACCGTTGAAGAAGACCATCCACTTGGGCCTCGACCTGCAGGGCGGGTTGCGCACGCTCGTCGAGCTCGAGCCCACCCAGGATGTACCGAAGATCACGGGCGATCTCTTAGATGAAGAACTGCTCGTGCTGCAGACCCGCCTCAACGGCTTGGGCGTCAACGAGCTCACCTTCTCCAAGGTCGGCGACACGCGCATCAACATCGAGATGCCGGGACTCAAGGACCCCGAGCAGGCGATCGCGCTCATCCGCGAGGCAGCAGTGCTCGAGATGCGCCCGCTCACCAAAGCGCAGGTTGCCCAAGCACAGAGCGATCCGAAATTCGATCCATACAAAGTGGCTGGACCGCCGGTCATCACCGGCGCCGACATGTCGAGCGCGACCGCGGGAACGGATCCGTCCGGCCAACCGGCCGTGCATTTCACGCTAACCAGCGCGGGCTCGAAGAAGTTCTACGACTGGACGAGGAGTAACATCGGCAATCCGCTGCCGATCTTCTTGGACAAGAAGCTCATCGAGGCCCCGACCATCGAAGGAGCGATCAGCAACCAAGGGGAGATCCATGGTGGCTTCACCACCGACACCGCAGTGCGCCTCGCCAACGAGCTGTCAGCAGGTTCGCTGAAGGTCCCGACCAAGATCATCGAGATCGAAAATGTGGGGCCGACGCTTGGTGCGATCGACCTGCAGAAATCGCTCGTCGCTTCGCTCGCCGGCCTCGGCGTCGTGCTGCTCTTCATGCTCGTCGTCTACCGCGTTCCGGGCTTCCTAGCGGATATCGCGCTCGGCGTGTATTGTTTCCTGATGCTCGCCTACGTCGCGCTCTTCCAGGTCACGCTCACCCTGCCCGGCATCGCAGGTTTTGTGCTCTCGATCGGTATGGCGGTCGACGCTAACGTGCTGATCTTTGAGCGGATCAAAGAAGAGCTGTGGGCGGGTCGTACCACCCGTGCCGCGGTCAGCGTGGGTTTCAAGCGAGCCTTTTGGACCGTCTTCGACTCGCACGTCACGACTATCGTCGGCGCGCTCGTGCTCTACTGGCTGGGTACCGGCACGGTCAAAGGCTTTGCGCTCACGCTGCTGGTCGGCACGGTGTTCTCGCTGTTGACCGCGGTCAACATCACCCGCACGTTCGTCGACGGAGTCGTGGACAACGACCTCGCCACCGCGCCCGCGCTGTACGGGGCATAGCAAGCGTGTTCTTCCGCAACCTCAAATGGAACATCATCGGCCAACGCAACTACTGGTTCGCGCTGTCGGGCGCCGTCATCATCGCCGGCGCCATCGCGCTGGTCGCCCACCACGGCCTGCCGCTGGGCCTGTCGTTCACCGGCGGATCGACGATCGACGTGAAGTTCTCGCAGACGGTCTCAGAGCAGGGCGTGCGCGATGCGCTGAAATCCATCGATCTGTCGTCGATCGGCGAGGAGTTCCGCTCGCAGTACGCGCCGATCCAGTCGGGCGACGAGAGCTTACAGCTCGCTCAAAAGCAAGGGGACGTCGCTCCCAACGACCGGGTCATCATCGAGACGCAAAGCGCCATCAACGATCCAGGTCCCGTCTATAACGCCCTCGACCGCGCCGGCCTGAAGGTCGATCGCGGACAGAGCCAGATCACTTCCGTCGGCCCCAGCCTGAGCAAGGAGTACCTGAGCAGGTCGCTGTGGGCGCTTGTCATCGCGCTCGTGCTCCAGCTGCTCTACATCGCCTTCCGCTTCGGCAATCAACTGCGCTATGGCATCGTGGCGGACATCGCCCTCGTGCACGACGTCTTTGTCATGGTGGGCATCTACGCTATCGCCAACCGCAAGGCCGATGACGCCTTCCTGGCCGCCTTGCTGACGGTCATCGGCTATTCCGTCATGGACTCCATCGTGATCTTCGACCGGATCCGTGAGAATGGCCGCGTCATGCCGGACGTTCCGTACGACCAGATGGTCAACACGTCCCTCTTGCAGACGATGACGCGTTCGGTCAACACGCTGGCCACCGTGCTCATCACCTTGCTCGCCCTGTATTTCTTCGGGGGCGACACGCTCAAGAATTTCGCCTTCGCATTGCTGGTCGGCGTGACGAGCGGCGCCTATTCGTCCATCTTCATCGCGAGCCCGCTGCTCGTGCTTTGGAAGAATTGGGACAACCGTAAGCGCGAGATCGTGCGTGCGGCCGCATCGTCGCGGGAGCTGCAAACGGCCACCGCGACGAACACAGGCGGGTCGTCGCAGATGAAGCGGATAGCGCCCAAACGCAAGCTACAAGCGCCAGCGCCGCCACGCTACCGCAAGAAGCGAACCACGCCGGAGCCGCAAGCGGAAGCGCAACCGGAGACCTCCGCCAACCCCGGCGGAATCCTTGGTCTGCTGGCGGAACTACGTGATGACGATGGCGGCGAGCATACCGACGAGCAGCTCCCAGGGAACCCGTAACTACAACGAAGCGCTGCGCCTGACCGGTGTCGCGCGCGTGCGAGCGCTGCGCGTTCCGCTTGGCTCCAACGCGCTGTTGGTCGCGCTCAAGCTCGTGGTATGGGTTCTCACGGGCTCCGTGAGCGTGCTCTCTGAAGCGCTCCACTCCGGCGTCGACCTGCTCGTCACGACCTTCCAACTCATCTCGGTGCGGTTGGCCACGCGACCGGCGGATGCCGATCACGCCTACGGCCACGGCAAGTTCGAGAACATCGGGGCGGCGCTCGAAGCGCTCTTCATTTTGGCCACCGCCGCCGTCGTCGTCGGACAAGCCATCGAACGCATCCGCTTCACCCCGTCGATCGCGCACCTCGACCTCGGCCTGGGGGTCATGCTGCTCTCCGCCGTCGTCAACGCAGTCGTCTCGAGCAAGCTCGCCCAGACCGCAAAGCTGGAGCAATCCCCCGCCTTACAAGCGGAAGCGTCACAGCTGCGCGCAGATGTGTGGACGGCGGCTGGTGTGGCAGGCGGTCTGCTCGTGATCAGACTCACCGGTCTCACGTTGATCGATCCGATCATCTCGCTCATGATCGCCGGCCTCATCGTCAAAGCGGCCTACGACGTGAGCGTGCGCGCATTCGTCGACCTCACCGATGGCCGGTTGCCGGAAGGGCAAGAAGCGCTCATCCGCGAGATCATCGAACGCCATCACGATATCTACGCCGGCTATCACAAGCTGCGCACGCGCCGCTCGGGGGGCGGCGAATTCATCGATTTCCACCTGCAGATGAAGGGCGACATGGCGCTGCAGCAGGCGCATGCGCTGTCCGACATGATCGTGGTCGACATCAAGCAGTCGCTACCACGGGCCCACGTGCTCATCCACCTCGAGCCTGACACCTAAGTAAGGCTGCAGGCGCAGCCGCACGCCAAACCGCGCTAGGCGACGGCACCCGCTGCATCTTCCACGGCGTTGTACGCGCCAATGGCGCGGGCGAAGTCACGGCCGTGAACGGCATCGTAGAAGTCGTTGTGCGTCTCCACCACGCCTTGATCTGCCCACGCATCGTAGGACAATCTCGTGATGGGCAAATGGGCCGTGGGGCCGATCGCATCTGTATACGAGGCGTGGAATGGTCCGAAGTCGCCGGACTCCTTGTGCGCGATCACCATGTCCGCAACCGCAGATGCTGCGCTCCTCGCGGCCGACCGAACAACCCCCGGCAGCCGCGCATCATCCGCAACCGCCGTATAGCTCGCGATCGCGGGCCGATCGGCGTGCCACGGCATGTCTGCGGAGTGGTCGAAACGCACCATGCCGCGCACCGACTTGATATCAGCACGGATCTCACGCACCTCGTCACGCCCCTCTGCCGTGCGGCCCAGCGAGGACACCTCGAGGTTGAAATCAGCGATGGCGCCACGCACCTTGGCGATTGTCGGCGCACTGATGTCGAGCACGTCGAAGGCGGCCGCGGGATGATAAGCGTTCACCCCGCTGCCGTACCGCGCGCGCATGGTGACATCTACGGCATCCTTGGCCCATCCGCCGCCACGGGTGATGGTGTCCGCGAAGGCCGATGACGGCACGCCTGGCGCAAGCATCGTTTCGGGAGAGGCTGCGAGGTAGCGGACGCCGACGTGCGAGAGCGTGTCGGCGAACCCGACCGTCGCCATAAGGCACTGATTCGCGAGCACGCCCGTCACCGAGTCGTCGGCGCCCGGATGGCGCTTGTGAAACGCCGCCCGTCCATCGCCGATCGCGCCGGCGATATCCTCGAGCGACATGAACCCACCCGTGCTGTCCGCCTGGAGGCCGCCGCCGTCGCCGCCTCCGTGATCGACGAGATCGATCCACACGTCAGCCTTGCGGAAATCCGGATCGTTGACTCTGCCCTCGAGCGTTTGCTCGACGAAAGCGGCAAGCGTGCGGCGGTCCGACATATCGGTGGGTGCGGTGACGCGGGTGATGTGTTGCGTCCCGTTCTGGATCGTCGACCATTCCGTGCGCAGCTGGCCGCGCAGGAAGGGTGCGTGCGCGACGCGGGTGGTGTCCTCGGCAACCACCTTCAATGCTGGATTCGCGCTTGTCGTTTTGATGAAGTCGGTGACGTTACGCTCTTGGACCTCATCGAGATTGTTGTCCCCGTCGCGGTATACCCCGAAGACGGCGTTGTGTGCAGAAAGTCTATCGACGCCAACTTGCTCCATCCCGCGCTCCTTCTTGCAGCTTTCGCACGCCCGCGTATCACGCTGCAAGAACGCAACGTCTAGCAGCCCGGATCGCCACGCCGCCGAGTCGCGCGCGCCAGCTTCATCGCCAGCGGCGGTGAAACGCCCTACACAGGTCATTGATTCCGGAAGAAAAAGGCGCAACACATGGAGCCGGATCAACTGCGTCTATATGGCGAGCTGTATCGCCTAGTACGCGGGTACCAGGTAACGCCGATCGTGTACGTCGCCGCTGAGCTGGGCATAGCGGACCTGCTGCGCGATGGTGCCCAGTCGAGCGCTGAGCTCGCTGCAGCAACTCACACTGATGCCTCTGCGTTGGCGAGGCTGCTCCGCGCCCTGACGGCGCTCGGATTGCTTCACGAGGGCGACGATCACCGATTCAGTCTTACGCCACTTGGCGAATGTCTGCGCGAAGATTCCCCATTGCACGGGCGGGCGATGGTCCGCTGGTTGGGCGGGGAGAATATGTGGCGGACGTGGGGAGACCAACTCCACAGCGTCCGCACCGGGCAATCTGCGTTTAGTCACATTTTTATAATGAGCAACGTGTTTGACTATTACGCCAAGCACCCCGAGCTCGAAGAAATCATGAGCGGCGGCTTCGCCGCCCAAACCCTCTACTTCGCCGCGGCTATCACGGAGGTCTATGACTTCTCGACGTTTGAGAAGCTCGCGGACGTGGGCGGCGGACGCGGAGCGCTCTTGGCCACGATCCTTCGGGCAAATCCGCAGCTCCATGGGATCCTCTTCGACCTGCCGCATGTCGTGCTGGCGGCCGTCGGACTCTTGGAACAGGCCGGAATCACGAACCGTTGCCAGGCCGTCTCCGGCGACATGTTCGAATCGGTCCCAGCGGGCGCGGATGGCTACATACTTTCGCGCGTCATTCATGATTGGGACGATGAGAAATCAATCGCGATCTTGACCTCGTGCCGCGCTGCAATGCGGAGCGGGAGCAGATTGCTCCTGATCGAGCGCGTGTTGCCGGCTCGCGCTACACCGTCGGTGGAGAACGAGGGGCGCTTTCTCGGCGACATCAACATGCTCGTGCGAACGGGCGGCCGCGAGCGAACCGTCGATCAGTACAAAGCTCTGCTCAGCGCTGCGGGGTTACGTCTCGTCCGGGTTATCCCGACGCCTACCGATATCAGCGTCGTCGAAGCGATGCCCTGACATGTCGCGGATGCCCGTCTTCCACCGCGTTGTACCACCACTCCGCGTCACGTCGCACCGACTAGCAGCCCATAGCTAACCAGGACTGCGACGCGTAGACGCTAAACGTCTAGGCCATTATGAGAACCGTTGCGTTCGTTGCCGTCACCGCGGTGTTCGTGCTCGCAAATCTGACCAGCGCGTCGGCGCAGATCATCCCCGGTACGCACCTCACGGGCAACATAGACCAAAGCCTGAGCTCAAAAGGCGCGCACGTCGGCCAGACGTTTACTGTGACCAACGCGCACAGCGCCAATAGCGACATCACAAACGGCGTGATCTACGGGCACGTGGCGGCCGTTCAAAAAGCGGGTCAAGGCACCCCCGGAAAGATCGAACTCGCCTTTGATAAACTCAAAACCGGGTCAGGGAACGTCTATACCATCGTCGCCCACGCTACAAGCATCACCGTCAACACGAAGAGCAACGCGACCAAAGAAGCGATTGCGACGGCAGGCGGCGCGCTCATTGGTGGTCTGCTGGGCAAAGGACTGGGTGCGGTCATCGGAGGCGCGGGTGCCTACGTGTACGCCAAGAACAACCGTGAAGACGTGACCATTCCCAACGGATCGCTTGTGACAGTCGATATCACCGGGAGCACGAGAATCTCGAAGTAGTGGGCCTTTCGCCCAAGAGATCGCGTTGTCCGTGAGGAGGCATCCCGTGCAGGTCCCTGAGCTGCAAGCGCTCGTCCGCGCCATCCCGGATTTTCCAAAGCCGGGGATTATGTTCCGCGACATCACTCCGCTCATCAAGGACGCACGCGCGTTCCGCGCCGCGATCGACCGGCTTGCCGAAGCGTTCGTCGGGCAGAAGATCGACTACGTCGTGGCCATCGAGGCGCGCGGCTATCTGGTCGGCGCCCCGCTCGCGCACACACTAGGCACGGGCCTCATCCCAGTGCGGAAGCCGGGGAAGCTTCCCTACGACACCCTGAAGGCCGATTATGCACTCGAGTACGGCACGAACACGCTCGAGGTGCATAGCGATGCGCTGGGCCACGGCGAACGCGTGATCATCGCCGACGATCTCCTCGCCACGGGCGGCACCGCGTGCGCGACGAAAAGCCTGGTCGAGCGGCTCGGGGGCCAGGTTGTGGGTTTCGCGTTCCTGATCGAGCTTGCGGCCTTAGCAGGCCGCGATAAGCTCGGCGCAACCCCGGTCACAACCCTCATGACTTTCTAGCTCCCGGGCGGGGTAAGAGCACAAAACCATAGCGGGAACGCTTGTGCCATCGGGCGTAGAACCGCTACAATATATAGTAGAGAGAGAAAAGGCACCCCGGAAGGTGCCCGACGAGCGCGGACCTCAGGGTCCGTTGCTGTAGGCGGCAGATGGCGAATAACTTCAGCGAGCTCATCGAGCGGGTCAAGACCTACGCGCCGGCGGTCGACGCTGCCTGGCTTGAGAGCGTCTATTCCTTCGCCGAGCACGCCCACGACGGTCAGACCCGAGCTTCGGGCGAGAGCTTCATCTCCCACCCGCTCGCCGTGGCATCCATCCTGGCCGAACTCGAGATGGATCCGCAAAGCATCGCGGCCAGTCTGCTGCACGACGTCGTCGAGGACACGACGGTACCGGTCGAAGAGATCGAACGCCGCTTTGGCGCCGACATCTCCTCGCTTGTCGATGCGCTGACCAAACTGACCAAGATTCCGTATCAAAGCAAGGAAGACGTCCAGGTCGAGAACCTGCGCAAGATGTTCCTGGCCATGGCTAAGGACATCCGCGTCATCATCATCAAGCTCGCCGACCGTCTGCACAACATGCGCACGCTCGCCAGCTTGCCGCAGAGCAAGCAGAAGAACATCGCGCAAGAGACGCTAGAGATCTACGCTCCGCTCGCCCACCGGCTGGGCATCTACCGGATGAAGTGGGACCTCGAGGACTTGGCGCTGCGCTACATCGATCCGCAAGCCTACCGCGACATCGCCGAGAAGGTCGCCAAGCGCCGCGCCGATCGCGAGAGGACCGTCGAGACGATCATCGGCGAGGTTCGCGATCGCTTCGAAGCAGCGGGGATCAAAGCGGACGTCTCAGGCCGGCCAAAACATTTCTTCTCCATCTACCAGAAGCTGCAGCACGGCAAAGACTTCTCCGAGATCTACGACCTCAGCGCCATCCGCATCATCGTCGATTCCGTCAAGGATTGCTACGGCGCGGTCGGCATCATCCATAGTCTGTGGACGCCGCTGCCAGGTCGCTTCAAAGATTACATCGCGATGCCCAAGACCAACGGCTATCAGTCGTTGCACACCACGGTCATCGGGCCGGGCGGCGATCCGATCGAGATCCAGATCCGCACGCTCGACATGCACCGCTCGAGCGAGTACGGCATCGCGGCGCACTGGCGCTATAAGGAAGGCGGCGCGAGCGACGACTTCGACGAGAAGCTCGCCTGGTTACGTTCCCTGCTTGAGTGGCAGGAGGACATGCGCGACAGCCGCGAGTTCATGGAGAACCTCAAGCTCGACCTTTTCAACAACCAAGTCTTCGTCTTCACGCCTAAGGGCGACGTCATGGGATTCCCGTCGGGTTCGACGCCGCTCGATTTCGCCTATCACGTCCACACCTCGATCGGCCACCACTGCATCGGGGCGAAGATCAACGGCAAGATCGTGCCGCTCGACTATCAGCTCCACAATGGCGACATCTGCGAAGCGCTCGTCAACAAGAGCAGCCCGGGGCCGTCGCTCGACTGGCTGGCCGTGTGCAAGACCTCGAGCGCGAAGCATAAGATCAAGCAGTGGTTCCGCAAGAACCGCCGTGAAGAGAACGTGATCTCGGGCAAGGAGGTCTTGGAACGTGAGATCGCACGCAATCAGCTGACCCAGTTCGCGACAGCGCCGTTCCTCACCAAGCTCGCCGGACGTTTCAATTGCTCGAGCATCGAAGATCTGTACGCCGGCATCGGGTTCGGCGACGTGTCGGTCGCGTCGCTGCTGGGACGCCTGCGCGAGGAGGCCAAGCGCGCGAAGGTCGTGCCGCTGCCGCTCGAGCGCCAGACCGCGACCGTGCGCAAAGCGCGCGAGCGAGCGGCCTCGGGCGTACGCGTGCGCGGCGCGGAGAATCTGCCGGTGCGTTTTGCCCGCTGCTGCACCCCCGTTCCCGGAGACGCCATCGTCGGCTTCATCTCGCAGGGCAAGGGCATCTCCGTCCACCGTCTGAACTGCCCGAACGTGGCGGGTCTGAGCGCCCAGCCCGAGCGGCTTATCGACGTCAGCTGGGATGTCTCCCCGACGGACTCGCACTTGGTCGACGTCGAGATCGAGGCGCTTGACCGGCCGGGCCTGCTGCAGGATATCATGAGCGTGCTCTCCGAGCAGAAGACCAACGCCACCTCGGTGACCGCTCGCGTCAAGCGGGATCGCACGGCAACCATCGCCTGCAGTCTGGAGATCCGCGACCTCAATCATTTGAGCGCGATTTTGAACAAGGTCAATAAGGTGCGCGACGTGCGTACCGCATATCGCGTCACCAAACGCGAAGCCCGCGCCGGCGGTTAATCGCCTCGCACAAGGGACATCGAAGAAGAGATGATATTCAAGAGCATCCTGGCGCCGGTTGATGGATCGGCGCCCTCCAACGCTGCCGCCGCGCTGGCCGTCTCGCTCGCCAAGCAGGACGGCGCATCGCTTGTGTTCTGCCACGTCGAGCACGTGCCGCGCCCGTCGCACGATGCGGGTGGCTTCGCACGCGAGGAGATCATCGAGGAGGAGACCCGAACCGCTCACGACATCCTTGACGCCGCGAAAAAGCTCGCCGCCGGTGCGGGCATCCAGGCGAAAACCGTCCGGCTTGCCGACCCGATCGTCGAGGCGATCCTTGAGGCCGCCAAGGACAATGGCTCTGACATCATCGTGATGGGCACGCATGGACGCACCGGCATCGTGCGCGCCGTCTTAGGCAGCAAGACCGCCGACGTGATTGCCCGTTCACCGCTGCCTGTGCTCGTCGCCCCACACGTCAGCGCATAGCCCGGCTACATGCGGGCGGTCATTCAGCGCGTCTCGAGCGCCTCGGTCGACGTCGAGGGCACGATCAGTGGAGCTATCGAGCGAGGACTTCTGGTGCTCGTCGGGGTGGCCCGTGATGACACAGAGGCCGATGCCCAGACTATCGCCTCCAAGATCGCCGGGCTGCGAGTCTTCAACGACGAGACGGGCGCGATGAACCTGAGCCTGGCCGAGGTCGGAGGCGCCGTGCTCGCCGTCTCGCAGTTCACGCTCTACGGTGACGCGCGCAAAGGGCGCCGGCCGAGCTTTATCGAGGCTGCGGCGGGACCCGAGGCGCAGCCGCTCTTCGACCGCGCAGTGGAGCTCATGCGCCGAGAAGGACTGACGGTCGAAACGGGAATCTTCGGAGCGACGATGCGGGTGAGCCTGGTCAATGAAGGGCCGGTCACCATCTTATTGGATTCGAGGAAGACGTTTTGAGACCGACGCTGCATGTCAAGCTCGACGCGATCCGACATAACGTCGACGCCTGGCGCAGACGTCTGAACGGCCGGCCCGTGTGGGCGGTCGTCAAGTGCGATGCCTACCGCATGGGGATGATCCAGGTCGCGCGCGCTTGCGTTGAGGCTGGAGCAGAGCGGTTGTGCGTCGTCGAGATGTGGGAGGCGCAGATCCTGCGCGATGCCGGCGTCGGTGCGCCCATCGTCCACGTCGCAGCGACCCCGCGAACCGATATCGAGACTGGCGTCAGGCTCGGCGTCACCATTTCGGTCGCAGACGTCGCCCGAGCGGAGATGGTCTCGCGCCATGCGCGCAAGCTCGGCATCACGGCGAAGGTGCACGTGGCCATCGAGACCGGTACGGGGTGGTGGGGAGTCACGCCGTCGGACGCGGCGGCGTTCGCACGCGAAGCGGGGGCGCTGCCCAACATCGAGTGGGAAGCCGCCTGGACCCACATCGCGGGGCGCGATTCAATGGAAGCGCAGGTCCGCAAGCTGCACGCAGGCGTCGAGCAGTTGCGCGCACACGGCATTTCGGTCCCGCTGCTCCACATCGGCAGCACTGGGCCGTGTGTCTGGGGACTCGGCGAGGGCGCGGCGCGCATCGGCATCGGTCTGTATGGCGCGGCGCTGGGTGACGAACACCAGCTTGGGAAACTGCGCATCGCGTTCGAGGTTCGTGCGCCGATCTACGGCATCAGGCGCTTCTCAGAACCCATGCCGCTCGGGTACGGCGGCACCTACGTCGCGTTGCCAGGCCAGACGATCGTGACGCTGCGCATCGGGTATGGCGAGGGCATGCCGAAGACGCTGGCCGGACGCGGATCGGTGCTGCTGGCCGGCGTGCTCTGCCCGATCGTGGGTGCGATCGGCATGAACTTCACGATGGTCGCCGTGCCGGCCAACCTCGAGGTCTCGCCTGACGATCACGCGATCGTCGTGGGCGACGTGGCCGGCATACGCCTGGAAGAAGTCGCCGCCGCCGCGCGGACGATACCGCACAACGTCATGACGATGTTCGGCTCCGGCATGGCACCGGCATACACGGATGCGTCGGTCGGGGACTGCACAACGAGCCTTTGAAGCAAAGGATCTTTGAAGTAACGGACCTTTAGGTCCGTTTTCGCTCAATTACTCGCGATCGTGCCACCGCGCAGCACCGTGCCGACTGCGCTCTCCATCTGGGCGAGCGTGAGCGCTCCGGTGATCCGCGCACGCACGATGCCATGGCTGTCGACGATGAGGCTCGTCGGGATGAAGCGTACGCCCATGAGATCATGGGTCACGCCGTCCTGGTCGAGGAAGATCGGGTACGTCAGGCCGTAGCGCTGTGCGAAGGCGCTGACCGGCTCGACCTCCTCTTCCTGATCGACGCCGACGACGTCAACCGGCATCGATGCCGTCGCCTTGCTCAGCTGCTCCAGCGCCGGCGTCTCCTCTTGGCAATCGGGACACCAGGTGGCGAAGACGTTGAGATAGAGGATATGACCTGGCCGCGCGGCCACCGCGAGACGTTCGCCGGCGAGGTTGGTCAGCTGTACGGCCGGCAAGGGCTGACCGGCTTCGAGCACGCTCCTGCCCACAGGCTTGACGTTGGTCAACGCGCGTACGCGCGCCATGACACCATGGCGGTGCTGGTAGAGCACGACCATGGCGAGGAGCACGAAGATGATGAGGAGGATCGGTGGACGGCGGGATTGCATGGGGCTCAAGGTTTCGCCGCTCGCCATCCACCTCCATCCACACGCTGCACGTGTCCAAGTCACAGCCGGCCAACATACTTATGCACAGAGGCTCACTTGTCACCCGATTTGGCCGTGTGATATACTTGCCGGGCTTGCCGGGCGAGTTCTCGCCCGATTTTCCTTCCTGCTCGTCCGCGCGCGCCTCACGGCCGCCGGACAAGCCTTACGCCCAGGGGGAGGCAGCGCACTGCGCATGTCACAATACGAAATCACGTATATCATCCGCCCGTCCTTTGAGGACCCTCAGGTCGACGAGCTTGCGGCACATTTCTCCGATGTCGCCAAAGGCAACGGTGGCGATGAGATCAGCGCCGAGAAGATGGGGAAAAAGCGCCTCGCGTACGAGATCAAGAAACTACGCGAAGGGCATTATATCTGTATGAAATTCGCCGGCAGCCCGGACACCGCCAGAGAAGTCATTCGGCAGATGCGTCTCCATGACGACGTCCTGCGGGCTCTGCTGATACGCCTGTAAAGCGAGGTTCAACGTGGCTGGATCCTATAACCATATCGTGCTCGTCGGACGGCTCGTCGCCGATCCCGAGCTGCGCCAGACGCAGAGCGGCGTCCCGGTGACGTCGTTCCGCATCGCCGTCGACCGCCCCAAAGGGCGTGACGGTGAGAAGCAGACCGACTTCTTCGGCGTCAGCATCTGGCGCCAGAGAGCCGAACGTGCGGCTGAGTTCCTGCAGAAGGGGCGCCTCGTGCTCATCGCCGGACGCATCCAGATCCGCGAGTACACCGATCGCGATAACAACAAACGCACGGCGGTCGACGTGGTCGCCGATGATTTCCAGATGCTCGACGCCCGGCCGCAGGGCGGCGACAGTGGCGCTGCGCGGAGCGCTGCCCCAGCGGCTGCTGCTGCTGCCAGCGACCTGCCGGAGTATGAGTACAACGCAGCGGACGAAGAAGTCCCATTCTAACAATAAGGAAGACCTATGCCACCCCGCAAGAAAGGCGCTCCCAAGCGCAAGAGCACGAAGGAGCGCAAGCCAAAGCGCAAGGCCTGTTCCATCTGCATCGAAAAACTGACAGGGCTTGACTACAAAGACACGATGCGGCTGCGCAAGTACATCACCGAGCGCGGCAAGATCGTGCCCCGGCGGATCTCAGGCAACTGCGCGAAGCACCAGCGCTGGCTCACCGACGCGGTCAAACGCGCGCGCGTCATCGCGCTCTTGCCCTTCACCTCTGAGTAGAGGCAGCACCGGTCTGCACCAGCCGTGAAAGTCATCCTGCGCAAGAATATCAAAGGGGTCGGCACGACGGGCGAAATCGTCGACGTCTCGGACGGCTATGCCCGCAACTATCTGCTGCCGCGTCAGCTCGCCAACGAAGCGACTGCCGGGAACTTGACGCAGGCCGCGCAGGCGAAGGCAGCGCAAACCAAGCGCGACGAAAAACTGCTCGCCGAGGCGCACGAGCTTGCCGATCGGTTAGCGAGCGTCCCGACGGTCATCACTGCCAGAGCCGGTGAGCGTGGCAGGATTTTCGGAGCGGTGACGAACGCACAGATCGCCGAGGCGCTTAAGACGTCGCTGGGCGTCGAGATCGATCGTCACAAGATCGAGCTCCCCGAACCGATCAAGACTGCTGGCGATCATCCGGTCGTCGTCAAGCTGCCGCTCGGCGTCACCGCTCGGATCACCGTCCGCGTGACACCGCAATAGAGACGATCGCGTCGAAGGAGGAAGGTTTCCCGCAATGGTGATGACCGCGGTCGATCGCATACCTCCCCAGAATCTCGAGGCCGAGCAGGCGATCTTAGGCTCCCTCATGGTCGAGCGCGATCTCGTGCCCATCATCTCCGAGATCGTCCAGAAGTCCGACTTCTACGCACCGCACCACGCGACGGTCTACGACGCGATCATCGCCCTCTACGAGCGTGGCGAGCCGATCGACAAGGTGTCGGTGACCGAGGAGCTGCGCCGGCGCAAGCTGCTCGACGAGGTGGGCGGCGTCGATTCCATCAGCCAGCTGCTCAACACGGTTCCCACCGCGGCGTCTGCCGAATATTACGCGAAGCTGGTCGCCGAAAAATCGATCCTGCGCTCGCTCATCACTGCCGGCGGCCGCATCGCGGTCATCGGCTTCGAGCAGCCCGAAAACGTGGACGACGTCGTCGACCGCTGCGAGCAGATGATCTTCGACATCGGACGCCGCTCCTCGGGCGGCTTCACGCTCGTGCGCGACCTGCTCAAGCCCGCCTTCGAGCGCATCGACACGCTGTACCACCAGAAGGGCAGCGTGACCGGCGTGCCCTCCGGCTTTGCCCGCCTCGATCAGTTCACGACCGGCTTCCAGCCGGGCGAGCTCATCATCATCGCCGCGCGGCCGTCCATGGGCAAGACGTCGCTGTGCCTCAACATCGCGATGAACGCCGCCAAGGACGCCGCGAAACACGTGGCCCTCTTCTCGCTGGAGATGAGCAACGACCAGCTCGTGCAGCGCTTCTTGAGCATGGAGGCGCGCATCGACGCGCAAGCGTTGCGAACGGGCAACATCAAGGACAAGGAATGGGGCGAGATCACCCACGCCATGGGCGTGCTCGCCGAGGTGCCGATCTACGTCGACGATTCTGCCGCCTTGACGGTGAGCGAGGTCCGTTCCCGCTCGCGCAGGCTCGCGGCCACGACCGGACTCGATCTCATCATCGTCGACTACTTGCAGCTGTTGCGCTCGACGAACGTCCGCATCACGAGCAGAGTGGAGATCATCGACGAGATCTGCCGCAGCCTCAAGGCGCTGGCCAAGGAGATCAAGGTTCCGGTCATCGCGCTCGCGCAACTGAATCGCTCACCCGAGTCGCGTAACGACAAGCGGCCCATGCTCTCCGACTTGCGGGAGTCAGGTGGCATCGAACAAGAGGCCGATGTCGTCGCCTTCATCTATCGCGACGAATATTACAACCCGCCGACACCAGAGAACGAAAACATCGCCGAGATCAATATCGCCAAGCAGCGCAATGGTCCGACCGGTCTCGTGCAGCTTCGCTTTGACAAGCGCTACACGTCATTTGCCGATCTCGACACCGAGCACACTGAGATCTAAAAGCGCCGCTGCTGACCCGAGGCACCCAGCCCACTCGGCAGCTTGATCTTGCCGACGGCGGCGCCACGAACGTACCAGAGAGTTCCATCCGGCCCCGCTGCGAGGTCCGTGACCGGCTGAGCGAAGGTCGGGTTCGGGGATGCGAACGGCAACGCGAAGACTCGTGCCGGTGGGAACGGCGACGTCGACCACACCATTGGAGATATGGCGCCGGTGCCGTTGGTCCCGGTGAACGTCACCACGGCGACAGACTGAGCCACAAGCGAGAGCCCGGCGAGACCAAAGCAGTGGAGTCCAAGCGTACGGTCAGGATACGGACAGCAACCGGCGAAATCATCACGGGCGAGATAGAGGACGAGGAGGGCGGCGTGTATTGACGACAAGAACGTACTGTTGCTATCCAATGCGCAAATTGAGAGGGCATCCGCCATGAGTATCCCCCCTTACGATAAACTTTTTGATTGGCTCTCAGACGAACTACTAGCGGAAGGCTCTCGAGGTGCCCGCATCGCTCGCAAAGCATTGACTCATTTTCACGATAACCCACCTCCAAGCGGTTTGTATGACCACGACAAGGCGCCCGCCGAGGCACTTCAACGCATTCGCAATATCGTCGCGGAGCAAATTATCGCCGGGAACCGTCAGGAGCCCGACCAAGCCGAGGCTATCTGGCAACTCGACCAAGCGGTGAAGAAAGTGCAAGAGCGGGCGAAAGTAGACCCAGAGCAATGGATACGTGAGCGATGACCGATGGCCGCTCGCTCGGGACGCTGGTCGCCCGTGCTTCCCGGTGGCAGACCGTTAAGCTAGGCGCTACCCAACGTGGGGCAGGAACGGTCGCAAATCGTCGCAAACCAGCGGCCAATCCCGTAGAACAGGGGAGGGGTGTTTGCCATGAGGCAGACCTTTTCCGCCACCGACGTCTCAGCAACACTTGTTGCAGGCGTCAAGTATAGCTTTGCTGTGATTCTAACCGAGTGCCCCTTCTGTTTCGTTCGCCGTTGATGCATACGTTCTCGTAGCGTGACCTACTTGTAACGCTACCCTCTTATGGGTCCCCACGCGCTACGCCACACAGCAGGCTCGCTGGCGGTCGCGTCAGGAGCCGACATCAAGCAGGTCCAGAGTCTACTCCGCCACGCCTAACCGAACCTCACGCTGGGCCGCTACACGCATCTGTCGCGCAACCGAGAGCGCCAGGCGACCGATGGCATCGAGCGGGTTTTGCGTGAGGCGTTAGAAAAGCGTTAGAAAAAGCATGTCGATGGCATGGCGAACGTCCTCAAACGTAGAATCTATCGCACTTCGCCGACGTAGCTCAGTGGTAGAGCAGCGGTTTCGTAAACCGCGGGTCGTCAGTTCAACTCTGACCGTCGGCTGATCATCTTTCCCTTACCACACAAGCTTTCGTCAAGAACCCGGCCCTCTTGACAAGGTTTATCAACCCCCTTCTTGTTATCCGTGGGCTCGTTTCGGCTCTTCGAGGCCGATTTAACCTCGCACCACCGTCCGCACCATCGCTGCATTCAGCACGAGAAACTAGCCCGAGATATAAATATGAATTTAAGACTAGTCGCTGTCCTCACCCAAGGCCGGATAGTGCTTGTGACACACCCGTTCCATCACCCATAAATTCGGGTCGTCGAGGTTTGACACGGGCAAGGCAGCCCAAGTGGTTGGCAAGAATCTGCTGAACATCGTAACCGTTAAGAGAACGCAACAAATTTGTACTCGCCACATCCAAGTAGGCTTTTTTCAGTTGTTCACGCGGGTTACCGCCAACGCAATCCCATTGCATCCAACCCGGCTGTTCGCCCGGCTCCAACTCCTTGGTACCGACTTTGACAGCCCTACCGCGCGATACCAAGGTTGTCCCGCGTGATTCACTGTGTCCGCGGGGCATGATGGTGTCCTGTTCCCCAAGAATCTCTATCAGTTGTTGGGCAGACCATCGCTTTTTCGCCATTATTGAGGAACTTCAGCAGCGTAATGTTCCATCACCTTTTAGAGGTAGCCTTAACCGAGCGAGGCCGGTATGGAGCCGGAGCGCTGGCGAATCCAACGATTCCCGAAGCGAGTGCGCTGCAACGCCCGACCGCGTCCCGAGCAAGTGGGGAGTCTTTTTAAGAATGCAAACCCCGAAACGAGCTTTCTCGCGATACACTCGGAACGCGTCAAGCGACGCCGAAACATCGGTTGCGTAGGCTATTGGCAAAGAGAAGAGATTCAGGCGGTAAGAAAGCCCGCCGGCCACGTCAAATATTCAGGTAGCGCACGCCGATCTTCGACCTGGCGCGAATGCCGCATAGACAAAGTATAGGACCGCACATGGCTACGCACAGCCCGTTAAGGAAAGCGACTCGGCTCCAGAACGTAGTATCGCCGTGGACTCACAACTTCTGGCGCACGTCGCGCTCGCGCTAGAGTAGGGTCAAGAGATTTGGATAACAGCGGACAAACGGAACCTGGCGTGAAGGCTCTCTGGCGGACTTTGCTGCTCTTAATGCTTGGCGCGTTTGTCCTTGTCTCAACGCTGCCCAATATTCACTACGCGTGGGATCCCGGTTACAATTACGGATTGTCAGTCACACCACAACTTACGGTTGATGGGGTTGTTCCTGGCGACTCTGCCGACCGGGCCGGCGTACGCGTCGGCGACAAGATAGACCAACAAAGCTTGTCGTACGCTGACCTCTTGGGCTTTTTCGGAAGCGAGCCGACTGCTGGCGAGCGTGTGACGGCGACTTTCCTTCGCGGCGATCGGCGCCTCACGGTCCACTTGATTGCAGAGCAAGGCGCTCCAACCTTTTACACGAGAGTGATCGTCCCCATCAAGCGGATTGTGTCGCTGGTCTTTATCTTCATCGGAGAGCTTCTCGTCCTGCGACGACCGGGTCGTATGACGTGGTCGTTTTACTTGTTTGCCCTCGGCAGCACCACCGCGACTGCGTTTGTATACGGGCGCTTGCCCCCACCTGAGTACAACGCGCTCAATGCGGCACTTTACGCCATCTATGGCGGCGCATCTACAGCCTTTCTTGGATTTGCATGCCGCTTCCCCACGGATCAAGTTACCGGTTGGCGACACATTATAGACCGCTGGGTACCGTTCGTCTATGTCACCGCCGCCTCGTTGGGAGCTCTGTCGTGGTTAAGTCGCGATCACGCCATCGCCGTGCCTTTTCGGACCATCTACAGGATATCCAACATCCTTGATTATTTCTTGATTGCCCTTGGTGTCGTCGTCCTGCTTGCGACTTACGCGAAAGAGCGCGAGCAGCGTCAGCGTATCAAGTGGCTCATCGCAAGCCTGGTACTCGCAGGTTTGAGTATCGCGTTCATCGATTTTCTAAGCCCTTTGTTCCCCACGATCCCAGGTGTGCTGCAAACGTACTGGAACCCAGATGATCTTGCGATACTGAACATCTTCGTTCCATTGGCCGTTGCTTATGCGGTCCTACACCATCGTGTGCTTGATGTCAACTTCATCATTAGCCGTGCACTTGTATATGCTGTACTGACGTCGATGGTCGTCGCCCTTTTCGCGGTACTCGACTGGTTCTTTGTGCGCAAACTACTCGCTACAAATCTCGGAGTACTTATTGAGATTGCGGTAGCTATCGCGCTTGGGTTTTGGCTCAATGCAGTCCACCGTCGAGTGGATGGCGTCGTGGATCGCGTATTCTTTCGACGTAGGTATCTAGCGGAGCTGCGCCTGGCGCGGATTGCAGCTGTGCTTCCGCATGCAACTAGCGAAGCCTCGGTGGATAGCTTGTTGATATCGGAGCCGACCGATGCTTTCGAGTTGGCCTCGGCCGCCCTCTTCGCCCGATCGCCGGATGGAACGTATGCACGTAAGACTGCCATCGGGTGGGGGGACGATTGTACAATCGGGCTTGGTGCAGATGATCCGGTTGTGCTGCACTTGCGGAGCGGCCTTGCCCTAGTTAGGCTCTCGGAAGTGCGTTGGCCGCGTGACGATCTCCCGCGGGGCGCCGGGTATCCGGCATTGGCGCTTCCAATCGTGGTGCGCAACCACGTGGTTGCCATCGCGCTTTATGGCGCTCACAAGAACCAGGCAGACCTTGACCCTGACGAAATAAGCGCTATCAGCAACTTGGCACCCGGCGCAGGGGCCGCTTATGACCACCTTCAGGCCGAGTCGATGCAACGCGAAGTGGATTTGCTGAAAAGCAAAGTCGAGTCGTTGCAGGCTCAGCTGGCAGAAGCACAGATCCAGCCCGCGTAGGAAGCTTCCAAGCTAGGTTACCTCACACGAAACACTTCATGCTTGCTGCTTTAATCGCTATTGCCGTCGTCGCTTTTGGAACTACCGGAAACGGCGATACTAGCCCTACTCCCCAAGCCACTATACTCACGGCTCCATTAGGGCAGACCGTTCCCCTCGGTGACTTAAAGATTAAAGTCGAAGACCTGCGCGCCGCGACCCCGGCCGACA
>Ga0116216_10000768_pt1 | contig 24210 bp, 21 predicted proteins | sample Sb_taG_11_FD_89696 | JGI IMG/M metagenome (GOLD analysis project Ga0116216, IMG submission 89696) | Peat soil microbial communities from Weissenstadt, Germany - Sb_50d_3_AS metaG | ecosystem: Environmental > Terrestrial > Soil > Wetlands > Peat | place: Germany: Weissenstadt | collected 2010-09-21
AGAGCGAACTCTCCGCCAACAACCGTGCGATCCAGCGTCAATACGAGTTGATGCAAAAGACCGCCGAGCACGCAGAGGTCCAGACCCAGGCCATCGCCGCCAACGAGCTCCACGCCCGGCAGGACACGTTTATTGAGCTCGCGAAGCTGGTTGGGCAGCAGCTCGAGGTGATCGCTGGTCTGCTCTTCCTCTCGAGCCAGGGTCCCGTTGGTAACGGCTCCGTCAGCGATGAGGAACTCGACGTCCTCTGGGCCCGAATGAGTTCCGGCGAGTCGTCTATTTTCAGCCGCCGCCTGATTGCGCTGCGCCTCCGGAGCGCCAATGAGGAAGAGGCGCATGATTTCCTCTGGGGTACGCCGATTCGCGCACGCCACAGCGAGAGCTTTATCTTCAGCTTCGAGCGCCTGCTGCGAGCGGCATCCGACTGCGATCCCGATGGTATGATTGTGGATGCGCTGACTGGGAATGCCCAGGGTCGCGTCTACCGCGTCATGCAGGGTACGCGTATGACGTCGCCTGCCCCCCCGAAGCCCTAGCTAGTCCGTCGCAAAGATATTGACCCGCACCGCAGGAGTTCCCTCTCGTCCTCGAGCGTGGATGGGTCTTCTCCGGGAGCGGAGCAAGATGCCAGGGAAGCTCTTCCCGAGAATCGTCGTCGTGTCTGGCGGCCCCTCCGCCGAAGCTGAAGTATCCAGGAGCTCCGGACGAGAGGTCGCTTCTGCATTAAGGCCCAGGCGTGTTCGAAGATAGAAGGCCAACCCCAGAGCGTCCTTGTGCCGCTTCTGCACTCCTTAGAAGGCGGTCGAGGAGCAAGGGCCTGATCTTTGCCTGTGTGTCGGAGGCGGCCTACCCAATACGATAGGCCGCCTCGCCAGAGGATCTCTGACGTCTCAGCACCCGGTGCTCGACCTAACGGGTGCTAACGCCATGCCCTGTAATAGTGTGGCACCGGGTGGAACCCCGGATACACGCGAATCCCGAAGGGCGGCGGCGGGAAGAAGAGTGGTAGAGGCGGCAAGGGCAAAACCGGGCCATACCAAGGACCGCCCCAGCCACCGTGGTAGTGCCCATGGAAGTGGCGCGGCCCCCAGCCACCGCCGCCCCACGCACGCGCTTCGTGCGGAAGAGCCAGCGTGATTACGGCGGCGCACAGCAGCGCGGCGCAGAGATGAATCGCGTTCCAACGGTTCCAACGAAATGGCAGCCTCATCTTCGGGCCCTCCTCTGGCCCTTTGCCGAGTTCGACTGCGATTGGTTTAAGGTTGAATGAACCTTCCCGCGGGGGCCTCTGTCGTGACTCGATAATGCCCCCCAAGGGAAGGGGGAGACACGGAGTGGCGCCAATGACGCGAGTTCGACGCGATGCACGCCCGCCGGTCAGCCAGGTTCCGGGGAGCCCGGGGAAGGTCACCCTGCACTTGGAGGAGCATCTCGCCACGAGCGATTGCGGGATCGTCATGTTCCAAACACCTGCAGCGCGATCAACTCGACGTGATCGCGGTGAGGTCGCCATGAACGATCTGGTTCGCTGGCGCGAGGGCGTGCGGTACTGTCCTCGCAGAGGTTCGTGCCCATGCCGGTCGACGGATTCGATCCGCTGGACTTCCATCTCTTTCATCGCGAAGAGCTTGAGCGCCGGCTTCGGGACGGTCGCGGCCGCAGCGCGGGCCGCGCCGCCGTGAAGCTCGGCAGCCTGGCGCTGCAATTGCCGGACGGCGCCGCGTACCGCTACGTGCCGAGCGATGCAGGGGTGGACATCGTGGTGGGAGACGACGGCGCTACCACGGTGATCGAACTCGATGTGGAGGCGTGGGAAGGGCTCGTGTACGACTACGAGTCCGCACCAGGACTGCTGTACGCGAATCGGGTGCGCTGCAGGCGGGGCGACGCGATGCGCTTCGTGCAATGGGAGCCCTCGCTGCGTCGGCTCTACACCGGCCTCGAGATCTACGATGGGTCCGCCCTTGACCTGCGGGATCGTCATGGCGCTCCGCTCGAATGTACGCGCACATTCTCGCTTGACGACCCCGCGAAAGACATGGGCCACTTCCTGCGGACGGCGGGCTATCTGCTCGTGCGGGGAGTTTTCTCCGCGGCCGAGATCGACGTGCTCCTCGGCGAGGCTCGGGTGCTCGCGGGCGAGGCGCGGCCGGGCGACAAGCTCTCGTGGTGGTCGAAGGATGCGGGGGGCAGGGAGGTGCTCTGTCGCGTCACGCGCGCCGCCGCGAAACCGCGCTTGGCTTCACTACCGGACGACACGCGCGTGCTTGCCCTCGCGGGGCTCGCCAGGACGCCGCTTGTCCACCGCGACGGCGAGGGCAATGGCGTGACCGTCATCTTCAAGAATCCTGGCATTCACCAGGGCCTCTCCGACTTGCCGTGGCACCGTGACTGCGGCCTCGGCGGACACGCCCTCATGTGCCCGACACTTGATCGTCTCGGTCTATCTGACGCGGGCGACGCAAGAGACGGGGGAGCTGCGCTTCCTGCCCGGCTCCTGGAATCGCGCGTGCGCCTTTGCCGAGGCGAGCGATCCGCGCGCGCCACGCGGCGTTTCCTTCGCAGCCGAGCCGGGCGACGTGAGCGTCCACTTCGGCGATGTTCTGCACGCGGCGCCGCCGCCTACGCGCGATGACCTCGATGCCTACCGTATCAGCGCCATCACGGGGTTCGCACCGCCCAGCTCTCGGGTTCATCGCGGCAAGAGCTACAACGAGGCACTGCACCGCCGCGATGATGGGCAGATCGTGCACCTCGCGCAGGTTGCTCAAAACACCGAGCGCTGAGAGGCGGAGAAGAGCACAAAGGCACGGTTCAGGGCGAGTGAATCATCCGACAAATGATGAGATCGGGGCGCCCGCGTTCCCAGGACCAAGGTCCGCCCTCCCAGCAGACGAAGCGGTAGACAGCGCGACTCAACGTGGTTCGCGGCTGCAGTCACGGCCGGAGGAGAGAAAGTGGGTGTGAGGGCGTCTGAGAGCCTCTAAAGAACGGCTTCATTCATCCCGCGCTCTTCGGCTCATCGCCGGCGAGTAGCAGGTCGATCTCCGCGTCGGTCAACACGCGCTTGCAGTTACGCCCGCCATCTTTTGCGAGGACGCGATCGGCGCGACCGAGCAGGATTTCAACGACGGGCCCATTTTCCTCCGACGAGGTCCGGACGTGGCGCACCAGGTCGGTTAGGTGCATAGACGGTCGATCTCGAGAGGGATTTGCTCGCACACGAGGACCATCAGGCGCGCAGAGTAGGTTCACCCGCAAATCCAAGGAACTAAACCTTTGGTGAGGTCGAAATATTCGTTCGTAGTACATAAATCTGTGTGTAAGCCCATTTGGATCTGCACACGGACAGGCCGTTCGCAGTCTCCCTAGCTCGCGAGCTGTCGGCGCAAGCGCCTCGCCGCCAGAGCAAAGAGCACGGCGGCCAGCGTGAAGAGGGCCGCAGCCCTGGGCGCCACCTCCGCGGTGCCTCCACCCCGGGCCACAAGATCGAGATATCCTTCCATTGCCCACGTGGAGGGCACAAGCTTTGCCAGCGCGCGGAGTGGAGCGGGGGTCACCTCGAGCGGCCACCAGCAGCCTCCGAGCATACCGAGTGCCATCCCGAGGAACGGTCCCAGGGCGACCGCCTGCTCTACGCTGCGGTACACCGTTCCGAGGAACAGCGCGATCGACGCGGCCGCGGCGACGAGCCCCGTGGTGAGCAGAGTGACCGCGAGGGGCGGTCCCCAGTCGACACCGAACGCGAGCCGGCCCGCGACGAGCAGGAATACAGCCTGCACCGCGATCAGCTGGAGCGGCCCGATCGCGAGGCCGGCCACGAGCTCGAGACGGCCGGCGGGCACCGCCGCGAGGCGTGGCCCTATCCCCATCCGCCGAAGCAGCACGAGGCGCGAAGCCGCCGTGCAGCCCGCGATCAGCGCGAACATGACGAGGTTCGCCGGCGCGGCATACCGGAATCCGAGGAGGCGAGGGGTCGGGCCGCCGCTCGCCACCGCGCTGTCGACCGCGATCTCCGCCCACGCGTGGGATCTGCCACCGTCCCGCGGCGAGGGTGAGGAGACGTCGGTCAACGCGCTCTCGAGCACGGCGCGCACGAGCGGCGCGGTGTCGCTTGCGTCGGACGCGAAGAAGACGACGGGCGCCGAGCCGTCCCAGCCTGCGGGGAGGACGAGACCGGCGGCCAGCCGTCCGCGGTGGACGCCCGCGCGCAGGCGCGCCTCATCGGCGTAGGGCGGTACGGCGAGGTCGGGTGCGGCGCGCAGGGCGGCGACGAGCGCTCGACTCGCGGAAGTGTCAGCCCGATCGAGAACGCCTACACGGATCGCCGGGTCTACGTACGAGCCAAGCGCCGATCCGACGACGGCCATCACCAGGATCGGCATGAGGAACAAGCCGAGCCCGACGACGCCGGTCCGGCGCGCCGCGAGCCCGTCCATCGCGGAGAACGCGCGCAGCGCGGAGAAGCGCGAGCGCGCGGCCACGACGCTGGATTCCTTGCGCGGGCGCTGGGCCGCGGTCATACGATTGGCGTCGCCGCGACACCGAGCTTCCGGGCGCACGCGAGGATCCCGACGACGCCGATGACGGCGGTCACCAGGAGCGGCTCGGCGATCGTGGCGAGCGACGCATCCGCCCCCGCTGCGGCGAGGTCCGTGAGCCCGCGCAGCGCCTGACCGTTGGGTGTGAGGCGCGCCAGGTTGTCGAAGACGTCGGGTAGACCCTCGGGCGGCAGGAACTGGCCGCCGAGGAGGGACAGCACGAACAGGAGCAACGTGCCGAGGAGGTAGCCACGGTACGGCCCGGCCGCGGCGATCACGGCGCCCATCAGCCCGATCGCGCTCGCGATGGTCGTGGCTGCGAGCACCGCAACGAGTGAGGGCGGACCCCAGCTGACGCCGAATGCGTAGCGCGTCACTCCATAGAGCACCGCGAACTGCAGCGCGCCGAGCAACGCGAGGGCGAGAAGCTTCCCGCCGACGATCTCGCGGCCTGTGGCGGGCGTCGCCGCGAGACGGGCGAGCGTCCCCGTCGCGCCCTCGGCGCCGAACGCACGCATACCGCCAAGGAGCTGGAAGAAGAGGAAGAGAACGGTGAGCGACGGCCCGTAGTGATCGATCGAGCGCAGCGTGCCGCCCTGGGGCGCTCGCACGTCGACTCTTGGCGCCGCTCCTTGTGCAATCACCGTCGCGCGCTTCGCGAGGGCGTTTGCGAAGCGACCGCCCAGCGCGAAGGTACGGCCTGTGCGGACGCGGAGCGAGGGCGGCACGCCACCGTTATAGAGCGCGGCCCCAAGACCCTTGGGCACGATGATCGCGGCGGCGTAGCGGCCTGCGCTCACCGCGGCCTCCGCGTCCTCGGCACTCGCGACACGTACCACGGCGACGCGACGGGCGGGCCAGTCCTCGGTGAGGCTGCGCTGAAGGGCGTCGGAGAGTGCGGAGCCGTCGAGGTCCACCCAGGCGATTGGCGTCGGCGGCGACGGGCCTTCATCGTTCGCCAGCGCCACGCCGATGATCCCCGTGAGTACGATCGGCGCGAGGATACCGACGGTGACCGCCGTGCGGTCGCGGATGCGCTGTCGCATGTCCTTGGCGCAGACGACGAGGCCGCGACGCATCGTCGCCTCAATCCCGGAGCGCGCGGCCGGTGAGGCGAAGGAACACGGCTTCGAGATCGGGCTCGCGCACCTCGATCCGGTTCGGCCGCAGGCCAGCCCCGAGCAGCGCTTCGAGGAGCGGGGGGAGGAGAATGGTCGCATCCCTCGCGACCACGCGGATTCCGCCACCGAACGCTGCAGCGCTCCCGACAGCAGGGATCGCCGCCGCGACGGTCGCCGCCCTCAGCGCGTCGTCGGATCCGGCCAGGCCGACGTCCACGCACGCGTCGTCGCCCAGGCTGGCCACGAGCTCGCGCCGGGTGCCCTCGGCTCGGAGGCGGCCGCCGTCGATAATCCCGATGCGGTCGCAGAGGCGCTCGGCCTCCTCCATGTAGTGCGTGGTGTAGAGGATCGCCGTGCCCTCGGCACGGAGCCTCGCCACATGCTCGAAGATCGCGTTGCGGCTCTGGGGATCGACGCCGACGGTGGGTTCGTCCAGTACGAGAAGGGGCGGGCGGTGGAGCAGCGCCGACGCCAGGTTGAGCCGCCGCATCATGCCGCCGGAGTACGTCGCAACGAGGTCGCGTGCGCGGTCCAGGAGACCGACGCTGGAGAGCGTAGCGTCGACAGCTTGAGACAGGGCGGCTCTCTCGAGGCCGTACATCCGCCCCCAGAACTCGAGGTTCTCGCGGCCGGTGAGGTCGGGATAGAGGCCGAGCCACTGCGGTGCGAGGCCGATGCGTGCGCGCGCCTCCGGGCCCGAGTCGAGGTCCACGCCGTCCACGAGGACGTGGCCCCCATCGCGCGGCAGGACGCCGCAGACGAGCAGGATCGTGGTGGTCTTGCCCGCGCCGTTCGGTCCGAGCAGGCCGTAGATCTCGCCGGCGGCGACGTGCAAGGTAACGCCGTCGACGGCCACGCGCGCTCCGAAGCGCTTCCGCAGGTCCGTGGCCGTAAGCATCCGGCGATTGTCGCCTCCGCCGATGTGCGAAGGCAAGCGCCGTCGCCGCCGTCATAAAGTACAGCAGTTGAGCCTAGCCGAAAGCGTCGGGACGAGACCGCGGCCGGGTAGCAAGCGGCTCTCGCGCGCTCTGAGCGTCGTGTGTAGAGGGCGAGCGGGCTACGTCGCCAGGAGGTGGAACTCGGTGCTCAAACGTTGCACAGATTCGGCAACTCTTCGAAGTCAGGGCGCATTGGAATCGTAACATTGGATGGACCGCATCGTCCGCATCGACGCCGAGCTCGCGAAAGTCATTCTTCCGCCACGAGGGTCAACCATCAAACCTCAAGGCTTGATCGTAGGCGCTGGTCCAGTCGGACGTAGTCATTCGTAGAGGGAGCTCCCACGTCCGCGCGCGAAATCGCATTTCGCACGCTCCGCAGGCACCATCGAGGACCTCGGGGCGAGGTGTCCCGGCCGAGGTGGGTTCCAGATATGGAGAGGGAGATCCGCAGGATCTCATGGAGGCGACCCCGGACACCGTTCATGAGGTCGTGGCGACGCAACAGCCCCATGTCGGATGCGGATTGCCCCCGGAGAAGCAAGCCGTCGATGGGACCCAGCTCGGGTCCTCCTTCGCCGAGCCCGAGTCCCTCGGTTGCAAAGCGCTCAGAGCCTTTCGTCGGCCCGCAGGAGGCGCTGGAGAGAGCGATCGCTCTGGAGTCATCCCCGGACGAGACGACCGGGAAGGCCTCCTGTGGTCTCGTCGTGGCGGATGACTTCGGTTCCCGCGACATAGGTGTGTCGGTAACCGCGAGCGCGTTGCATGAGGCGCCGGCCGCCCGCAGGCAGGTCGAATACCATCTCTGGCAACTCCAAACGCAAGCGATCGTGGTCGATGACGTTCACATCCGCGCGCATCCCCGGCTCCAGGGTGCCACGATCGGTGAAGCCATAGAGCTCGGCAGTGTCTTTGGTCATGCGCTTTACGACGAACTCGAGCGGGACGCGATCACCGCGGATCCGGTCGCGCGCCCAGTGAGTCAGCATGAAGGTTTGGATCGACGCGTCGCAGATCATCCCACAATGAGCGCCACCGTCGCCGAGACCCAAAACCGCCGTCGGGTGGTAGATCATCTCCCGGATATGGTCCGCGTTCAGATGGGAGTAGTTCAAGATTGGGAAGAGAAAGAGCTCGCGGCCGTCGCGCTCGAGCATACGATCGTACAGCAACTCCTCAGCATCGCGTCGCTCTCGAGTCGCCATCGCCGCGATCGAGTCGCTTTCGTGGGGCTCGTAGTTCGGCGGGTCGCCCATCGGAAAAAGACGGCCGAGCTGATTCAGCAGCATAGAGAGAGTCTGGGGGTTGCGCTCTTCCAGAATGCGCCGCTTCACGGCAGGTTCTCGCAGCCGAGAGATTCGCTCCGGGAAGGGAAGCTCCAACAGGGCGGCAAACGTCGGGCGGTCGGCGAAAGGGTGGATCTTGCTCGAGTGACCGATCAGCATGCCGAAGGGCCGGCCGGCGACTTGCGGGTAGACCTGCGCGCCCTCCTCGACTGCTTGGGCCGAAAGTTCGAGTAGCTCGCGCCAAAGCCGTGGAGCCGCGTCGACTTGCAGCATCGCGAAGGTGACGGGCCGGCCGATCTCTTTCGAGAGCCGGCGCATCCAGTCGAGTTCGGCTTTCGGGGCTGCGATGTCCTCACCGGCGACGCCGGCCCCGGCCACTTCGAAGACTCCCTTGCCGAGCTCACCCAGAACCCGCCCAATCCCGAAGAGCTCATCCTCGGCCGCAAAGGTGCCCGGCACGGGCTCGCCCGTGATGGCTCGGTGCGCGAGAGTGCGCGAAGTCGAGAAGCCGAGCGCGCCCGCTCGGATGCCTTCCTTCACGAGTGCAGCCATGCGCGCAATTTCCTCTGGCGTGGCTGGCTCGTTATTGGCGCCTCGTTCCCCCATCACGTACAGGCGGACCGCGGCGTGAGGCACTTGGGCCGCGACATCGAGGCTGAAGGTTCGCCGCTCGAGGGCGTCCAGATAGTCCGGGAAAGTCTCCCACTCCCAGACCATTCCCTCATGGAGTGCTGTCCCGGGAATGTCCTCGACTCCCTCCATCAGCTGGATCAGGAAGTCTTCCTGACCCGGACGAACCGGTGCGAACCCGACGCCGCAGTTGCCCATCACGAGGGTGGTCACACCGTGATAGCAAGAGGGCGCTAAGTGGGAATCCCAGGTGGCCTGGCCATCATAGTGAGTATGGATGTCGACGAAGCCGGGCGTCACGATGAGACCGTCGGCATCCACCTCTTCTCGGGCGCTCCCAGAAATCCGGCCAACCTCGACGATGCGGCCACCCTGCATGGCAATATCGGCGGTTCGCGGAGTGCTACCCGTCCCGTCGACCATTCTGCCACCCCGAATGATGCGATCGAACATGGCGTTCCTCCGGAATGTGGCGAGGGGTCTACCGCCCAGGCGATACCATCGGCACGGCTCAAGCGTCTAGATCTAGTCTCAGCGCGTGGCAGAGTACCACGCTTCCAGCCCGGACCTGCAGAGAGGCGTGAGGCGCAAGAAGGCGAGTTCGTCATTGCGCTCGCACAGTGGGATGCGTGAAGGCGAGGAAGCTGCGGTGGTAAACACGACAGGCCCGCATCAGCCGCGGCTCGTCCAGGGTGTTGGGCGAGCCCGTGTGGACCACCCAGGGGTGGCAGAGGACGGCATCGCCAGCCCGGCCGCTCAGCTCGACGACCCGGACCGCGATGCCGTCGACGTCCGTGTCTGTACCCATGAAACGCTCGACCCGATCTCCACTGGGATCATGGGTCAGGTCCCGAAACCACTCGTGGTGGGCATCAAACTGCTGACGAAGAACCCTCTGTTTCTTGGTGGTGACTCCGTCGACACCGGCGACGAACCTGGCGATCACCCGATGTGATGACTTGACGACGAGTGTGCCGCCTGGTTTTGTGAATACACGGTGATCTGGACCTACCAGCTCTGGAGCATGCTGGAGTCCTACCGCTATTGGGGTCTCCTGCGTCGAAGGGCCGCGCTCGGACTCGCGGATCCGATGGTGATGAATCGATTTTTCCTCTGGGGTACAGGGTCGCTCTTTTCTACACTTGCCATCTGGACGGCGAGCGTACCTTACGCATTCATGAGTGATCTGACACTGATCGTGAAGATCACGCCCGTGGTGCGAATCGTGACTGGCGCGTTCGGGCTTGTCTGTGTGAGCTGCCTGCTCTTCGCGTTCCTGCCGCCGGCCTGGTACCGGCGCCACGTCAACGCCAGTGCGTCGGCCCTGGAGGGGGTGCGCTGATGTCGGAGGTCTTCGAGCGCACCTGCACGGAGCTCCAGCAGGCTACGTCCTTTGATAACCTGAGCTCCCGCGGGACGGTGCGCCTTGCGCTCAAGAGTGCTGGTCTCGACGCGCGAGAGGTGACTGCCGCGCAGATGCTCGTCGTCGTGAAACGGGTCCTCCCGGCGGAGCTCAAAGCCCGGGGCGTGAAGGACGCTGACGACCTGTGCTCCGTCATCGCGAGCCGCATCGTCGGCATCGCGTCCACAACCGCCGACAAGGGATCCTCGGTCGAGGACGTCTTCCGGCGCCTCGGTGGCGGTTAGTTCCGGCACATTGCAACCAAGGTTCGGACTGCCGGGGTTGCTCTTCTGCACCGGGGTGGCTCTTCGGTTCAAGCGTGCGACCACTTGCGGGTCGTCTTCCAGCATCGAAGCGTCCCGTCAGACGCCGAGCGCCTCGGCAACCTCGTAGGCCGCCCCGTAGCCAGGGAGGAAGGTCACGCCTGGGCCCGGGTGGCATGAGGCACCGCAGAGATAGAGGTCGCGGATCGGGGTAGCGTGTGCGGAGCCGGGAACCAGAAGGCGCCCGCCAATCATCTGCTCCGGATGGATCAGGCCGTGCGTGAAATCCCCATGGGTGGCGCCCTGCATGGCTGCGAAATGGTCCGAAGAGAAGACGGCTCGTTCGACGATGCACTCGCGCAAATCGGGCAGGAACTCGCTCAGCCTATCGAGGATGCGCTCTGCCATCTCGTCGCGCAGCTTGCCGCGTTCCTCTTTCGGCGCCTCGCAGGGAAAGAAGAAGCCGTAGGTGGTCGCCGTGTGGAAACCTTCGGGTGCGAGGCTCGGATCCATGACTGTCGGGATCTGCATCCCCACCGGGGGATGCGCGGGCACCTCGCCCCGCCGACACGCGTCGTAGCTTGCCTGCTGAAGCTCTGGATCCGGCACCAGGGTCGTGTTGAAGCGCGTGCGGGGATCGGCATTCAGGTGCTCGAAGGGAGGTCCGAAGTTCGGTAGGCGCCGCAGCTTGAAGAGCAGGTGCACGAAGGCGCCCCGGTGCTCGATGCCTTCGATCCGCTGGATCAGCGCTGGATCCAGATGCTCGCGGCCCACCAGTCCAAAAAAGGTAGCGGGCTTGTCGAGACTCGACAGCACCGCGCGCCCCAGGATGCGTTGACCGTCACGCAGCTCGACCCCCACTGCGCGTCCATCATCGATCAGCACGCGCCGCACGGCTGTCTTGATGCGAACCTCGCCGCCCTTATCCGCGATGGAACGACATAGGGCCTCCGAAAGCGAGCCCATGCCACCCTTCACCCGCCGCATCAGCCCCCCACCTTCGTTCTGGGCGAAGGTGTAGACGAGGCAGAGGGCGCTCCCAGGTGTGAACGGTCCCTTGTAGGTCGACTGCACCGCCGCGAAGGCCACCAAGGCGCGAAGCGTGCGATGCCTCTTCACGTCGGGCAGGAAGCGATCCACGAGATCCATGGCACTGCCGCTAAAGGCGAGCTCGATCTGGCGGCGCTTGCGCGCGCTCGGAGCCTTCGCGAGGAGCTCGTCCAGTGTCGGCGGTATGCTCCGCGGCGTGAAGCGGTCCATCAGGCTCGCCGGATACTTGCAGAACGCCATGAGGCGCGCGAAGCCCAGCATGGCACGCACACCGAAGTGCCGCAGCACATGGGACGCCATGCGCAAAGGGTTCGAGTAGAAGATGGCTGGCGGGGAATCCTTGGAGTTCAGGTTCGACGCCATGATGGGCAGATCGATGAACTCGACGCCGTAGCGTGCCAGCTCGAGCTGGGTCTCGATCCCCTTCGCCAGGGGGAAGAGCAAGCTCGCGCCGACGTCGTTGCGGCAGCCCGTGAGGATTTCGCGTGTTCCCGCCATGCCACCGACATAGCCGTTCTTCTCCAGACACAGGACGCGCAGGCCACGACCTGCCAGGAGGGCGCTGGCCGCCAAGCCGTTGTGTCCGGCGCCGATCACCAGGACGTCGTATTCGGATGCTGCGCTCATCCAACTCCTCCCAGTTCGCCGCTCTCCGCCGCTCATCATAGAACAATTGGCCTCTTGCTCGAGCCGGAGCTTCCCGCGCGACACTCCTCGCAGATCTGGCTGCCCGTTGGTGAAAAGCCGCGGTTCTTGGTTTGGCGGTCCGACCCAAGAAGGACGGAGACGCCGCGATGAACTCGTACGGACTAGCGCGCGGCAGCGCTACCGGACGCAAGCCAGCGAAGCTGGCGTTCCTGGGCGGCCAGATACAAACCCATCGCAAAGCCAAAGCTCGTGAAGAGGCTCATCGTGAAATAGATCCACGTTCCCCGAAGCCCGCGCCGCGGTCCATCGCTAATCGTCCACAAGGGAAACAACACTGCGTTGGTGACGATCAGGTCCTGGGCTCCGGATCCGCCTGCTGGATTGGAGAACAGCATCTTGGTGAAGTGCAGCCAGCTTGCCTGCGCTGGATAGGTTTGCACGTACTGCACGTTGAAGTACCAGCCGGTGCATACCGATCCGATCGCCAGCACGTAATACAGGGCCTCAAGGAGAGATACCCGGGAGCCCCTCCAGCCGCTTTTGTAGAGATACGCATTTAGGTAGTAGAAGACGCCGATCGACAGTACTCCGAGTGCAGCGTGAATTAGCAGCGATCTCATGACTTGCTCTTCCTGGTGGTTGTCTTCTCGATTATCGGGTGATCATGCGATTGGCGGGTAAGGGGGTCGTCGTGAAGCCTTCTCACGGATCGCGGTCTCGAACCAAGCCCCACTCTCGGCACGTGGTGGCCGGGAGGCATACCCTAGTGAAGTAAATCAGGTCGCTCCAGATCGCATCGAGAACTGCAACTCCCAGCTCAGGCTGCGAAAGGTGTTCCAAAACCGACGCTTCACTGTTTATGAAGTCCAAGTGCAGGTTCTGAGGCGGGAGCGGTTTTGCCTTCAAACGGCGCTCGTCCTCCGCAATAGACGAGCTTTACGGTGCAATCTTCCAGGTCTTGTCTGGATCATATTCAGTCATGTGACGTGCGATCTCGGCCGTATTTCGGCCGAGATTCTTCTCGAACACGATGCCATCCTGGTTGACGATGAACGTCATCACGCCGGAATCGCCGTATTTCGCGGGGAAGGCGACCAGCGCGAACCCGGCGGTCAGATGCCCGTTGACGATATAGTTTCGGACACCGCCGGGCACATGCTTCCCCTGGCGTGTCAGGATCTTATAGAAATAGCCGTGGAACGGCGCTTGGCCCTCAGCGCTCGCCGTGCCGTAGCCTTGGGCCTCCGCGGCAGCGACGAGCGGGCCGAGCGGACTGTCTTCTTCGCCCTGCGCGGTCCGCCAATAGAGGCCGTCACGCTTTCCCTCGGAGCTCACGACCTTTTGCGCGTATTCCTGTGATCGATCGCCGAGGGCGCTCTTCGCGGCGTAGTCTCGTTGCGCTTCGACATAGGCGCGGCAGACCTGGATCGTATTCAGTTCATTCCGGCCGATCCGGCGATCGATGATCTGCTCCGCACCGGCTTTGACGTCGAAGTGCCAGCCCGCTCCTTCTCTAATGAGCGGAATCGGGTAAGGCCATTCATCCTTGCCGAGGAGGATTACGACCCTGTGCTCGCTCTCGGTCTGAAGGCGATGCCCCTCGTCATAGGATGAGGCCAGTTTTTCTCTCGCCTGCCTTTCCGCAACCGGATCCCCGGAGCGGACAAGCTTCTCGCCCGCAGGACCGAAGATCGCGAGGAGTCCTTCTCTGCCGCCGTTCCGCCACGCGGCGGCCAAGGCATCAGCCGCCTGTTCGGGAGAGGAAAACGTCGTCTGGTTCGCCGGTGCGGCGCCGGCGGAAGACAGGGCACCTGCCGCCAAGAATGCGATCGACAGGATGAGGCCGGTCCATCGGGACCGCCAGAAACTCTTTGCGCTTCGGTTCTGCCTCATCGTCCGCACATGGCAATGGTCTCGAGTGCCGATTCCGCTCATCGGTGCCCCCTGCCGCCGGCCGAGGGCGCAGGTCTCGCCTGCATCGCTCTCGGTTGGACGGTCGGTGTCGACATCCGGCTGGCGTGTCCGCGTTCTTGCTGGGTCCGCACCTCGGGGCCGCGACCATAGGATTCAAAGCTCGGCGGGAAGTGCGGGGTCGGCGGGGGTTTGGGCACCTGCGGCGCCTGCACGAGGCCCACGCGCGGCGCCGGTTCGATATGCGGCCTCGGCGTGATCTCCGGCGTCGGACGGAAGTTCGGGGCGGCGGGCGTCGGATATCCACGGAAGGCCCGGCGCGCGTCCGGCGAACCCGTACTCTCGGCAAATCGATCCCGCACTACCGGAGAGTGATAAGGAACGCCGTGGCGATGAGACGGGTCATGCACCCAGGCACTGCCGATCGGTGCCTGTTGATGATTGAGCGCGGCGAAGCGGACCCGATCGATATTGATCCGATGATGGGCCCAGTCCCAATGATGCCAGCCCCAGAGCGGCACGACGATTGGTATGCCGAACCAGCCGAAACCGAAACCACCGATGATCACGCCGTTGAAGAACCCGGGGAAGTAGTAAGGCGGAAAGGCAGGGTAGGGCCACACACCATAGACATCCGATGGATCGTAGACCGGGACGTAGACGATCTCAGGATTGGGGGGTTCGATCGCGATCGCCTGTCCCTCTGTCGTCACCTCTTCCTGGGGCGTCGATTGAAGCTTTCCGTTCGCTTCGGCGCTCTGTCGGAGACGCTGGACCGAATCCATCACCGCCGCTTGATCGGCCAGAAAGGCGTCGCCCAGGCGCTCGGTCCAATCGAGATTGCCGTCCATCATGCGCAGGATCTGGGGAAAGGGCACCAGTGACTTGACACTCGGATCCCAAGTCTGCTGCTCCAACGCCGCCGTCAACTGGTCTCCCTCGAGCGACGCGTTGCTCGGATCCTGATGCCAGCGGTTGGCCTCAACCACCTCGAGGGGATAGGTCGCTGCCATCAGGATCTGGGCGAGCAGAGGATCCGGATAGAGCGCGATCGGTGCCAGCATCTGATCGAGCTGTTCCGGCGGAAATTCGGGGGCGGCCTGATCTGGCGGCGGCGGCGGTGGGGCCTGCCCGGGAGCTCCCGACGCCCCGAGAATCACGACGGCGAGAGCACCCGCGAGCATTGAAACCAGTCTCGCTCTCACCTCAGTCGCCAAGCGGATTGCGGGGTCAAGGGCGGGCGCCAACCAACCATCGGATTGTATCCCTCACATCAACGACGCTGGCTCCCTACCGTGCTGAGCTCGTTCGATGGCGAGCGCCGACTCACCAGGAGGTCGGAGTCGAGTGGCGCCCGTCCAGTCCGCTCACGCCTCTCAATCAGTTGGGCATCTCCGCGCCGGTAATCATAGGACAACCGCACTCCCGTAGCGTTTCCGTCCCTCGCGCCCGAACCTCCCGGGCGCAGTCCCCTATGGAAGCAGGTGCACACAGAGGTCAGGAAGGTTCTTGGAACGCCGGATGCTGGGGACGTGCTCTTGGCTTCGCGCAGAGGACCGTGCGCCTCGACCCTCTGTCCCGAAGTGCCCATTCTTCAAGGCGGGAAGCGCGGATCTCACTTCTCGTCGGTGGGGCTGGGACTTTTTGTCCACTCATCGCCGCAGTCAGATACAAGTGACCGATTCAATGTCAATTTCGGGGATCTCGCGCGCATACTGGACTCGTGGGGTGGTGTGGAGCTCTTGAAAGGGGGAGCCATGTCAATCTCGAGCGCATCCTGTCACCGGTCGATGTTTTCTGTGTTTTGGCGGCAGATCGCGATTGCTAGCACTGCCGTTTCGCTGTTGATGGTGGGAGTGAGCAGTCAGTCAGTGGCCGGGAATAATTCGAACGGGCCGAAGCCGAAGGTGTGGACGGTAGGCACCTGGAACGGCAAGGCTGGTCAGTTCGAGTCCATCCAGGCGGCCGTGGACGCAGCTTCACCCGGCGATTGGATTGTGATTGCGCCCGGCGACTACAAGGAGCGCGCCGACTACACGACCCACCCTCCGACGACGCAACCGACTGCCGGCGTCTACATCGATAAACCCAACCTGCATCTGCTGGGTCTCGACCGGAATCGCGTCATCGTCGATGGCACCAAGTCTGGACCAGCCTGCTCCAGCAACGCGTCCGACCAGGACGGCGGACCTGTGGGCCCGACCGGTCCCTGGGGACGTAACGGCATCGAAGTCTTTGAAGTGAGCGGTGTGAGCGTCGAGAACCTGACCGTATGCAACTTCTTGTCGGGTCAGGGCGGTGCTGGCAATCAGATCTGGTGGAACGGTGGTGCCGGCACAGGACAGATCCATATGCACGCCTACTGGGGTTCCTATCTGTCGGCCACGACTACCTACTATCAGAGTACCGACCCGGCCCAGGGAGTGTATGGGATTTACGCGGCCAACGCGGACGGACCCGGCTGGATCTGCTGGACCTACGCGAGCAACATGAACGACTCCGGCTATTACATCGGGGCCTGCCCGGATTGCAATGCGGTACTCGAGCACGCCCACGGACAGAACAATGTTCTGGGTTATTCGGGAACGAACTCGGGCGGCCACCTGACCATCCGTGATAGCGAGTGGGATCTCAACGGCGAGGGGATCGACACCAACAGCGCAAGCAGCGGGGATCTTCCGGCGCCGCAGAACGGCGCCTGCCCAGAGGGGAAAAACGCGGACGGGAGCTGCAAGAAGAGTTCCAATTCGTGTTGGATTGTCACAGGCAACTACATCCACGACAACAATAACCGCAATGTGCCGGGCAATGGCTTGGGCTTGGTCGGTGCCGGCGTCGTGATTGCCGGTGGAATCAACGATACCATCACCAACAACTGGTTCGTAAACAACGGTGCGTGGGCGATCGCCCTTGTGCCCTATATCTCAGGCGTTCAAAACAGCCCGGCCGACTGCACCTCCGGCGGCGGCACATGGGACAACGCATTCGTGGACAGTCTGGCGGGCGGTCCGGCGTGCTTCTTCTACCCCTTCGGCTCGAACGTTTACAACAACGTCTTCATGGACAATGGTTCGTTCCACAACCCGACCAACGGCGATCTCGCCGACCTGAGCGACTTCAGCATGGTGGGTCTTCCCGTAGCGGCCCCCGGTCAAGGAAACTGCTGGCACAACAACCATGACCCGGCAGGCGTCAGCTCGTCTCCCGAGAATCTCCAGCAGACGAACGGCGACTGTGAGACCGCGGGCCCCGGTGCCTCAGTAGCGGATCCGCTCTTTGGTCAGGTCTTGTGCAACCTGCATATGCTTCAGCCGAGCGATCCGCTGTGCAACGGAGCCGTCTACCCGCAGCAAGCTGCTTCATTTCCTCTGCTGCCGCTCCCTCCTCAGGCGTCCATGCCGGATCCGTGCTCGGAACTCCCCAAACATATTCCTTGGTGCTCTCCGGGACACAACAAGAGCTGGTAGGAATCGGACAGGATGGTTCTTCGCCCCGCCCGGGTTGAGCTACCCGGGCGGGGTCAGGACGAGCGTCGGAGCGGAGTCACCGGAGTCGTTGAGCACGCTCCGGGTGCCTGGGTCGCATCGGGGACACGCAAGTTGCGGGCGTGACCTTCGTCCCGCCCCGGTTGTCAGGTTGCCCGGGGGCATGCGATCCTTCGCACGGAATCCAGGGAAGGAGACGCTATGGGCTTCCACCATGTCGCGATCGCGACCCGGGACATCGCGGCCACGCATGCCTTCTATACGGACGGGATGGGATTCCGGCTGGAGAAGGTGGTGGCTGGAAAGACGCCGAGCGGTGGCTGGGCAAAGCACCTCTTCTACGATACGGGCGGAGATGGTCTGATCGCGTTTTGGGACCTCCATGACGCGAGCCTCCCCGCCGACTGGTCCCCCGCGATTGCCGAGGGCCTCGGCCTCCCCGACTGGACCAACCACATCGCCTTCCACGCCGAAAGCCTGGACGAGATCGAGGAACACAAGCAGCGGTGGCTGGCCCATGGTCACGATGTGGCGGAGATCGACCACGGTTGGTGCACATCGATCTATACGAAAGACCCAAACGGGATCTTGGTCGAGTGGTGCGTCACCACGCGGGCGTTCACCGATGCGGACCGTGAGGAGGCGCTGCGGCGACTGCGCGACCCGAACCCAACTCTTGAGAGCTCCCCCCGCCCGGCGGTTTTCCGCGCACAAAAGGGGTAAGGAGCTCGTGCGTCAGACGATCCGCGTTTTGTGGCCCTTCCAGTAGCGGTCCTTCAGAAGCCGCTTGTACAGCTTGCCCGTCGGATGGCGCGGCAGCTCCGCCTCGAAGTCGACGGAGCGCGGACACTTGAGATCAGCGAGACGCTGTCGGCAGTAGTCCATGAGCTCGCTCGCGAGTTCCGGACCTGCGTCCGCCATATCCACAGGCTGGACGACGGCCTTTACTTCTTCCCCGAAGTCCTCGTTCGGGACTCCAATCACCGCGACGTCCGCCACCTTGGGGTGAGTAATCAGGACGTTCTCGGCCTCTTGGGGGTAAATGTTGACGCCCCCCGAAATGATCATGTGTGCCTTGCGGTCGGTGAGATAGAGGAACCCGTCCCGATCGAGATACCCGATATCGCCCAGGGTGCTCCAACCTTTCTCATTGCGTGCGCTGCGGGTTTTTTCTGGATCGTTGTGGTACTCGAATCCCGGCCCGTTGGCGAAGTACACCATTCCCGTCTCCCCGACCGGGAGCTCGCTGCCGTCCTCGCCGACGATGTGCGCCTCGCCGAGGACGGGTTTGCCCACAGAACCCCGATGCGAAAGCCACTCCCTCGAGGCGAGGGCGGTAAGCCCGTTTCCCTCAGTACCCCCGTAGTACTCGTGCAGGATGGGTCCCCACCACGCGATCATCTGCTCTTTCACTTCGACCGGGCAAGGCGCAGCGGCGTGCACAGCCACGCGATGGCTCGAGAGATCGAAGCGTGACCGCTCATGCTCCGGGAGCTTCAGCATCCGTACGAACATCGTTGGAACCCACTGACTGAACGTCACACGGAAGCGTTCGATGAGCCGCAGGGCTTCCCGGGCGTCAAAGTGTTCCATGATGATGCATGTCCCACCAAGTCGCTGCACCGAGAGATTGAAGCGCAGCGGGGCTGCGTGATAGAGCGGCGCGGGGGAGAGATAGACGCTGTCCGCTCCTGCGCCGTAGAGCTGCGTCACGAGCCGCACGAGCGCCGGCATGCTGCCCGCGGGCTTCCCCGGGAGAGGCGGTTTCACGCCCTTCGGGCGCCCTGTCGTACCCGAGGAGTAGAGCAGGTCGCTCCCCTCGAGCTCACTGGCGAGGGGGCGCGCGGGATGCGCCGCGACGCACTCTTCGTAGGGCTCGTAGCCGGAAACTCTCCCGGACAACATGAGCCGCCGACGGACGCCTGGCAGCCGCTCGAGCAGCGCTTCGGCCACGTCTCGCTTGGCATAAGAGGTAAAGAAGACGCGCGCTCCGCAATCGTTGACGATGTACTCGACCTCGGGTGGAGTGAGGCGCGAACTCACGGCTGTGTAGTACAGGCCCGAGCGCTGCGCTGCCCAAGCGATCTCAAAAAACCGCGGATGATTCTCGAGGAAAAGGGCGATGCCGTCACCCGGGCGCAATCCAGCGTCCCACAAGAGCTGGGCGCATCGGTTCGAGCGCTCGTCAAGCTCTCGGTAGGTCACGACCTCGCCTGTCGAAGCCATGACGATCGCAGCCTTTTCGGGAGTTTCCCGAGCGTGCATAGCCGGATACATCTCAGCGGTCCCCTCTCGGTTGGCTTTCGCGGCGTCGCAGGCCGTGTTGCTGGATTCGCCACACCAGAAGATCGATCCGGTCCTGTCCAAAGAAGGGTTCACCCCGAAACACCATGGTAGGGACGCCCCAGTGTCCCGCTGCTTCGAGGGCTTTTTCATTTCCCTCGATCGTGGCATCGAGCTCCGCCTCGTGAGCGCGGATCGCCGCGTCGAGTTCAGTGAGGTCAAGACCCGCACGCCCCGCGGCGTCGGCGAGGTGAGCGCCTTCGTGCCACCCCACCACGCGACCGCCCCAGATCACCCGCGAAACTTCATCGAGGAAGGGGAGACCTTTTCCTCGCCGGGCAGCCTCTGTCCCCAGACGTGTGAGACGGTGAATGTAGGGTTGCTCCTGTGGGATGCGGCGATTTACGTAGTCCTGGACCACGGGATCAGGGCGCGGCCAGCCGAAGTCGAGACCCAAGAACTCTGCGATGCGGCGAGTGTCGCGCAGAAGATAGGGAGCCCACAGGGGATTGGCGCGGCTGAAGAACTGGGGATCGCGCACGGCGATGGGTCGCACCGGTCGTACGATGATCTCCAAGTCGTACTCCGCAGCGAGCGCCACCAGCCGAGGCGTTGCGAGGTAGGAGTAGGGGCTGCGAAACGACCAGAAGAGATCGATCGACAAGCTCCCTTGGGACATCTCCGTCGTCATTCTACCTCCTCCATCGCCTCGGCGATGGCACTGGCTCCGCCTCGTCCACCGAAGGGTCCCGGGTATCCGGTGAGCGCACGCGACGGCACTGCCGAGTAGAACGTGAGGCACGCAAAGCTCTTAATCCCCTTGAAGAGCGTACGCTTCCAGTCTGCGGAAGAGCACATGAGATCAGCGAGAACCGTGTCTTGAGCAGAGGGGCCGAGTGCGCTGAAGGGACGCAGCTTGCGCACGAAAGGGAAGGGTGCGAACTCTAGGACGAGGAGCCCCCCGCGCAGGGGAGGCGCGAGTTCCGGCAATCGCGCGAGCCATGTGTCGGCGATCTGGGCAGGGTTCACGACGCCGCGTTGGATCAGTTCTGAAGGCCCTGGTCCGAGGAGGCGACCTGCGGCGGCTTGGAACACGGCGTACGTGCGGGGGGTGAGCTGCGTGAGCTCGACTCCGGGCGGAGGGCCGAACTCGTTCTTCACCGGGAGGCAACCCAAGGGCCAAGATCCAACTGCGCTGACTGCAGCCGCAAGTCGCAGGAATGCGCGTCGATCCAGCGCCGAGAGCGCGCTCGCGATACGGTTGTCGGCAGCGGCGACCGCTTCACCGCTCATGCACGACCCAGGTCCGAGATTCCCCGTGTCACCACCGTCTCCGCGATGCGGAGCGCGTTTGCAAGGATGGTGATCTGCGGATTGACGCCAGTATTGGAAGGGAGCGAGGACGCATCACTCACCACAACCCCCCTGACACCAAACAAACGCCCCTCCTGGTCGCAGGCGCCCGCCTCGGGTCCGCGCGCCATGCGCGCGCCACCGAACAGGTGGACCGCATAGAGGAGGCTCACTCGGCCGGGATCGAGAGGTTCCGGCGGGATCCGCGCGAGATCCAACGAGCTATGCACAGGGCTCGACCCGTTTAGCGGAAGGTAGACCTCGAGGGCACCCGCCGCGAGGTAAGCCCGCGCAATCGCGATCATACCATCGCGCAGGCGCCCGAGGTCCTGGGCTCCGAGGGTGTAGTGGAGCTCGGGTTCTCCGGTTTCCCCAAGTCGCACGCGCCCGCGCGCACGGTCCCGCAGCACAACGAGGGCACGGGCCAGGAAGGGCAATCCCGACACAAGCCGCGCGTGTTCCGCGCCAAAGCCGGGTAGAGCCGACGCGGTCGCGATCGGATGCACGGCGGTGTTCTCGAGCATGAAGCCTGGACCGGCCCTCCCGTTCACGTCGCTGAATTCACTCACCGCGTAGGCCATCGTCGGGCCGTAGTAGCCGTGCACGGGCTCCGAAAAGCGCGCGGTCACGTGGAGACTCGTGTGGAGCTGAACGCCCGCGCCGGCGCCCGCTGCGAAACACGCGAGTCCGCTTCGCAGGAGCAAGGCCGGCGTGCCGAGGACGCCGGCCGCGACGCAGACAAGCGGCGCTTCAACCCGCAGCGTGGCGACGGGTAGACCCGTCGCGGCATCCAGGCGGGACGCGAGGACAGCTTTGGCGCGGCCGTCCTTGACCTCGATTCGATCCGCACGCGTGTCGGGCAAAACGCGTGCACCCGCCGCCTCCGCCCGCGGGACATAGGTGCGCGCTGTCGACTGCTTGGCTCCTGAGGGACAGCCAAAATTGCAAAGGCCGAGGTTCGCGCATCCCTTAACGCTCCGCGGCATGGCCTCGCCCGCCCAGCCGAGGCGCGCTGCACCGAGTTGGAGCCGGCGCGCATTGCGATTCATGTGGTCGGGTCCCGTGGGCGAGGCGTTGATGTCCCCCCAGGCGCGGTCAACGTGAGGCGCAAACGCCGCGTCGGTGAGTGCGTCGAGACCGTGGTCCTCGCGCCACGAGGCCAGCACCTCAGGCGGTGGTCGCCAGCACAGAGCGTCGTTGATAAGCGTCGAGCCGCCAACGCACACGCCCGCGTAGATCGAGAGACCGCTGCCTCTTGTCACGCTCATCGTGTACAGGCGGGCAGTCATCTCCCCCTCATCGCCCGTGAGTTGTGCCGGGTCGAGGCGTGGCCCTGCGTCGAGAAGGACGACGTCGAAGCCGGCCTCGGCAAGGCATGCGGCGACGGGCGCACCGCCCGCACCCGTCCCGATCACGACCGCGTCGGCGCGGAGGGTCTGGTGGGACGGGAGGCCGTTCATGAAGAGTCGAGTATACGACGCGAAGCGAGGTGATCGGCCGCACCTGCTGCGATAACGTCAGTGCCGATCCATTTACCCAATCGAGCATCCAAGGAGGCCCCACGATGTCCGAGTTCACCATGACGATCGATGGCAAGGGAGTCGCAGGTGCGAGCACCTTCGGAGTCGTGAATCCGGCCACGGGTGAGGTCTTCACGCAGGCGCCCGAGTGCTCAAAGGCGCAGCTCGACGGCGCCATGGAGGCGGCGCAGCGGGCGTTTCGCGCCTGGCGCCGCGACGAAGAAAAGCGCAGGCAGGTGCTGCGGGACTGCGCATCCGCACTGAAGGCCCGCATGGGGGAGCTCGCCAAGGTGCTCACCCAAGAGCAGGGCAAACCCCTCGCACGGGCTACGGAAGAAGTCTTCGGTGGGGCAGTCTGGTTCGACGTCACGGCCGGCCTGCAGATCCCGGTCGATGTGCTTCAGGACAACGAACAAGGGCGCATCGAGGTGCGACGCAAGCCTTACGGCGTGGTGGGAGCCATTACCCCGTGGAACTTTCCGCTGCTTCTCGCGATCTGGAAAATTGCCCCGGCACTCCTCGCAGGCAACACCGTGGTGCTTAAGCCCTCGCCCTTCACTCCTCTGACCACGCTGAAGTTGGGTGAAATCCTGCGAGACGTGGTGCCCGCGGGGGTCGTGAACATCGTTTCCGGCGGGAATGAGCTCGGGGCGTGGATTTCAGCGCATCCCACCGTACGCAAGGTCTCCTTCACCGGCTCGGTAGCCACGGGCAAGAAGATCTCGATTGCCGCCGCACCGGACTTGAAGCGGGTGACGCTCGAGCTCGGTGGGAACGACGCAGCGATCGTGCTGGGGGACGTGAACCCGAAACAGGTCGCGGAGAAGCTCTTCTGGGGAGCCTTCTCGAACTCCGGTCAGATCTGTTCGGCAATTAAGCGCCTTTACGTGCACGAGGATATCTACCAGCCGATCGTCGAAGAGCTCACCACCATCGCGAAGAGCGTGAAGATGGGCGACGGTCTCGATCCCCAAACCCAGCTCGGGCCGATCAACAACAAGCCGCAGCTGGAGCGGGTCGTAGAGCTCGTCGACGACGCAAAGAAGGCGGGTGCGAAGATCCTGACCGGCGGCCACCGACGCGCGGGATCAGGCTACTTCTATGAGCCGACGCTCGTCACCGGAATCTCCGACGGTACACGCCTCGTCGATGAGGAACAGTTCGGACCAGCCCTCCCCATTCTCACGTTCCGCAACGTGGAGGACGCGATCGAGCGCGCGAATGCCACGCATTTCGGGCTCTCGGGCTCGGTGTGGACGCGTGATGTCGAACGCGGAAAGGCGCTCGCGTCGGAGCTTGAATGCGGGACCGGCTGGGTGAATCAGCATCTTGCCATCGTGCCCTTCGCTCCGTTTGGCGGATCGAAGTGGTCGGGCATCGGTTACGAGAATGGCCCCTATGGGCTGGCTGCGTTCACCGAGCTCCAGGTCATCAATAGCGCCAAGGGCTGAACGTCCGGCCTCTAGGCATCGCCGGGGAAGATCTGGTCGATCCGCGCCTCGAGTTCGGGGGGGATGCGAACCCCTGAGGCCTTGGCATTCTCATCGATCTGATCAATTCGCGTGGCGCCTACGATCACGCTCGAGACGTTTCGGCGGCGCAGGCACCATGCGAGCGCGAGCTGGGCGAGCGTCACGTCGAGCTCTTTCGCAATCGGCCGGAGCCCTTCAATCCGCTCCAGGACCTCGGGCCGAAGAAAGACCTCCATGAAGCCGCTGCGCTCCTTGTCGGCCGCACGCGTTCCTGAAGGCCGGCTGCCGGGCGCGTACTTTCCCGTCA